>Ga0207705_10000516_pt1 | contig 32966 bp, 20 predicted proteins | sample KBSC13metaG_FD_184314 | JGI IMG/M metagenome (GOLD analysis project Ga0207705, IMG submission 184314) | Corn rhizosphere microbial communities from Kellogg Biological Station, Michigan, USA - KBS C1-3 metaG (SPAdes) (version 2) | ecosystem: Host-associated > Plants > Roots > Rhizosphere > Soil ... | reverse complement strand
TGGGATCCTGCGCTGCTGCACGGGGTCGGTACGGTGGTTTCAACCGAGGCGCGTGCCAGGTTCAACGCCGTCGGTGTGAACAATGCCCATGGGCGCTATCAAGGGCTCACGATCTGGTCGCCCAATATCAACATCGACCGCGACCCGCGCTGGGGCCGCGGGCAGGAAACCTACGGCGAAGATCCGTACCTCACCGGCCGGCTTGCCGTCGCTTTCGTGCACGGCATCCAGGGTGATGATCCCGCGCATCCGCGCGCGATCGCCACGCCCAAGCACTTCGCAGTGCACAGCGGTCCCGAATTCGGCCGCCACGGTTTCGACGTCGATGTTTCGCCGCACGATCTGGAGGCGACGTACCTGGCGGCATTCCGCGCTGCGGTCACGGAAGGCCATGCGGGTTCGGTGATGTGTGCGTACAACGCGCTGCATGGCACGCCGGTGTGCGCGGACAAGGGTTTGCTCACTACGATCTTGCGCGACGATTGGGGCTTCAAGGGTTACGTGGTTTCCGATTGCGATGCGATCGACGACATGACCCAGTTCCACCACTACAAGCCCGATGACGCGCAATCATCGGCTGCGGCGATCGGAGCTGGCACCGATCTCGATTGTGGTAGCGCCTACGCATCGCTCGGCGACGCGGTGCGCAAGGGTTACGTGGAGGAATCCGTCCTGGATGCCGCGCTGGTGCGCTTGTTCGCGGCGCGCTACCGGCTCGGGATCATAGGGGGCAACGATGACGATCCGTATGCGCGCATCGGTGTCGGTCAGATCGACAGCGCCGCGCATCGCAAGTTGGCGCTGCAAGCGGCGCTGGAATCCATCGTGCTCCTGAACAACGCGCACGCCACGCTGCCGTTGCACGCCGGCGTCAAACTCGCAGTCGTCGGGCCTGATGCCGACACCGTGGAAACGCTGGAAGCCAATTACCACGGCACCGTGCGCGATCCGGTCACGCCGCTGGAGGGCCTGCGCCAACGCTTCGGTGCCGATCGCGTCACCTACGCGCAAGGCTCGCCCGTCGCGGCTGGCGTGCCGATTCAGATTCCGGAAACCGCGTTGCGCAGCGACGGCAAGCCGGGGTTGAAGGGCGAGTATTTCGACAACACCGATTTCAGCGGCAAGCCGCGCCTCACGCGCATCGATCGCACCGTCGACTTCGATTGGGATCATGTCGCGCCGGCCGCGGACCTCAATCCCGATCACTACGCGGTGCGCTGGACCGGCGAGCTCGTTCCGCCGGCCGCGGGCGACTACACGCTGGTGATGCACGTCGATCGCTGCTTCGATTGCCGTGGGCACGACCCGGTGCGTTTGTATCTGGATGGCAAGAAGCTCGTCGACGACGACGGCAGCGGAAAACACATGCAGGTGATCGTGCACTTCGAAGATGCGTCGCCCCATGCGATCAAACTGGAAATGGTGCATAGCGGGCAAGATCAAGGCATACGCCTGCAGTGGCTGGCGCCGCCCGCGGCGCAATTGGCGAAAGCCGAAGCCGCCGCGCGCGGCACCGACGCGGTGGTGGCCTTCGTCGGGTTGTCACCCGACGTGGAAGGTGAGGAATTGCCGATCGACGTGGCCGGGTTCAACCATGGCGATCGTACCGACATCGCATTGCCGGCGGTGCAACGCGCGTTGCTGGAACGCGTGGCCGCTGCCGGTAAGCCGCTGGTCGTGGTGTTGATGTCGGGCAGCGCAGTGGCGATCGATTGGGCGCAGCAGCACGCCGACGCGATCCTCGATGCGTGGTATCCGGGTGAAGCCGGTGGCAGCGCGATCGCACAGGTGCTGGCGGGTGACTACGATCCCGCTGGCCGCCTGCCGGTCACGTTCTACCGCTCGACGCGCGATTTGCCGCCGTACGTCAGCTATGCGATGAAAGGGCGCACGTACCGCTATTTCGAGGGCACGCCGCTGTACCCGTTCGGTTACGGCCTGAGCTACACGACGTTTGCCTACGCTCATATTGCGCTGTCGACGGCGCAACTGAAGGCGGGTGCAACTCTGAAGATGGGTGCGGAGGTGCACAACAAGGGTTCGCGTGCCGGTGACGAAGTGGTCGAGGTCTATCTGGATGCAGCGGATGTCTCGATGGCGCCGCGACACGCGCTGGTGGGATTCGAACGCGTGCATCTGGAGCCGGGCGAAAGTCGCCGCGTGGAATTCGAACTGTCGCCACGGGCATTGAGCACGGTAGACGCTGCCGGCAATCGTGCCGTGGTCGCCGGGCACTATCGCGTTTTCATCGGCGGTGGACAGCCCGGTGGTGCGCCGGGCGTCAGCGCTTCGTTTACGATCAGCGGTCGCGACGCCTTGCCGCAATGAGTACTCAAACCAGGTCATGAACGATCGACGCGATTTCCTGAAACTGCTCGGAACCGTCGCTGCGTACGGCACGTTCGGCGTGTCCGCATCCGGTATCACCGCGACCCAGACCTCGACGCGTTTTTCGAGCAAGCGCCCGCCGCCTGCGCAACGCAAGTTCACGAGTCCGGCCGTGGAGCGGGAAATCGCACGCGTCAAGGCGCAAATCGGCGATCCGAAACTCGCGTGGCTGTTCGAGAACTGCTATCCCAACACGCTCGATACCACCGTCCACGCTGGCACCCTCGACGGCAAGCCCGACACCTTCATCGTCACCGGCGACATCGACGCGATGTGGCTGCGTGATTCCTCGGCACAGGTGTGGCCGTACCTGCCGCTGGCCGCGCACGACGACGCGCTGCGTCGGTTGTACCGCGGCCTGATCCATCGGCACGCGTGCTGCATCGCGATCGACCCGTACGCCAACGCATTCATGGCCGATCCGCGGGCCCGGACGAACCTGCCGTGGGCGCAGCACGACGACACCGACATGAAACCCGGCGTCGCCGAACGCAAGTGGGAAATCGATTCGCTGTGCTGGATGATTCGCCTCGCGCACGGGTACTGGAAGGCGACGGGCGACCGCGCGCCGTTCGATGACGACTGGCGCGCGGCAATGCGATCAGTGCTGGAAACCTTCCGCACGCAACAGCGCAAGCACGGCCCCGGCCCGTACCATTTCCAGCGCGCGGCGGCGGTGCCGACCGATACGCTGGCGCTGGGCGGTTACGGCTGGCCGTGCAAGCCCGTCGGCTTGATCTTCTCGATGTTCCGGCCGTCCGACGACGCCTGTAAATATCCGTTGTTCGTGCCGGGCAATGCGTTTGCGGTGGTGTCGTTGCGACAACTCGCGCTAATGACGCGCGGGCTGTTCGCCGACGAAGCCTTCGCGCGCGATTGCGAGGCGCTCGCCGGTGAAGTGCAGGCGGCGCTTGAAGAACATGCGCTGATGCGCGGCGGTCGCGGCGCCGAATTCTGGGCCTACGAAGTGGACGGCTACGGCAACCGACTGTTCATGGACGATGCCAACGTGCCAAGCCTCTTGAGCCTTCCGTATCTCGGTTGCTGCAAGCGGGACGACTCGCGCTATCAACGTACGCGCGCGCTGGCATGGAGTGGCCGCAACCCATACTTCTTCAGCGGCGAGGCGGCGAAGGGTATCGGCGGACCGCACGAAGGCCTGCGGATGATCTGGCCGATGTCGATCATGATCCGCGCGCTGACCAGCGACGACATCGCCGAGGTCCGGCAGTGCCTGCACTGGCTGAAGACCACCGATGCCGGCACTGGCTTCGTGCACGAGGCGTTCGATCAGGATGATCCGTCGCATTACACCCGCGCGTGGTTTGCCTGGGCCAATTCGTTATTCGGCGAGATGATCGTCGATCTGGCCGCGCGCGAGCCGCAGTTGTTGCGACGGCACACGGGGTTGTAGGTTGGGCTGACGCGGTTTCATCGCGGAAGCCAAACATTCCGGCGCAATCGCGTTGGGGTTCGCATGAAGCTGCTCACCCCAACCCACGAGTTGACAAGATTCATTGCCGATCTTCGAGGAGCACGAAAATGGTGACACGCAGACGTTTCCTGCAAGGCGCGATAGCGGCATCATTGCTGGGTCGCATCGATCCTCCGGCGGCTTGGGCTTCGGTGCGCGGTGCCGGCACGCGCGGTGCGCCACTGGACACGGCCAGCGGCGTTTCGCGCTACGTCGACGTGTTCGTCGGCACCGGCGGCCACGGCCACACCTATCCGGGTGCGACGGTGCCGTGGGGCATGGTGCAGCTTTCGCCGGATACCAATGATTTCGGTTGGGATGCTTGCTCGGGCTACCACCAGGCCGATGGTTCGATCATGGGGTTTTCGCACACGCATCTGTCCGGCACTGGCGCCAGCGACATGCTGGACGTACTGGTGATGCCGGGGCAAGGTCCGGTGCTGCTCGATCCCGGCGCGCGCGGACTGCCCGATGAACTTTATTACTCGCGCTACGATGCCGCAGCGCGCGGTTCGCACCTTGCCGCCGACGTGGTGGCGCATCCGGGCAGGGGTTATCGCTCGCGCTTCGACAAGGCGTCCGAGCACGCCGTGCCTGGCTACTACAAGGTGCATCTCACCGATCACGACATCGTCGCCGAACTGACCGCAACCGCTCGCGTCGGGCTGCATCGCTACGCATTCAACCGGCAAGGCCCGTCGCATCTGCTGGTCGATCTGGCGCACGGCTACCACGACGAGGCCAGGGTGCCGTGCAAGGTCTCCGATGCAGCATTGAAAGTGATCGGTCATGACACGCTGGTTGGCAGCCGACGCGTGCATCAGTGGGCAAACGGACGCCACATCTTCTTTGCGATGAAACTGTCGCGCCCGTTTGCGCGCGCCGAATTGTATGCGGAGAACAAGCCTCTCGGTGCCGGTGCGATGGATGCCAGCGGCGATCACCTGAAAGCCGTGCTGCATTTCGACGACGCGTCGAAAGCACCGCTGCTGGTGAAGGTTGGCATTTCGGCTGTGGACGTCGATGGCGCGCTGCGCAATCTCGAAACCGAACTGCCGGATTGGGATTTCGAACGCGTGCAGCGCGATGCAGCGGAGCAGTGGGAACGCGAACTCTCGCGCATCAGGATCGAATCCGCGTCGGAAGAGATGCTGAAAACATTCTACAGCGGCCTGTATCACACGCTGCTCGCGCCGACCCTGTTCAGCGATGTCGGTGGCCGCTATCGAGGCATGGATTTGATGGTGCACGCGTTGCCCGAGGGCCAGCACAACTACAGCACCTATTCGCTGTGGGACACCTACCGCGCGCTGCATCCGCTGTACACGTTGTTCCAGCCCGACAAGGTGCCGGATTTCGTCCAAGGCCTGGTGCGCAAGGCGAACGAAAGTCCGGCGGGTCCCGCGGTATGGCCGCTACAGGGCGTCGAGACCGGCACCATGATTGGCTATCACTCGATCGTGGTGATCGCCGAGGCGCAGGCAAAAGGCTTCAATGGCGTCGACTACGCGAGCGCGTGGTCGGCCTACCACAAGCGCGCGATGACCGACGATTATCGGGGCCTCAAGTGGTACCGTGAACTCGGCTATATCCCCAGCGACAAGGAAGGCGAGGCGGTCAGCAAGACGCTGGAATACGCCTACGACGACTGGGCCATGGCGCATCTTGCCGAAAGACTCGGCAAAAACGCGGATGCGGGAGCCCTGCGCGCGCGGTCCCGCAATTACCGTCACGTGTTCGATCGCAAGCTCGCCTTCATGCGTCCGCGTGGCACGGACGGAAAGTGGCTGCAGCCGTTCGATCCGATCGAGATGGGGCACTCCGACAAATGGCGCGACTACACCGAATCAAATCCGTGGGTGGCGACCTTCCTCAATCAGCACGATTTATACGGATACATGCCGATGTTCGGTGGCGAAGCCGGGTTCGAACGCAAACTGGACGAGCTGTTCACTACCGCATCCACGCTGCCGCCGAACGCGCCGCCCGACATCGCGGGCATGGTCGGCCAGTACGCGCACGGCAACGAGCCAAGCCATCACATCGCTTACTTGTATGCGTACACGGGTGCGCACTGGAAGACGCAGGCGCGCGTACGGATGCTGCTGGAAACCATGTACCGCGCAGCGCCCGACGGCCTTGCCGGCAACGAGGATTGCGGCCAGATGAGCGCGTGGTACGTGCTGGGCGCGCTTGGGTTGTATGCGGTCGATCCGGTCAGCGCAAATTGGGTGTTCGGCAGTCCGCTGATCGATCACGCCGAGATCGACCTCGGCGGCGGCCGGAAACTCATCGTGGAAGCGCGCGGCAACGGCAAGGGAAAGCCGTACATCCAGTTGGTGACGTGGAACGGCAAGCCATGGACGAAGAGCTGGATCGAACACGCCGAACTGGCGAAAGGCGGAACACTGGTGTTCCAGATGGGCGACAAACCCAACAAGCAGTTCGGCGCTGCGCCGGAAGACCGGCCGCCGTCGTTTGGGCAGTCAGCTGCGAGGGAAGATTTGTAGCAAATGCCGTTTTGTTCGTCGTCCCCGCGAAAGCAGGGACCCGGTGCCACCTTTGAAGAGTAAAGACACTGGGTTACGCGCGGCTCCTGCCGCGCGCCTTTCGGGCCAACGGCTTCGCGGTTGTTCGCTTCGGGGTCCTGCCTTCGCGGTCGCGCTTGCGCGGGAATGGCGAGTGAGGGTCGGTTGACGTTTTCTGCTGGGACAGCCGTCAATCAGCACGCGTCGCCGCTTCGATCTCCATCGCCGCGGCGCCGAAAACGCCGAGCTGACCGTGCTCGATCAGCCTAACCGGCACCGTGGTCAGGAATTCGCGCATCACGCCCTTGTTGAAAAAGCGTGCGCGGAATTCGCTGGCGAGCAGGAAGTCGCGGACGAATGGCAGGATGCCGCCGGCGAGATACACGCCGCCACTGGCCCTGAACATGATCGCGAGGTCGCCAGTGAAACTGCCGAGCAGCGCGCAGAACATCGACAAGGCCTCGCGCGCGAGCGGATCGTCGCCCGCCATGGCAGCCGTGCTGACCGCGGCAGGTGTTTCGTGGACGGTCGCGACGCCTTCGATGTCCGCCAACGCGCGATACAGATTCATCAGGCCCGGCCCGGAAAGCGCGTGGCCGGTGTGCACATAGGCGCGGTCGCGGCCGAGCCGGCGCAGCACCTCGATTTCACGTTCGGTGCCGGGCGCAAACGCGACGTGGCCGGCTTCGCTCGGCATCACGATGGGCGCGTCGCCATTGGGCAGCAACACCGCGCAGCCGAGTCCCGTGCCGGGCCCGACCACCACCGTCGGGCCGGTCGTCCCCTTCGCATCGATCACCGCGATGCTGTCGCGCGCGGACAGGAAGCGGGTGCCGCAGGCCAGCGCCTCGAAATCGTTGACGATGTCGAGGTGATCCAGCTTCAGGTGTGCGCGCAGTTCGGAAATCCGGACTGGCCAGCGCAGGTTTTCGGCCACCAACTCATCGCCGCGCATGTAACCGGCCACCGCCAGTACGCAGCGCGCGATGTTGTGCCGCGGGCTTGCGTAGTGGGCAATGAAATCTTCCAGGATTTCGCCGAGTCCAGGCCACTTCGCGCATTCGTACACGTGCCGCGCCAGCATCTCGAGTGGAGGCTGCGCGCCCGCACGGGCCTGCAGCAAACCGATCCGCGCGTGCGTGCCACCCACGTCGGCCGCAAGTACGAGCGGCGACACGTCCCCCGTGATCTCCTGGCGCAACGAATGGGTCCGGGTCATCGCAAGGGGCTCATCACGCAGCGTGGCAGCTTTATCGAGTTTCATTTGTGAAGTTTATATGCATATACGAACAAAGGCATAATTGACGTCGGAACAACAGGGCGACGCATTGGACGCATTGCATGGGTGACGATCAGCGCGACGTGGTTTCACCGACAGCCGGTAATGGTATGCGGCGCCGGACTTTTTTGCGCCTGAGCCTGCTGGCGCCGCTGTCGGCGCTTACGGCGCGGTTGGGTGCGGAGCCGTCGGCGCAAGGCATGCGTGTCGAGCTTTCGCCTGATGGCGGGGCGCATCGGTTCGAACTTTCCGAGCGGCAATTCCTGCTGGACGGCAAGCCGTTCGTGATTCGCAGCGGTGAAATGCACCCCATACGGATTCCGCGCGAATACTGGCGGCATCGCATCCGGATGGCCAAGGCGATGGGTCTCAACACCATTTCGCTGTACCTGATGTGGAACGCGCTGGAATCCGAGCCCGGTGTGTTCGACCTCGCGACCGGTCGCCGTGATTTCGCGCGTTTCATCCGAGTCTGCGCGGAAGAGGGCATGTGGGTGTATTTGCGGCCCGGTCCGTACATCTGCGGCGAATGGGATTTCGGAGGTTTGCCGCCCTATCTGCTGCGCCATCCGCACATCCGTGTGCGCGACAAGGGCGATCCGGATTACATGTCCGCGGTGCGCCGCTACATCGCGACGATCGCGTCGGTGGTGCAGCCGTTGATGGTCGCGAATGGCGGTCCGGTGCTGATGCTGCAGCTCGAAAACGAATATGCGTCGTTCGGCCATGACCTTGCGTACCTGGAGGCGTTGCGTTCGCTGTGGGAAGCACACGGTGTGCACGGTCCGTTCTCGCTTTCCGATGGCCTGGATCAGATTCGCAAGGCCGACACATATCTTCCGGGCGCGGCACTTGGCCTCGATGGAAACACCGACTTCGCGGGCGCGCAGGAGATCGCCGGCGAGTTGCCGGTCTGGATGGGCGAAGGCTATCCCGGCTGGCTGACGCACTGGGGTGACAATGATTTCGCGCGTGGTGATTTCGCGGCGACGCTGCGCAGGCTGCTGGAAGAAGACCGTTCGTTCAACCTGTACGTGGTGCACGGCGGCACCAATTTCGGTTTCGGTGCGGGCGCCAACGCGCACGACGACTATTCGCATTACCAACCGGTGATCACCAGCTACGACTATGGCGCGCCGATCGACGAACGCGGCGTCGCGACACCCGATTACCATGCGTTCCGTGCGATGCTGGCGGCCCACACGAAACGGGTTTTGCCCGATGTGCCGACCCCGCCACCGACGATGCGATTCGCGCCGGTCACGCCCACGCCATTCGCCTCATTGTGGGACAACCTGCCGCAGTCGAGGCGGGTAGAGCATCCACGGGCGAACGAGCTGCTGTTCGGCCAGGATCACGGCATGGTCCTGTATCGCCGGTCGATCCGCGGCGGTGGCGAACTCGAAATCGATGGTGCCCGCGATTACGCGCAGGTGTCCGTGGACGGACGCTACGTTGATTGCGTGTCGCGCATCCGGCATCCGTCGCTGCATTCGAGTCCACGCATCACGCTGCCCGAACCTGCGCGCGGGAATGGCCAGGTGCTGGACATCCTGATCGACAGCTTCGGTCACGTGGGTTACGGCCATGCGATGGCTGATCGCAAAGGCCTTGTCGGCGATGCGCGTCTCGATGGTGAAGTGCTGCGCGACTGGCAGGTTTTCGGCCTGCCGCTTGATGATGACTGGCTCGCATCATTGCGCCCGCTCCAAGGCGAGCCCACGCGCCCCGGCGTGTTTTTCAAGGCGATACTGCAGCTGGAGCATCCCGGCGATTGCTATCTCGACATGGCCGGATGGACCAAGGGCCATCTCTGGGTCAACGGGCATCTGCTCGGCCGCTACTGGCGCATCGGCCCGCAGCAGCGGCTGTTCTGTCCTGCATCGTTCTGGAAACGTGGCGACAACGAAATCCTGTTGCTGGAGTTGCATCGAATTGCGCCGGCGTCGATTTCAAGCGCGACGACGCTCGCCTGACCGGTGGTGTTCGGCGCGGGCCTGCGTGTGACATGGCGATCGACACGGGCGGCGCGGGTTCTGGCGCGGTACGATCTGCGGGATATTCCGTTTCATCATCGAGGTCACCCGCATGCCCTTCGCCCGAGTATCGCCGATCGTTTGCTCCCTCGCGACCGCGCTGGTGGCGCTGACGTTTGCGCTACCCGGCGCCGCGGCCACCGACGCGCTGAATCAGGTCGATCCGATGATCGGCACCGGTGGCAATGGGCACACCTTTCCGGGCGCGACTGTGCCGTTCGGAATGATCCAGTTGAGCCCCGACACCGCGATGCCGGATTTCAAGCACGCTTATTCGTGGGCGGCGGGCTATCAATATGGCGACCACAGCATTCTCGGTTTTTCCGAGACGCACTTTTCCGGCAGCGGTCATTCCGATCTAGGCGACGTGCTGTTGATGCCGGGCGTCGGCAAGGTGCAATGGGATGCGGGTGATCCCGACAAGACGGGCAGCGGTTATCGCTCCGACTTCAGCCACAAGACCGAGGTCGCGCAACCGGGTTATTACGCGGTGACGCTGGCGACCCCCGGCGTGCGCGTGGAGCTGACCGCGGGCAAGCGCGTCGGTTGGCATCGCTACACATTCCCGAAAGACCGGGACGCACACGTATTGCTGGACCTGCGCCCCAGCATCTACAACTACCCCGGCAAGGTGCTGTGGGCACGGCTGCGGGTGCGTGACGACGGCACCGTGACGGGTTATCGCGAAACCCGCGGCTGGGCGCCGGGGCGGCAGCTTTGGTTCGCGATCCGTTTTTCGCAGCCGATGACGTCGCACGAACTCGTCAACCGTGAAACCGATATTCCCTACAAGGGCTTTCAAGGTCCAGCGGCGAATCCGAACGGCAACGATGCAGTCGCGGGCAAACAACTGGAAGGCGCGTTCGAATTCGGCAGACTCACGAAGCCATTGCTGGTGAAGGTCGCGATTTCGACGGTGAGCGCCGACAACGCGATCGCCAACCTCGATGCCGACGGCAAGGGCTGGGACTTCGACGCGCGCCGCGCGGCTGCGAAAGAAGCCTGGGCAAGCGCGCTGTCGGCGATCGATGTCGAGGCGCCGCCGGAGGTCGAAAAGAGTTTCTACACCGCGATGTACCACGCGCTGATCGCGCCGAACCTCGCGATGGACGTGAACGGCGAATACCGCGGTCCCGACCATGCGGTGCACACGGCCAAGGATTTCACTTTCTATTCGAGCTGGTCGCTGTGGGACGTGTACCGCGCGGAGATGCCATTGATGGCTTTCATCCAGCCGCCGCAGCGGATCTACGATTTCGTGAACTCCCTGCTCGTCGCGCAACAGGCGAGTCCGTTCGGCATCCTGCCGGTGTGGTCGTACCAGGGCCTCGAAACGTGGTGCATGATCGGTTACCACGCAGTACCGGTGATCGCGAACTTCTACGTGCAGGGCTTTCGCGGCTTCGACGCCGACGCCGCGTTGAAGGCGATGGTCGCAAGCGCGTCGTACGCACCGTATGGCGATCTCGGCGATTACATGAAACTCGGATACGTGCCCGCCGACCGCGAACCCGAGTCGGTTTCCAAGACGCTGGAATACGCCTTCGATGACTGGTCGATAGCGCGCATGGCGGAGGCGATGGGTCGCAAGGACGTCGCCGCGAAATTCTTCAAGCGCGCGGGGAACTGGCGCAACGTGTTCAATCCGAAGACCGGCTTTGCGCAACCGAGACTCGCGAACGGACAGTTCCGCGAACCGTTCAGTCCCGCCAAGGCCGGGCAGGGCAGCGGTTTCACCGAGGGCAATGCGTGGCAGTACTCGTGGTACGAACCACAGGATGTCGCCGGGCTGATCCATGAGCTCGGCGGCGACGCGGGCCTGGTGAAAAAACTGGACGACGTGTTCGATGCCAGGATCGACCCCAAGGCTTTCGCGGGGATCGAAGACGTCACCGGCCTGATCGGCTGGTACGCGCACGGTAACGAACCCAGCCACCACATCGCGTATCTCTACAATTACGCCGGGCAGCCGTGGAAGACGCAGGAACGGCTTGCCGAAATCATGCACACGCAATACGCGCCGGCGCCGACCGGGCTTTCCGGTAACGACGATCTCGGCCAGATGTCGGCGTGGTACATCTTCACCGCGCTGGGCTTCTATCCGGTCGCGCCGGCCAGCAACCAGTACGTGATCGGCCGTCCGTTCGTGCGTCGCGCGGTGATGCACCTGCCGAACGGCAAGACATTCACGGTCCGTTCGTGCGTCGCGCGGTGATGCACCTGCCGAACGGCAAGACATTCACGGTTACCACCGATGGGCTCGGTAAGGACCATCCCTACGTCGGCTCGGTAGCATTGAACGGCAAGCCGCTGACCCGCGATTACCTGACCTACGCGGAAATCGCGAACGGCGGCACGCTGCATTTCACGATGCAGGCGCAGCCGAACAAGACCTGGGCAACGCAAGCCGTGGATCAGCCCTATTCGATGACGGCGTATTGATCGCCGTCGCGCCGGCGCGTCACGCGGGCTGCACCCACGACGTCCGGACCGGCAGGGGACCGGTTCCCGGAAGCTGCGCGAGGCTCGCGCGCAGCGCTTCCGTCACTTCGCCATTCGGCATCGCCTGCAATGGCAAAACGCCGGCCCACGCGTTGCGGCCGTGGCGCTTGGCCGCGTACAGGCATTCGTCGGCCAGGTTCACGACCTGTTCCCAGCTCAGCCGGTCCAGGTCGTCGTCGCACATCGGGTAGGTCGCGAATCCGACCGAGCAGGTGCGGCGGATCGTGCGGCCTTCGCCGACGTCGAATTCGTGCGCCGCGACGACGGCGCGGACGCGCTCGGCGAACTGCGGGCCGACATCCGGCAGGGCGAAGCGCGCCACGATCAGGAATTCCTCGCCGCCCCAGCGGATCGGGATGTCGGTTTCGCGCGTGACCGACAGCAGGACCCCGCGGAACTGCTGCAGCACGAGGTCGCCGGCGGCATGGCCATAGGTGTCGTTGATCTGCTTGAAATGGTCGATGTCGACCATCAGGAACAGGATGTCCGAATTCCGCGGCAGTTCGCCGCGCCCGCGGCTGCGGTCCTGGCACTGGCGGCGCGACATCGCCACGTCCTGTGCGATGTGGTCATAGAGGTAGCGGCGGTTCTTGAGGCCGGTCAGCGGATCAGTGACGCTCTGTTCGGCCAGCGCATGGTTGCTGTGCTGGAGCGCCTCGATGGCCTCGGCCAGTTCCGCGGTGCGCTGCTCGACCAGCGCCGCCAGTTCATTATTGCGCCGGCGCAGTGCAGCCGAACGCCAGCGCAGGATCAGCGCGATGACCAGCAAGCCGGAGGCGATCCAGATCGTCCAGGCCCAGGGGGTGCGATACCACGGTGGCAGCACGCGGAAATCGAACGTCGCTTCCTTGCCCTCCTCGCCGTATACGTTGCGCGCGCGCACCCGGAAGCGGTATTCGCCCTCGTGGATGTTGGTGTAGTCGCGGTAGGCGTCGTCGCTCCATGGCGACCAGTTGCGATCGATGCCCTGCAGCAGCACCTGGAAGCGATTGGCGCTGGAGAAGTCGTAGCTCGGGGCCGCGAATGCGAAGCGCAACGCATTCTGTGCATACGGGATTTCCGGCACCTTGCCGGGCTCGTCCGTGAACCGGATGCGGCCGTCGTGCGCGGATACTTCCCGTATCAGCGCGCTGAACGGAACATCGCCGCGACCGGCCTGCGTGGTGACGTAGCGGAACAGGCCCTTGTCGCCGCCCAGCCACATCACGCCGTCGGGATCGCCGTGGAAGAAATAGATGCCGGTACCGGTGATCGGTTGCAGCGGCGTGACCGTCCATTTCCATCGGCCGTGCACGCGCTGGGCGCGACCAGTTTCCTTGATGCCCCTGCGATCGTCGATCGTGTACAGCCACAACGTGCCGCGGCGATCCTGGTACAACGTGGTGATCTGCCTCGGGCCACCGGGAAATAGATGCTCGAGTGCGGCGTCCGGCACGAAGCGCCGGGCCGACGCATCGAAGCGGTAGATGCCCAGGTTGGTGGCAAAGCGCAGCTCGCCGTCGACCGTGGCGATCGTCTGCGGTCCCGCCGGCAAGCCGGCGCCCGCGTCGAAATGTTCGACCTTCACCGATCTAGGATCACCGGGACCCTGCCAGTCGTCCGGCAACGTCAGGCGGTCGAGCCCCTCGGGATAGAGCGATATCCAAAGGCGGCCTTCGGCATCCTGGCCGAAGCTGCCCGTTTGTCCCGGCGCGCCGGCGATCAGTCCCTCGTCGATCCATTGGCTGCCATTCCAGCGCAATGCGCCGACGCCATCCTGGTAACCCACGAACACGCGCGACGGCTGCAGCCGCGAGCGCAACAAGGGTTGCGCCGCCACCGCATGTTGCGCATGGCGGGCATCCAGAAGCGCCCGCGCGGAGCCATCCGCGCCGACCGAAAATACGCCGTCATTGTTGGCCGCCAGCAACTGGTCGCCGAACGACAGCAAGGAAAAATTCCAGCCCGCCACACCGGCCTGCCGTTCGAAACGGGCGGCGCCGTGGGCGTCGGTGATCAGGCGGAACAACCCTTCCGAGGTGCCCGCAAACAGCGTACCGTCATGACGAATCACCGAAAGCACGGCGCCCTGCAGACCGCTGCGCTCGCCGAAATGCGTCAGCGGCGCGTCGACATCGACCCGCGCGATGCCATTGTCGGTGGCCAGCCACAGGCCGAACTGACGATCCTGCATCAGCCCCAGCACCACATTGGTGTCGAGTCCGGTCGCGCGTGCCAGATGCAGCAACAGGCGGCCATGCACGTCCAGCAAAAACAGGCCGTCGCGCAAGCTCGCCACCGCGAGCCGTCCATCGGCCAGCCAGACGGCGCCATAAACCGCGGCGTCCTTGAGCGCGGCATCGGTTGCCATTGGCCACGGTTTCCAGCCGGAGCCATCGAACAGGAACCACCCGTCGGAGCGCGTGCCGGCGAGGAGTTGCCCCGGCCTTGCACCTTCGCCCCGCCGGGGCAGCAACGCGTAAATCCTCTTGTCCGCGAACAGCTCGCCGCCCGCCACGCGTTGGAGTTTGTCGTCGACGACCCGCATCAGTCCGCGGTCGATTTCGCGGACATACACCATGCCGTCAACCGAAAACCCGAGGTGGAAGGAAGTTTGCGGCTTGATGACGGTGATGTGGTTGTCGCGCAGGTGGAAAATCCGGGATGAGGTTTCGAAGAACACCCCCTCGCCGGTGACGTGGATATCCCACACGTCGGAAAAGCCGCGTTCGTTGGACGGCGCCAGACCCAGCAAAGACGCATAGGCAAGCCGGCCGGACGCATCGGGCTTCAGGTAACCGAAATCGCCGACCGTCCCCACGTAGATGCGTCCGTCCGGGCCGGTGGCGAGGGAACGCACGGGCAATCGCGAAGGAACGGGAATGCGCCGCCAGCGCGTGCCATCGAAGGCCAGCACGCCGTCCTCGACATTGCCCACGTAGATGACGCCGTCGAGCCCTTGCGTGACCGCCCAGTTCTGCGGCGCGCCGCCGTATTCGGCCGGCGCGAAATTGTGGATGAATGGCAGCCCGGCCTCGGTCGCGGCGGCAGGTGCGGGAAGTGCGGGCGTCGCTGCCGTCGCAACGCCTGCCAGCAGCATGGCGAGTGCGGCCATGAACGCCGCGAGCCATCGTCCGATTGAACGATGGCCCGGGTGGTGACCGTCGCGCCGTGCGCGTGTTTCCTGCTTCCTCACTTCGGTCTCGCTTTCCGTTCGGGACGTCGCGACCCGGCCGTGGCGGACTCCTGGCGCGCGCATTCTTTCCGTTGACAAAAATCGGCCGGGCACACGCCAGCTTGAGTCGCGCGCGCGCAGCGACACCACGTTTCACAGTTGTGACACAAGGTGGCCGCGCCAGCGGAAGGAATTCGGTTCAGCATGTTCAGCGACGGCTGCGCGAGCGGTTTGCCGCGCGCGCTTGAGGGCCGCGCGCGGGCGCGTTAACGTTGTGCAACTTCCACGCCCGTCTGGGGAGCAACGATGAACCTTCGTCTTGTCGCTTGCGCGTTCGCGCTGGCTGTCGCATCGGGAGCCGCCATGGCAGCGCAACACCCTTTCAACGCGCACGATCTCGCGATGATGGATCGCGTCTCCGATCCGCATCTTGCGCCGAACGGCAACGAGGTCGCGTTCGCGGTGCGCAGCACCGATTGGGGTGCCAACAAGGGCGTCAACAGTGTCTGGCTGCTTGACCTGGGTCAAAAGGACGCGCAGCCGCGCCGCGTCACCGACCCGAAGCTTGGCGCCAACAGCCCGGTCTTTTCGCCGGACGGCAAGACGCTGTACTTCCTCGCGACCGAGAATGATTCGACCCAGTTGTGGTCGGCGCCCGTCACGGGCGGCGCACCCGTTCAGGTGACGCACCTGCCGCTCGACGTTGACAACTTCAAGCTGTCGCCCGATGGCAAGTCGCTGCTGTTCTCCGCGCAGATGTTCGAGGATTGCGCCACGCTCGATTGCACGCGCGAGAAGCTGGACGCGCAGAAGAAGGTCAAGGCGACCGGACGCCTTTACCACCGCCTCTTCGTGCGGCACTGGGATACGTGGTCCGATCATCGGCGCGGGCAGTTGTTCGTGGTGCCGCTGGATGGTTCATCCAAGCCGGTGCTGCTGACGAAGGGCATCGACGGCGACGTGCCGTCCAAACCTGATGGCAGCAACGCCGAATACGCGTTTTCACCGGATGGCAAGACCGTGTATTTCAATGTGCGCATCGCCGGCAAGACCGAGCCGTGGTCGACCAACTTCGACGTTTACTCTGTACCGGCCGACGGCTCCGCGGCGCCCAAAAACCTGACTGCCGCGAACAAGGCGTGGGATGCGTTCCCACTGCCCTCACACGACGGCAAGACGCTGTACTACCTCGCGATGAAGGTGCCGGGTTTCGAGGCCGACCGCTTCGGTGTGATGGCGCTGGATCTCGCGACCGGCGCGACGCGCGAAATCGATCCGGACTGGGATCGTTCGGCCGGGCCGCTGACGCTGTCCGCCGACGGCAAGACGCTCTACACCACGGTTGCGGACGACGGAAACGTCGCGTTGTACGCGGTCGATACCGCTACCGGCAAGCCGACGAAACTGTTGAGCGATGGCAGCGTGCTGGGCTTCGACATCGCTGGCGGCAAGCTCGTCGCTGCGCGGCAGGACTTCACGCACCCGACCGATTTGTACACGCTGGACGCGCAAGGCAAGCACCTCGCCCAGGTCACGCACTTCAACGCCGCGCAGCTCGCCGACATCGAATTTTCCAAGGCGACATGGTTCACCTTCAAGGGTTGGAACGGCGACACCGTGCACGGTTACGTGATGCCGCCGGTGGGCGCCAAGCCCGGCCAGAAATATCCGGTCGCATTCCTGGTGCACGGCGGTCCGCAAGGCGCCTGGCCGGATGAATTCCACTACCGCTGGAATCCGCAAACCTATGCGGGTGCCGGCTTCGGCGTGGTCGCGATCAACTTCCATGGCTCGGTCGGATACGGCCAGGCCTTCACCGACGCGATCTCGCAACACTGGGGCGATCGGCCGCTGGAGGACTTGCAGAAGGGCTGGGCGGCTGCGTTGAAGCAGTTTCCGTATCTCGACGGCAACGATGCCTGTGCGCTCGGCGCGAGCTACGGCGGCTACATGATCTACTGGATGGCCGGCGTGTGGAACCAGCCGTGGAAGTGCATGGTCGACCACGACGGCGTGTTCGACGCGCGCATGATGTATTACGCCACCGAGGAGCTGTGGTTCGAGGAACACGAGAACGGCGGCACGCAATTCGAGCACCCGGAGAACTACGAAAAGTTCAATCCGCTGAACCACGTCAAGGACTGGCGCGTGCCGATGCTGGTGGTGCACTCAAACCACGATTACCGTATCCCGGTGACGCAGGGGCTCGGCGCGTTCACGGCGCTGCAGCGGCAAGGCATTCCCAGCGAGTTCCTGAACTTCCCCGACGAAAACCACCTCGTGCTGAAACCGCAGAACAGCGAGATGTGGCACGAGACGGTGATCGATTGGCTGAAGCGCTGGACGGGTCCGGATGCGCCGGCCGCGGAGTCCGGTTCACATGCCAAGGCGCGCGGGGCCCAATGACGTTCGCGCGATCCGGGGTCGCTGCAAAATTGGCGCACCCCTACCGCGGAGGGAGTGCGCCGCCAGCGAGGGGTCTTCGTAGCTTGGGCTGATCCCGGACTCGATCCGGGGGAGGCCCAACGCGGTCCAACCACGCGATCAAGTTGGGCTTCTCCCGACAAAGCCGGGTTCAGCCCTATGAATGCAGAGGCCACGGACGGCCGTCAGCCCACTTTCGCCGAAACGAACGCAACTCGCTCACGGCGCGAGCAAAAAAACGTTTGAGGGGAGATCATAGGTTGGGCTGAGCGCAGCGAAGCCCAACAAGGGCGGGGATATTGGAGTTCCCCGGCCAAGCCGCGTAAACCGCTTGAAGTTCAGTGCGCGCTCGTCAACGGAATCAGCCGCCACGCCCACGAATGATGCTTCGGCCAGCGGTTCGGATTGTGCAGGTAGGGGTGGTCCGGATAGTTGAGCTTCAGCACGTCGGTGGTCTGGTCGGCCAGTTTCTGCTGACCCAGCAGGTGGTAGCTCTTGGCCATCACGGCCAGCGCGTCGGCGGCCTGCGGCGACTGCTGGTAATGCGACACGATGTATTTTGCGCGGTCGGCCGAAGCAATGTAGGCCTTGCGCTGCAGATAGAACTCGGCCACGTTCAGTTCCGCCTGCGCCAACTGGTTGCGCAGATAGATCATGCGCTGGCGCGCGTCGACCGCGTAACGCGTGTTGGGAAAGCGTGCGACCAGCGTATTGAAATCATCGAATGACTGCAGCGCATAGCCCTGGTCGAAACGGGAGGGGCTGATGCCGGCCATCCGCTGCAACGCGGTCTGGGTGCGGTCGAAGTTGATCAATCCGCGCAGGTAATACGCGTAGGCAATATGCTTGTGGGTCGGGTAGGTCTTGATGAATTCGTTGATGGTGGAAGATGCGTCGTCCGGCTTGTCGTCCTTGTACTGCGCGTAGGCCAGCTCGATCTGCGACTGCTCGTTGTACGCGCCGTACGGGAAGCGCGCGATCAGCTTCTGGTAGACGGTTTCGGCCGAGCCCCAGTTGCCGTCCTGCGACAGGTCGTGCGCGCGCTGGTACAACTGTTCCACCGTCATGGTATTCAAGGTGTCTCGCTTGCCATGGTGGAACAGCGAGCAGGCGCCCACCGCGAACAGCAGCGGCAGGAACAGGGCGAATTTCAGCAGCGGTGCGGAGCGTCGGAATGGCATCGGGCAAGTCTTTGCGAACGCAGCAAGGTGGATTCGGCATGATAGCGGAATCCCCATCGGCCGACCGGTGGGGATTCCGGCGTGGCTGAAGGGGCGTCCCGCGTGGAGATACCGCCCGATCTGGCCGGGCAACGCTTCGACCAGATCCTGCCCGGGTTGTTCCCCGGGCATTCGCGCTCGCACCTGGCCGGCGAGGTCAAGGCCGGGCGCATCCGGCTGGACGGCCGCGAAGTGCCGCCGCGCACGCGGGTCCGCGGTGGCGAGAGCGTCGATTGGCGGCGTTCCGACGCGCCGGTGCTGGGCGATCGGCCCGAGGCCATTGATCTCGCCATCGTGTTCGAAGATGACAACCTGCTGGTGCTCGACAAGCCTGCCGGCCTGGTGGTGCATCCCGGGGCGGGCAATCCGGCCGGCACGTTGTTGAACGCGTTGCTGCACCACGACCCGAAACTGGCGCAGATTCCGCGCGCGGGCATCGTGCACCGGTTGGACAAGGACACCTCGGGCCTGCTGGTGGTCGCGCGCTCGCTGCCCGCGCAGACCGCGCTGGTCGCGATGCTTGCCGCGCGCGACATCCATCGTCGCTACGTCGCGATCGTCAATGGCGTACCGGTCGCGGGCGGCACGGTCGATGCGCCGCTGGATCGCCATCCGACCGATCGACTGCGGCGCGCCGTGCAGGAGGGCGGACGTCCGGCGGTCACGCACTACCGCGTGCGCGAGAAGTTTCGCGCGCACGCGTCGCTGCAATGCGAACTGGAATCCGGGCGCACCCACCAGATTCGCGTGCACATGGCACACGCGGGTTGGCCGTTGGTGGGCGATTCCTTGTATGGCCGCGGTTTGAAATTGCCACGCGGTGCGACGCCGCGCCTGACCGGGGCGCTGCGCGGGTTCAAACGTCAGGCCTTGCACGCCGAACACCTGGGGTTTGCGCATCCGGTCACCGGCGAAGCGCTGGCATTCGACGCCGAGCCGCCGCGGGATCTGCTCGACCTGCTGGAAGCGTTGCGCGAGGATGCCGCGGGTGCGGGACGCGGGATTTGAATGGGAAAGCAACGGCACTATTTTTGCTCGTCATCCCGGCGCAGGCCGGGATCCATTTGCGCTGAATGAAGAACTGGGCGATGTCGACCAATATTGGCCAAGGCATCACGGATCATCTCGATGCCTGGATCATCCCCGACTGGCCCGCGCCACCGGGCGTGCGCGCCGTGACCTCGACGCGCGACGCGCCCGTCAGGGGCTCGCAGTCACCATTCGGCTTCAATGTCGGCACGCGCTGCGGCGATGATCCTGAAGCCGTCGCGCAGAACCGCACTTTCCTTCGCGACACCTTGTCATTGCCCTCCGAACCCCGCTGGTTGCGGCAAGTGCACGGCACGCGCGTTGCAGTCGAACCGGCGAAAGACGAACCGGAAGCCGATGCAGCCGTCGCCCGCACGCCCGGCACGGTGCTGGCGATCCAGACCGCCGATTGCTTGCCGGTGTTGTTCTGCAACGGTGACGGCAGCGAGATCGGCGCCGCCCACGCGGGCTGGCGAGGCTTGTCGGCGGGCGTGCTGGAAAACACGCTGGCCGCGATGCACGCGCCGCGCGAAAAAGTCTTGGCGTGGCTCGGCCCCGCGATCGCCGCGCAGTCGTACGAAGTGGGAGACGAAGTGCGCGACACGTTTCTCACACATGACTCTGCCGCTGCGTCCGCATTCACCGCCACGCGGCCGGGCCACTGGCTGTGCGATCTGTATGCACTCGCCAGCCAGCGACTGCGCGCCGCCGGCGTCACCCGCATCTGCGGCGGCGGCTTCGACACCTTCACCGATCCGCGTCTGCATTCCTACCGCCGCGATGGTGCGCGCAGCGGGCGGATGGTCAGTCTGATCTGGATATTGTCGAAGGCAAGCTGACGGCGTTTAATGGTCTTCGCGTCAGGCGCCTCGCCAACGGAAATGCGCACCAAATTCGCGATCGGATGTTTTGCGCTGCTTGTGGCCGGCTCGGTCCCGCACCGTGCGGCCGCCGCCGCTACACCTTTGCCGCAGGCGAAAGTCGAACAGGCGGTCATCAACGCGCTGCCCACTTGCCATGGAACAAGGGCGCAAATCATCGAATATCTTGACTTCACGAAGTCGTTCGCGACGACGGCTCCGTGGGCGCTCGTGGTCGCCCGGGACGCCAAGCCTCCGCCCGGTGATCTCGCCATGATGGGAAATGGCAGCCCGATCGTCATCTGCTTCGTCAAGACACTCACGCCCCGTTGCGGCGAGGCCCGCGGCCATGCTGCCGAGAACGGGTTCGACATGACGAATGGACTGATTGACGGGGTGGTTGTTTTCGCAGGTCCCGGCCGAACGCGACCGCTGTTGATGCTGCAGACTTCGTACGCGCACGGCCTGAACGGGAATGCCAATATCGGGACGAAGTTGTTCGAGTACGATCGCAAGACGGACGGTTTCCGCCAGGTGTTCGTCAACATCACTGGCGGCAGCAACAACAACGCGGCGGCACGATTCGTCGAGCACGGACCGTTGCAGGGCGACGTGATCGTGAATTATCCGACCGACGATGCGCCCTACGCCTATTGGGTCGAAGCTTACGCGCCGGGCAAATCGGATCACTACGCGCGCATCCTGCGCTATCGCAGCATTACCCGCTATGGCGACGGCAATCCGCTCGCCGTTGCCGATTCCGAGATGCCGGAAATCATGGAACGAATGGGGCTGTGGAAGCCGGGTGATGCACTGCCCATCCCGCCACACGCGCCGAAGGGATGTGGGCCGCTCGTCATGCGTCGTGGCGAAGCGTGGTGCAAAACCCTACGCATAGCGTCAACGCCGCAGCAATAGCAGCGGCGACGTCCGCAACACACTGCGCGTGCCGGCCAGCCCCAGCATCGCGACCGCGAACGTCGACAGCACCACCGCGATGACCAAGGGTACCCACGGTGGCGTGAACGCCTGGATGCGAAACACCGAGTGCGCGAGCCAGGTGCCGCCCAACGCTGCCGCCAGCATCGCGGTGAAGCCGGAGATCGCGCCCAGCATTCCGAATTCGCACAGCGCCGCCATCCGCAACTGATCGCGGCGCGCGCCCAGCGTGCGCAACAGTGCGGCTTCGTGACGTCGCTCGGTGGCGCTCATGGTCAGCGCGGCAGCCAATACCAGCGCGCCGGCCAGCAGGCTGAAGGCCAGCACCCAGCGTGCGGCAGCGGTCACCTGCGCCACGATCTGGCGGGCGCGATCGAGCAACGCATCCACGTCGATCAACGACAGGTTGGTGAAGGTGCGCGAGAACATCGCCAGTTCCCGCGCATGGCCGGTCGGCAGATGAAAGCTCGCGATCCACGTATGCGGCAACGCCGCCCCATGCGCGGGATCGAGCATCACGAAGAAGTTGACGTTGAAGCGGCTCCAGTCCACCTCGCGGATGCTGGTCAGCGTGGCATCGATGCGCGTGTCGCCGATCAGGAACGCGAGCCGGTCGCCGAGGTGCAGATCGAATCGTCGCACCCACGCCACGTCCAGCGAGACTTCCGCGTCGTGGGCATTCGGCGCAAACCATTGCCCGGCGACGATGCGATTGGCCGGCGGCAGCGCTGCGCCCCATGAAAGACGTACCTGCTGCTCGGCATCATGTTGCGTCTCGCGGTCGTGGAAGGCCATGCGATCGACGTCCACGCCGTTGACCGCCACCAGTTTGCCGACCGCGACCGGCATGTCATTGAAACGCGTCGCGCCGAATTTCGAAAGCGCATCGTGCACCGCGGCGCGTTGCGCATCCTGCACGTTCACGACGAACCAGTTGGGCGTATCGGGCGGCAGCTCGCGGCGCCAGTTGTCGAGCAACGCGGGGGCGACGACCGCAAGCAGCAGCAATGCGGTCAAGCCCAGCGTGATCGCGCAGGATTGCACCACGCTCAAGGCACGGCGACGCGCCAGTGCACTTGCCCCCAGCCGCAGCGCCGGATGCAGACGTGCGACGAAGCGTCGCACCAGCCACAGCAACGCGAGCGTCAATAGCGAAGTCAGGAGCGCAGCGCCCGCCAGCGACGCGGCCAATACGCTCGCCAGTTTCCAGCTTCCCGTCTGCAGCGCGATCAGTCCGACTGCGACCGCGACGGGTAGGAGGTAGAGCAGGTCGAAACGGCGTGGCACCCGGGCGGCACTCTGGCGGAACACCGCGACCGGCGGCACGGATTTCAGTTTCGCCAGCGGCGGCAGCGCGAATCCGGCGAGCACCGCAAGCCCGACGCCGGCCGCGGCGAAGGCGGGCCCCAGCGGCAGCGGTGCCTGCTGCGCGGAAGGCGGCAATAAACCGTGGGCGTAGGCGAACGCGATCGCGGCGAGCGCCAGCGCGATGCCCGCGCCCGCCAGCGCCGCGAGCACCGCAGGCACTGCAAGTGTCCACGCGAGGCTGCCAAACGCGAATCGCGACGACGCGCCCAGCGCGCGCAGCAACGCGATCTCGTCGGTCTTGCGGCGTGCGTAGCGTTGCGCCGACAACGCCACCGCGATACCGGCCAGCAACGCCGCGAGCAGCGCAGCGAGGCGCAGGAAGGTGCCCGCGCGCTCGAACGCGACCGCGAGGCGCTGCTGTACTTCTTCCGGCGTGACCAGGCGCGCGTCGCTCGGCAGATGCGCCTTGGCCCACGTGCGCCAGGCATCCACCGGCGCCACCGCGCCGGCGATCAGCAGGCGGTGGCGGGCGCGGCTGCCGGTGCCGAGCAGACCCGCGCTTTTCGCATCGGCCAGCGCCATCACCGCGCGTGGCGCCAGCGCGACCAGATCGCCGCCACCGGGCTGTTGCTCGATTTGCCCGGTGACCACGAGATGCATGCCGCCGACCTGCACGCGTTGGCCGGGTGCGACATCGAGCGCCACCAGCGCGCGGTGGTCGAGATATATCGAACCCGCGGGTGGCGCGTGCATCGATCGATCGACGCCGTCGCGGGCCCCGATCACCAGCTTGCCGCGCAGCGGCCATGCGGCGTCGGCCGCCACCACCTGCAGCAATTGACTGCGGTCGTTCGCGAATGCGACGCTGGGGAATTCGGCGAGCGCGCTGGTGCGAAGATCGAGCGCATGCGCATGCTGGACGAATTCCGGAGGCAGCGGCGTGGCCGCGTTGATGCCGAGGTCGCCGCCGATCAGCTCCGCCGCGCTCATCACGACGGCGCGTTGCACGCGCGCGGCGAGCGTGGCCACCGCGCCCAGCACGACGATCGACAGCAACAACGCGCCGATCAGGGTCCGCAATTCAGGCAGCCGCCATTCGCGTCGAAGCGTTCGCAGCGCATGGCGCGGACCAGTCATTCGGCGTGTCATGTGACGTGCGCCCGGACGCAGCCATCGACGAGGTCGAGGATGCGTGCACAGCGCTCCGCCAGTGCCGGGTCGTGCGTCACGACGATGAGTGTCGTGTGATGCGTCCGGTTCAACGCGAAGAGCAGGTCGGCGATCGCATCACGGCTGGTGTGGTCGAGATTGCCGGTGGGTTCGTCGGCGAACAGGATGCGCGGCTCGTGCACGAATGCGCGCGCGATCGCGACGCGCTGCTGCTCGCCGCCGGACAACTGCCGCGGGTAATGCGCGCGGCGCGGCTCCAGGCCCACGGCGGCCAGCGCCTTGCGTGCCCGCGATGCCGCGTCGGGTGTCGCATCCAGCTCCAGCGGCAGCATCACGTTTTCTTCCGCCGTCAAGGCCGGCAGCAGGTGAAAGGACTGGAACACGAAGCCGACCAGTTTCAGCCGCAATCGTGCGCGCGCTTCCTCGTCCAGGGTTTCGAGCGCGTGGCCGTCGAGCCGCACGCTGCCATGGCTGGGCAAGTCCAGTCCGGCCAGCAACCCGAGCAACGTGGTCTTGCCCGAACCCGACGCGCCGGTGATCGCCACGGTTTCCCCGGTATTCACATCCAGGCTGACATCGTCAAGAATGTCGAGCCGGCCCGTCGGCCCCTCGACGTGCTTGCCGATTCCCCGTGCGGAAATGAGTGCCATGGTTGCCCGACTGTCATCCGTCCTGCCGTTGTCCATCGTGTGGTGCCTTGTGCTGTGGTTGGCGTTGCCGGTGGCGCAGGCCGCGCAATCGCCGCGCACGATCCTGCTGGTGGGAGACTCGTTGTCCGCCGCCCACAACATCGAGGTCGGCACGTCCTGGCCGGCATTACTGCAAAAGCGTCTTGCCGATATGCGTCCGCCGCGCGCGCTCGTCAATGCCAGCATCAGCGGCGAGACCACCGCGTCGGCCGTTGCGCGATTGCCGGCGCTGTTGAAGCGCTACCAACCCGGCATCGTGATCCTGGAACTCGGCGGCAATGATGGCTTGCGCGGGCTGCCGCTGGGTGAAATCCATTCCAATCTTTCCGGAATGGTGCGCGAAGCGCAGGACAGCGGTGCGCGCGTGCTGCTTCTCGGCATCGAACTGCCGCTCAACTACGGCCCGCAATACCGCACCGGGTTGCGCGCGATTTATGCCGATCTTGCGCGCGACGACCATGTGCCATTGGTACCATTCCTGCTCGACGGCATCGCGCTCGATCCGGAATTGATGCAGTCCGATGGCCTGCATCCGACGACTGCCGCGCAGCCGCGGGTACTGGCGAATGTCTGGCCGGCGCTGGCGCCCATGCTTGCGGGGAAATAGCCCGCGACGTATGCAGCTTTTCGTGTCGTGCACGGCCCGCTCAGCCCGCCTGCGCGGTCAGGACGTTGCGCCGCCATGCGATGTGTCGTGCTTCGACAAATACTCGAACGTTGCAGCCCAGCGGTCGCGGCGTTCTTCAGCGACACGGGGCTTGTGCGATGCCTTCGAGCCAGTCTTTGGAAATTGCAGGGAGTGGAAAAAAACAACCCCCGTTTCCGGGGGTTGTTGGAAATCAATCGAGCGTGGCTTCAGGCGACGCGCCGGCGCAAACCAAGGAAGCAGCCGATCATCAACACACCAACTCCGAACAGGCCCAGCCCCGCCGGTTCCGGGACGTCGATGGGTGGTGTGTTGGTGCAGGCACCGCTGCCGCTTGCGCCGCGGCCATTCCCGTCCACGATCCAGCCGCTGCATCCGCCGGTGATGCCTTGCACGTGTGCCACCGACAACCAGCCGCTGCCGTTGTCCCCGAAGGGATTGCCGGTCAGGGCCTGCGTGAACGTCAACTCATACACCGCCGAGTCGCTTCCATCGAACCGGTTGCCGGAAGACCAGCCGAAGGCCAAGTTGAACAAGCCGGGCACCGAACCCGCATTGTAGCTGCCGCCAAACAGCGCGTTATTGTCCGCACAGGCGCCGGAAGTGCAGGTGAGTGAGGCAAGCGATTGATCGAGGTAAAACGCCCAGCCGACCGCCGCATTGCCGTTGTTCAGGCCCTGCAGGAAATCCGATGCGCTGAGGTGGGAAGTGAGCGTGAGGGTTCCGGTGGTCAAACCCTTCGTGGAAGTGAAGGTGGCCGTCAACCAAGGCGCCATCCCGTCCGGCGTATTGCCGGCAGACACCGTGCCCAGGTTGATCGTGGTCGAGATCGGGATCGGGCCCGGGTTGGTGCCACCGCAACCATCCCGATGGACCTGCTGTGGATGGACCTGCTGTGGCACGGCAAAAATGCAAGCTTGCGCCGGTGCCACTGCGCCAAATGCGAGAACCACCATGAACATCAAGAAAACCACAATCTTGGTCATCAAAGCCACTCCATCGATCGATGCTTGTCAGTTGGTCGCCAATTCGCCGGGTGCCGGACTTGCCGGCGGCGTTCTGCCGGATTTCGGATGACCCGAAGCAATTTTTGCGCCATCTGCTATCTATTTGATTATCAAAAGTACCTCTGTTGGTGTCGAATCATCGTCAACTGAAAAGTAAAGTTTCTCGACAGACGCTCCACCATCCGCCTCTTCACGCCGCGGCCTACCTGTTGTTTACTCGCTTAATTCTGCGGCCCCTGGTCGCGACTGCAAGAAACGTAAAATCCACCGACGGATGACAAACGGGTCGTTGCGGAAAACCGTCATGCCGCAAGCGCCGCGAGAAACGCGCGCCGCCACGCGCCGATATCGTGTTTCGACACGTGCTCGAACATGGCGGCCCAGCGCTCGCGGCGTTCCTGCAGCGGCATGGTCAGGGCCTGTTCGATGCCTTCGACCAAGCCTTCCGGATCGTACGGATTCACCAGGATCGCCTGTTCCAGTTCGCCCGCGGCGCCCGCGAATTGCGACAGCACCAGCACGCCGGGATCGTCGGCGGGCTGCGCGGCCACGAATTCCTTGGCCACCAGATTCATGCCGTCGCGCAACGGCGTGACCAGCGCGAGCTGCGAAATCCGGTAGAAGCCCGCCAGCGTGGACTGCGCGAAACTGCGGTTGACGTAGCGGATTGGTACCCAGTCCGGATCGGCGTAGCGGCCGTTGGTGGCGCCAGCCGAGCGCTCCAGGCGCGAGCGCAGTTCGCGGTATTCCGGTACTTCCTCGCGCGAGGGCGGCGCGATCTGCAGGAACGAAACCCGCGACCGCCACTCGTGGTGCTCCGCGAGAAAACGGCCGAACGCCTCGAAGCGGCGCGGCAGACCCTTGGAATAATCCAGCCGGTCCACGCCGATCGCGAGCTGGCGATCGTTGAGGCTGGCGCGCAGTTTGCGCACCGTGGAATTGTTGACGGCGTATTGCGACTGGCGCGCGACCTCGGCGGTATCGATGCTGATCGGAAAGGGCGCTATGTGCGTGTGCCGCCCGCCCAGTTCCACGACGTCGCGCGAACGGGTCGCGCCGAGCCTTCGGGAGAAATAGTCGAACAACGCGCGGGCATCGTCGCGGTTCTGCACGCCCACCACGTCGCACGCGCTCAGGGTAGCGATCAGTTGCTTGTGGCAGGGCAGGTTGATCAACAATTCCGGTGGCGGCAACGGAATGTGCAGGAAAAAACCGATGCGCGCGCCAACGCCGAGTTCGCGCAATTCCGCGGCCAGCGGAATCAGGTGGTAGTCGTGGATCCAGATGCGGTCGTCGTCGCGCAGCAATGGCGCGAGTTTTTCCGCGAACAACTTGTTGACCTCGCGGTAGCCGGTGTATTGCGTGCGGCTGTACTGCATCACCGTGGGCTGGAAGTGCAGCAACGGCCACAAGGTGCGGTTGGCGAAGCCGAGATAGTAGGTTTCGTATTCCTCGCGGGTCAGATCCAGCAGCGCGTAGTCGATGTTGCCGGCGGACTCGCGGTGCAACGCGCGCTCGTCCGGCGCGACGCGCTTGCCGCTCCAGCCGAACCACAGGCCGCCGTGTTCCTTCAGCGCCGCGCGCATGGCTGCGGCGAGCCCGCCGGCGCGGGTTTCCCGCGGGTGCGCCACGCGGTTGGACACGACGACCAAACGACTCATACCACGTCGCTCCATTTCGTGGACAAGCCGCGCGCCGCGTTGATCAGGCCGACCATCGAATACGTCTGCGGGAAATTGCCCCACAGCTCGCCGGTTTTCGGATCGTAGTCTTCCGACAGCAGGCCCAGTGGATTGCGGATCGCCAGCAGTTTCTCGAAGAATTTGCGCGCCTCGTCCTTGCGGCCGATCGCGATCAGCGCTTCCACGTACCAGAAGTTGCAGACCAGGAAACTGGTCTCGGGCGCGCCGAAATCGTCCGGGTGCGCGTAGCGCATCAGGAAGCCGTTGCGCATCAGGCTCTTGCCGACCGCATCCACGGTCTTGACGAAGCGCGGATCGTCGGCGCTGACGAAACGCAGGCCTTCCAGCAGCAAAAGGCTGGCATCGAGCTCGTCGCTGCCGAATGATTCCACGAAGTAACCGTTCTTGTGCACCGCGTGCCGCAGGATCTTGCGCCGGATGCTGTCGGCGCGCTTGCGCCAGAATTTGACGCGATCGTCCAGCCCCAGCCACTTGCCGATATTGGCGAGCCGATCACAAGCCACCCAGCACATTACCGCCGAATAGGTGTGCACTGAGGTGCGCCCGCGCAATTCCCACAGCCCGGCATCCGGTTTGTCGTGCAGGCGCCACGCCGCTTCGCCGCAGCGTTCGAGGCGACGGTATTCGGTTTCGCCGGCGATCCGCACCAGCCGCTGGTCGCAGAACATCTGCGTGGCCGCCAGCACCACGCTGCCGTAGATGTCGTTCTGTTGCTGCTTCCAGGCTTCGTTGCCGACCCGCACGGGTCCCATGCCGCGGTAGCCGGCCAGCGTGGCTTCCTCGCGCTCCGGCAGTTCATCCTGGAAATGGATGCCGTACACCGGCGTCATCTTGCCTTCTTCCTTGAGTGCAAGATTGAAGATGTAGCGCACGTATTCTTCCATCGTGCGCGTGGCGCTCAGGCGGTTCAGCGCGCGCACCGACAGCGCGGCGTCGCGCGGCCAGCAGTACCGATAATCCCAGGTGCGCACGGTATCCGGCGCTTCCGGGATCGAGGTCGTCATGGCCGCGGTGATCGCGCCGGTGCCTTCGTACTGGCAAAGTTTCAACGTGATCGCGGCGCGGATCACCGCTTCCTGCCACTCGGCCGGAATCGAGAGATAGCGCGACCACTCGTGCCAGTAATCGAGGGTCGAATCCAGCGCCTCGTTGTAGAAGCGCGCAGCCGATTCGTGCAGCGTCTCGTCGGTGCCCAACACGATGTGCACGTCGCGGTCGAGCAGGAAAGGCAGGCCATCCCGCAGCATCGGCAGTTGCGTGTCGGTGGTTGCGCGCAGCACCAGCGGATCGAGCAGGTAGCGCACATGGTTGGAGCCGAAAGTCATTTCGGGCTTGCGTGCGCCGTAACCGGTCAGCGGCTTCAGTCGCAGCGCGATGCGCGGCGCCCCCGACAGCGGTCGCACGCGCCGCAGGATCTGCATCGGGTGAAAGGTGCGTCCGTGCTGCTTGTAGCGCGGCGCAAAGTCGGTGATCTCGACCTGTGCGCCATCCTTTGCGGTCAACGTGGTCACCAGCACCGCGCTGTTGTCGGCGTAACGCTGATGGAAGCTGGCCTCGTTTTCCAACTGCACGTCGAAAAAGCCGGCATCCGAAAACCGCGGCGACAGCAGCGAGCAGAACACCGGATCGCCATCGAACGCCGGCACGCAGTGCCACACGATGCCACCGCGCGCATCGATCAGCGCATTGATGGTGCCGTTGCCGATGATGCCGAGGTCGAGGCTGGCGCGCCTGTCGGGGTCGGTCGGCTTGCGCTTGGGCGTGCGGCTGGCCGGACCGCGCAGCGGTCTTGCCGGCTGCACGCGTGATGTTCCGGGTCTGGGCCTGGATTTTTTCGCAGTGGTGGTTTTGGCAGTCAACGGTTGCCTCCTCGTCGTGGGCCTTCGATCCCTCGTGTTCGAGCCGTGCCCGCGAACGGGTGTCGGGAAGAGAATCGGACGAGATGGCGAAGACCGGTTCGGTTCGGCCGATTCGTGGATATAGGCGGGTTCATGTCGCCATCGCCAGCCCGTGCAGCCACGCGCGCACCGCGGCGGGGTCATCCAGCGCATGGCGAGCTTCGGTCGGACGGCGCGCGCCGACGATCACGCTGACACCGCCGCTCGCGTTGACGTGGCGGAACGCGTGCTCGTCGGTCAAATCGTCGCCCAGCATCCAGGGCGCGCGGCCGCGAAACGGCGCCTCTTGCATCAGCGCCGCGAGCGCGCCGCCCTTGTCCACGCCAGCAGGCTTCAGTTCGATCACATGGTCGCCGCGCTGCAGCACGTGGCTGTCGCCGACATCCCGCAGAAGCGTTTCCGCGATATGTTCGGCGGCCGCGCGTGCAGTGGGTGCGCGCCGGTAATGCAGCGCCAGTGCGAGCCGCTTGTCTTCCAGCAGCACCCCGCGTGTCGCGGCCACCAGTTCGGCCGCGCGCGCGCGGATCTGCGCGAAGGCAGCGGCGTTGCCGGTCGTCCGCACGTTCCCGCCCGGGGTGCGCAGTTGCGCGCCGTGCAGTCCGGCGGCGACGTGGTAGTTCCAGTTGAACAGCTCGTCGAGTTGTGACAGCGCGCGACCGCTCAGCAGTGCGACCGCGCCACCGAGTCGCTCTCGGAGGTTGGCGAGGTCGTCGTGCAGGTGCGGCGTCACTTCGACGCGGTCGGGGTCATGCGCGAAATCCAGCAAGGTACCGTCGACGTCCAGAAACAGCGCCCAGCCGTCGTCGGCGCCGGTTTCAGGCGGCGCGGGCAACCTCGTGGCAATGTCGGCGCCGGTTATGGCCACGCGCGTTGTCGACACCTCGGCTCAGCATTGAAACATCGACGTATTGTGGCGGACCCGGCGTGAACGCCCCATTCACATCCGCGCGCAAGCGTGCATTGCCGCGACCGCATCGTGCGCGCGCTGCGCCAACGCATGGCGATCGCCGATCCGTAATCCGGTGGTCGGAATCGGATCACCGATGCGCACGGTGATGGTGCCCGGACGGACACGGAAACCGGAAAGTGGCAACACTGCTCCGGAACCGTCGATCGCGATCGGCACCACCGGCACGCCGGCCTGCAGCGCGACCTGGAACGCGCCGCCCTTGAACGGGCGGATCGATCCGTCGCGGCTGCGGGTGCCTTCGGGAAACGCGCACAGACTGTCGCCGCCGCGCACCAGCGCCACGATGCCGTGGAGGCGTTCGGCGGCTTCGCGCGCGCGGCCGCGCTTGATGAATATCATGCCCATGCTGCGCGCGTACCAGCCGATGAACGGGACGCGTTCCAGTTCCTGCTTGATCACGAAACGGATCGGCACCGGCAGCGCGCGAAACAACGCGCACACGTCGATCATGGATTGATGGTTCGCAACGAACACGTGCGGCTTCGAAAAGTCCACACGCTCCAGTCCTTCCACTTGCAGCTTCGCACCGGCGCCGAACAGCAAGCCCGGTGCCCACAGCCGCGACGCCATCTTGAGCGGGGCGCGCCGATTGCCGCCGCTGAGTGCCAGCACCGCCTGCGCCAGGCAAATCCAGCACGCCGTCCAGGCGATGGTGAAGACCAGTTGCAGTGCATTCCACGAACGCCACGCCAGACGCGTGAGTCCCGGCGGGTGCGTTTCCAACCCGATCACGTTCACGATGGTGCGATCCGATGAATTCCCGCGCGGATTTTAGCGACACGTTTTCGTTGCGCAAACGGCGCGGTGGCGCGACTGCATTCGGTGGTGGTCCCGAGTGCTGGAAGGAGGTGAGCCGCGTCCGGCCCAGCCGCATGGGCCCAAATGAGCCGCACATCGAGGCGGCCCCGGCGAAAGCGCGGCCGGGACCGCAAAAACGGCTTGAAGCCTGCGCGTTGCGACCGCATCTTTGGGCTTCGGATTCACCAGCAAAGGCTCGCCACCATGCGCACGGACAAACTCACTTCCCGCTTCCAGCAGGCCCTGGCCGACGCCCAGTCCATCGCGGTCGGGCGCGACAACAACATGCTGGAACCCGCGCATCTGTTCGCCGCCCTGCTGGACCAGCAGGGCGGCTCGACCGCGCCGATGCTGGCGCAGGCCGGCGTCAACGTGCCGCTGCTGCGCCAGCGGATCGGCGAAATGCTGGACAAGTTGCCGCGCGTGTCGGGGCAGGAAGGCAACATCAATGTCTCGAACGAACTGAATCGGCTGCTCAACGTCACCGACAAGTTGGCCCAGCAGCGTGGCGACCAGTTCATCGCGTCGGAACTGTTCCTGCTGGCCTGCATCGACGACAAGGGCGACCTCGGTCGCGCACTGCAAGCCGCCGGTGCCAACAAGCAGAACCTCGAAGCCGCGATCGACAAGTTGCGCGGTGGCGAAAAGGTGCAATCGGAAAGCGCCGAAGACCAGCGTCAGGCGCTGGAGAAATACACCATCGACATGACCGCGCGCGCCGAGACCGGCAAGCTGGATCCGGTGATCGGCCGCGACGAGGAAATTCGCCGCGTGGTGCAGGTGTTGTCGCGCCGCACCAAGAACAATCCGGTGCTGATCGGCGAGCCGGGCGTCGGCAAAACCGCGATCGTGGAAGGCCTGGCCCAGCGCATCGTCAAGGACGAAGTGCCGGAGGGCTTGAAGAACAAGCGCCTGCTGGCGCTCGACATGGGCTCGCTGATCGC
>Ga0207705_10000514_pt1 | contig 33010 bp, 28 predicted proteins | sample KBSC13metaG_FD_184314 | JGI IMG/M metagenome (GOLD analysis project Ga0207705, IMG submission 184314) | Corn rhizosphere microbial communities from Kellogg Biological Station, Michigan, USA - KBS C1-3 metaG (SPAdes) (version 2) | ecosystem: Host-associated > Plants > Roots > Rhizosphere > Soil ... | reverse complement strand
AGGCATCCGCCTTAGCAAACTCGTCCAACACTGCCGTTGACCCGGCCACGCGGCTGTCGGTCAAGGCGATGACCTACAACATTCTGCAGCTGACCGCCGACGGCACGAGCGAGAGCGGCAACACGGTGGCCCCGTGGTCGCAACGACGCACCGGCGCAGCGAAGTGGATCAACGACAACTCGCCGGACGTCGTTGCGATCGAAGAAGGCACACCCTTCCTGACCGGCACGCACACCCGTCAGGTCGACGACCTGGTGAGTGCCCTCGGCGGCGGCTACGGCCTGGCCAGCACCGAGGTGACCTACCCCAACGCGGGTTGGTTCCGCACCGGCGACTACATCCTCTACAACAAGTCGACGACCGCACCGGTCGGCTCCGGCGGTCATTTCCAGATCAGCGACTTCAACAACCAGCCCAAGTTCGCGGCCTACCAGATCATGCGCAACATCACGACCGGCGCGCAGTTCCTCTTCGTCTCCATCCACGCCACGGTCGGCAGCGGCAGCACCTACGACCAGGACCGCGAGGACGAGATCAAGACCGCGATCTCGGACATCAACGGCTACAACTCGTCCAACGGCAACCTGCCCGTCATCTTCGCCGGTGACTACAACTCGCACCCGGGCACCGGCCACGCGTTCGACGGGCCTGGGATTGCGATGGCGGCCGCGCACAACGCGGACAGCGAGGCGATCGCCCAGTCGCTGGTCAACAACAAGTACAACAGCGCCAACCAGTACTTGACGACGCCGCCGGCATTCGATCAGGACATCGACCACATCTACGTGCCGCTCGGCCTCGGAGTGTCGACGTTCAAGATCGTGATCGAGCTGTCCAGCGGCAAGCTCGTCATGCCGATCCCGTCCGACCACAACGCGCTGATGACGACGGTGGCAATCCCCTACTGACGAAAGGCTGATCTTCGCCGGGGCCGGTGTCGGGCCCTACCCCGGTCGGCGGCCCAGCACCCAGAACGTCACCGCCGCAGCGACGGCGACGTTGACCGAGTCGACGCCGCCGGACATCGGGATGCGCACGCGGACGTCACTCGCCGACAACACCCGATCGGACAGCCCTTCGCCCTCCGTGCCCAGCAGCAACGCCAGCCGAGCGTCGTCGTCGTAGCGCACCTTGTCCAGGTCGACGGCGTCGGCCGCGGGAGTCAGCGCAACGGTCGTGAACCCGGCGGCGCGAACCTCGTCCAACACACCCGGCCACGCATCCGCCCGGGCATACGGCAGCGTGAACACCGCGCCCATCGACACGCGCACGGACCGGCGGTAGAGCGGATCGGCAGATGACGGCGACAGGACAACACTGTCGATGCCGAGTGCGGCCGCACATCGGAAGATCGCGCCGAGATTGGTGTGGTTGACGATGTCCTCGACCACGACGAGCCGATGCGCGTCGTTCAACAGGTCGCCGACCGCCGGCAACGGCTTGCGGTGGAACGACGCGAGTGCGCCACGGTGCACGTTGAACCCGGTGAGTCGGCGCAGGACGTCGTACGACGCGGAGTAGACCTCGGCATCGATGTCGCCGATGAGCGGCGCCATCCGATCCAGCCACTCCGGGGCCATCACCATCGAACGTGGGCGGTAGCCGGCGGCCAACGCCCGCCGGATCACCAACTCGCTCTCGGCGATGAACAATCCGTGCGGCGGCTCGAACTTCGTACGGAGCGCGACGTCGGTCAGATCGCGATAGTCGGCCAGGCGCGGATCGAACGGATCGGCGACGACGACCGGCGGACGGCTGCTCAGTCGAGCAGGTCCGGCTGCTCGCGGCTGATCTTCGCGTAGAGCGGCTGGAACGCCAACCACCCGACGAACTCGGTGCCGACCTGGTCGTGCGTCTTCGCCGCCTGGTCGGCGTCGATGTGCACGACCTTGCCGGCGGCCTTCGCGACCAGCTGCACCTGGCAGGAGCGCTCCATCGTGATGAACCAGAACACCGCCGAGTCGACCGAGGTGCCGACGGTGAGCAAACCGTGGTTGCGCAGGATCACGGCCTTGTTGTCGCCGAGCGCATGCGCGATGCGCTTGCCCTCCTCGATGTCGGTGACAACGCCGGTGTAGTCGTCGAACAGCGCGTGGTCGTTGTAGAACGCGCACACGTCCTGCGTGATGGGCTCGAGCGTCTCCCCCAACGTCGACAGCGCCCGGCCGAACGTCGAGTGCGAGTGCGCAGCGGCCACGACGTCGGGTCGTGCGGCGTGCACCTGCGAGTGGATGGCGAACGCCGCGGTGTTGACGTGGTAGTTGCCCTCGACGACCTCACCCGAGTGGTTGACCCGGATCAGGTCCGACTGCTTGACGTGCGCGAACGGCACGACGAACGGGTTGACCCAGAACGTCTCCGGCTCGATCGGGTCACGTGCCGTGATGTGGCCGGCGACGCCTTCCTCGAACCCGAACTTCGCGAACAGCCGGAAGCCGGCCGCCAACCGCTGCTTGCGGTGCAACCTCTCGTCATCAAGCGAGTCGAACGTGGGCAGCTGCGGGAACCACTTCTCTTCCGTCACGTCGAGAAGGTTACGACGCCGGGGTCGCCGCTCCTGCCGGCTCCCGCCTCGTTCACTCCTGGCCGGCGCGTTCTTCGAGCCAGCGCATACGACCCTCTGGGCCCATCTCGTAGAGCTCCTTGCACTGCGGGCACACCGGGAAGCGCTTGGGGTCCCGGCTGGGGACCCAGACCTTGCCGCAGAGAGCGATGACCGGGGTACCAAGCACTAACGCCTCGGTGAGCTTGTCCTTGTCGACGTAGTGCGAGAAGCGCTCGTGATCGCCCTCGTCGACCCGGTAGTCCGTCCGCTCTTCGTGGATGGTCGTCGTTTCGGTCTCGGTCGAGCTCACGAGTGTCAGCCTAGGCGCGTTGGGAAGACTTGATCACCGTGACCGTTGCCGCGCAGCGCCCCGAGCGCCGCCGCGGTCCGGGCGCACCGGCGGAGCACGAGCACCGCGACGTGAGCGGCGGCTGGCTGCGCCCGACGGTCTTCGGCGCGATGGACGGCCTGGTCACCAACGTGAGCCTGATCGCCGGCGTCGGCGGCGGCGGTCTGGACCGCAGCCACGTCATCCTCACCGGCCTTGCGGGCCTCGTCGCCGGTGCCTTCTCGATGGCGACGGGTGAGTTCACGTCGGTGACCAGCCAGAACGAGCTCGTCCGGGCCGAGGTCGAGATCGAACGCCGCCAGCTCGAAACCCATCCCGAAGAAGAGAAGGAGGAGCTGGCCGAGGCGTTCGAGGACAAAGGTGTCGAGCCGGACTTGGCCGAACAAGTCGCCGAGCAGGTCTCGCAGGACCCCGACGAGGCGCTGCGGCTGCACGCGAAGGAAGAGCTGGGCGTCGACCCGGAGGAGCTCCCGTCGCCCATGGTCGCGGCGTTCTCGTCGTTCTTCTCGTTCGCGGTCGGCGCGATCATCCCGCTGCTGTCCTACCTGCTCGGGTCGAGCAACCTCTACCTCGCGCTCGGCATCTCCGCGGTCGCGCTGTTCGTCGCCGGCGGCGTCGTGGCACGCCTGACCGCAGTGAACGTCTGGTACGGCGCAACCCGGCAGCTGCTGCTCGGGGCGCTCGCCGCAGGCGTGACCTACGCCGTGGGCCGCGGGATCGGCGCCTCGGTGTCCTGACGGTAGGGCGTCACCGGCACGGCGCCTTCGACGTCGACGTGCGGCAACAGCCGGTCCAGCCATCGCGGCAGCCACCAGTTCAGGTCACCGAGCAGCGACATCGTCGCCGGCACGAGCACCAGCCTGATCACGGTGGCGTCCAGGAAGACGGCCACCGCGAGCCCGAGCCCGATCATCTTCACGACCACGTCGCTCGACAGCGTGAAGGCAAGGAAGACGGAGACCATGATCGCGGCGGCGGCGCTGATCACTCGGGCCGTTGACGTCAGGCCGCGTACGACGCTGCCCCGGCTGTCGCCGCCGAGCGCCCATTCCTCGCGCACCCGCGACAGCAGGAAGACCTCGTAGTCCATCGACAGGCCGAAGACGATCGCGAACATCAGCATTGGTACGACGTCTTCGAGCGGCACCGGCTCGGTGACGCCGACGATGTCGCGCAACCAGCCCCACGTGAACACCGCGACGGTGAAGCCAAGGGCGGCGGCGATGGACAGCAGGTTGAGGAGCACTGCCTTCAGCGGCACGAGGAGCGAGCGGAACACGACCATGAGCAGCAGGAACGACACCGCGAGCACGGCGCCGACGAACCACGGCAACCGGTGCAGCACGCGCTGGGCGACGTCGTAACGACCGGCGACGAAGCCGGTCACCAGCATTCGCGCCCCGAGCGAGCGTTCCAGCGGCGGGAGCACGGTCTGCCGCAGCCGTCCGACCAGGTCCGCGGTCGCGGCGTCCTGCGGTCCGGTCCGGGCCTGCACCGTGACCACGCCGATCCGCCCGTCCGGGCTCGGCGCCATCGGTGAGGCGCCGGCGACGTCGCGGTCGGCCGCGAGCGCCGCGCGCACCGGCGCATCGACAGCCGCCGGCGTTCGTCCGGCCGGCAGCTCGACGACGACGGTCAGCGGGGCGTTGGCACCGGCACCGAAGGAGCGGCTCATCAGCGTGAACCCCTGGTAGGCCGCGCTGTCGTGTGACGCGCTGCCGGCATCCGGCTCGCCGAGCCGCATCCCGCCGACCGGGATCGCCAGCACGGCCAGCAGCGCCACCGGCCCGATCACGAACGGCCACGGCCGCCGCTCGATTGCCCGCGCCCACCGGGCCCATGCCGTCGGCGGGAGCGGCCCCTTCAGCGTGCGCGCCGACGGGTCCAGCTTCTGGTGCCGCTCGTGCCGCAGATGCGGCAGCGGGATGTGCAGCCGGTCGATGTGGTGTTCGGTCAGGCTGAGCAGCGCCGGCAGCAGTGTCAACGCGACTGCAACCGAGCAGGCGACCACCACCGCTGCTGCGAGGCCCAGGCTGGTCACCACCGGGATGCCGGCGAAGGCGAGCCCGCAGATCGCCGCGACCACCGTGACCCCGGCCCAGAGCACCGACGATCCGGCCGTCGCGGTCGCCGCGGCCGCGGCCACGGGCACGTCCAGCCCGGCCCGCAGCGCCTCCCGGTGCCGCGTCACGATGAACAGCGCGTAGTCGATGCCGACGCCGAGCCCCATCATCGTCGCGAGCTGCGGGGCGGTGTCGTTGAACGTGTAGACGTTGCCAAGCAGCTTGACGATCGCCAGGCCGGTCACGATCGCGACCGCGGCCGCCGCCACCGGCATCAACGCGGCGATGACGGACCCGAAGGCCAGCAACAGCACGAGCACCGCGACCGCGATGCCGACCTTCTCGCCGATGCCGCCGCTCGGCATCGACGCGTCGTGGGCCAGCGAGCCGGTCACGTAGCCGCGGACCCCGGGCACCGACGTCGCCACCTTCTGCGCCTGGCTCAGGGCGCGATGACCCAGCGTGAAGCGCGGCATGTCGTAGGTCACGTGCAGCCACGCCGTGCGCTCGTCCGCGGACCACCGCGGCGCCGTCTCGCCGCTCGCAGCGATATGCGGGAGCCGGGCCAGCTGAGGGCGTACGACGGCAACCGCGGCGCTGGTGGCCGCGTGGGTCGACGAGGTGAGCAGCACGTCGGCCGACTCGTTGCCGGCGGACGGCAGGTGCTGCGCGAGCAGCTGTTCGGCCGACTGCACCTCGGTGCCCGGCAGCGTCGACCGGGATGAGTAGGAGCCACCCACGGTCAGAGCCAGCACCGACAGCCCGGTCGCGACTGCGACCCAGATCGCGATGACCACGAGCGGCCGGTCGGCGCACCGCCGACCCAGTGACCGCAACCACCCCGTCATCGCCACCGACCGTAGTGACCTGATCCGCGTGGGTCGATGTGCGCACTCGCTCAACTTCTGTGCTCAAGGCCCCGACAACCGGGGTATGTCGTCGGCGATGGACCCGACCCCCGTCGCGCCGGCCCGACGCCGCCTCCCCCGCTGGGTGTGGATGCTCGTCAGGCTGGTGCCGCTCGCCGGACTGATCGTCGCGGTGGGCACGTGGTCGCATTTGCCCCGCATGCGCCTCGAGCCGGCGCTGGTCGGGCTGGCCTGCTGGACCGTGGGCAACTACCTGGTCTGCCCGCTGCGCTGGTCGGCGGTCTCGACCCGTGGTCGGTCGCTGCGCTGGTATGCCCGTGTCTACGCCGAGGGTGAGCTGCTCGGGATGCTGACCCCACAGCACGCCGGGGCTGACCTGTGGCGGATCCGTCAACTGGTCGCCGCCGGTGCCGAGAAGGGCAGCGCAGTGGTGGAGGTAGCTGCGGACCGGCTCGCGGGCGGCGTCATGATCCTCGCGCTGGGTGTGCTCGCCGGCATGACGGTGCCGCCCCGGTTCTTTCCGATCGCCGGCCTGGCGGTGGCCGCGATCGCCGTCGCTGTATGGCTGACGCGCCGGCTGTGGCAGCCCCGGATCGCCGACGTGCAGCGCCCCCGCGGCTGGGCGTTCGTGCGTGCGGCCGCGATCTCCGCGCTCTACCAGGTGGGCTACATCGGCTTCGTGATCGGTTTGGTCACCGCTGTCGGGCACCACGTGAGCCTGCTCGGCACCGCGAGCGTGCTCGGGCTGTCGCAGGCGGCGAGCCTGCTGCCCGGCGTACACGGGGCCGGACCGAGGGAAGGGGCGATGACCGGCGGTCTCGTCGCCCTCGGACTGCCGCTGGCGGCGGCGGTGTCGGTCGTGGCGCTCGCTGCGGCGCTCGCCTGGCTACCGGCGATCGTCGTGGGCGGCGGCGGGCTTGCCGCGCGCAGCCTCTCCCGGATGTTCTCTACTGCTGGCGGAACGGGTCCGCGGTGGGCGGTGCGCCGATCTCGGCGCGCGGACACTCGCGCAGCGTGAGCCCGACGAAACCCAGCGCGTCGTCGCACAAGGTGTCGACGGTCCAGCCCTCCTCCGCCCCCGCCGCGGTCACCGTCACCCGGTAGATCGTGATCTCGTAGCGCGACGGGGCGCCGTAGATGACTCCGATGGTGCCCACGAGCCGCGCCGTACCACTCATCCCACCCGGGCCGTCCCAGGGGCGGTCGTAGCGCTGCCACAGCCCGGGCCCGACGTTCCAGACGCCGCCACGCGACACGTCGAGATCCTCGAGCGCCGACTGCAGCCGGGCGGCCTCCTGCTCGCGCAACACCGCCGCGGGCCGGATCACCTGCGTGATCTCGCCGCTCATGCCCGCTCGTCCACCCGGTTCGTCCTCGCTATCTGCCCTCGTGATCACGCGCCGACCGCGTGCACGCCTCCATCCACATGGACGATCTCACCGGTGGTGGCGGGAAACCAGTCTGACAGCAGCGCGAGGCAGGCACGAGCCGCTGGTTCAGTGTCGTTCACGTCCCAACCGAGCGGTGCGCGGGTGCCCCAGACGCCCTCGAACTCCTCGAACCCGGGGATGCTCTTCGCGGCCATGGTCCGAAGCGGCCCGGCCGCGACCAGGTTGACCCGGATCCCTTGCGGGCCGAGCTCGCGCGCCAGGTAGCGGCTGCACGACTCCAGGCCCGCTTTCGCGACGCCCATCCAGTCGTACGCCGGCCAGGCGACGGTCGCGTCGAAGTCGAGCCCCACGATCGCTCCCCCGGCCTTCATCGCCGGCAGCACCGCCCGGGCCAGGGAGGCCAGTGAGTAGGTCGACACGTGCACCGCCGTCGCGACGTCGTCCCATGTCGCAGTCATGAACTTGCCGCCGAGCGCGCCCTCGGGCGCGAACCCGATCGCGTGCAGGACCCCGTCGCAGCCGCCGACTGTGTCGTCGAGCTGCGCAGCGAGCGAGTCGAGCTGCGCCGGGTCGGTGACGTCGAGCTCGATGACCGGCGCCGGCTGCGGAAGGCGCCCGGCGATGCGCGTCGTGATGGACAGGCCCCGGCCAAAGCCGCTGAGCACCACGGACGCTCCTTGCTCCTGCGCGAGCCGGGCCACCCCGTAGGCGATGGACGCTTCGGTGAGGACGCCGGTGATCAGCAGCCGCTTGCCGGCGACGAGTCCAGTCATCAGTGCCCCATTCCGAGTCCGCCGTCGACAGGGATGACGGCTCCGGTGACATACCCCGCGGCGTCGCTCGCCAGCCAGGTGACCACGCCGGCCACTTCCTCCGGCTTGGCGTAGCGCGCCAAGGGAATCTGCGCCAGCACCTCGTCGCGCCGCTCCGCCGGCAGCGCGGCGGTCATGTCCGTCTCGACGAACCCGGGCGCGACGACGTTGGCGGTGATGTTGCGGCTGCCCAGCTCGCGCGCGATCGAACGAGCGAAGCCGACCAGCCCGGCCTTCGATGCGGCGTAGTTGGTCTGGCCGGCCGAACCGGTCAGACCGACCACACTCGAGACGAAGACGATCCGGCCGCGGCGCATCCGCAGCATGCCCTTCGCCGCCCGCTTGGCGAGCCGGAACGCGCTGGTGAGATTGGTCGCCAGCACGTCGTCCCAGTCGTCGTCCGACATGCGTAGCAGCAGCGTGTCCCGGGTGATGCCGGCGTTGGCCACGAGGATCTCGACCGGCCCTTGCCGCGCCTCGACCTCGTCGAAGAGCGCGCCCAGCGCGTCGCCATCGGTCACGTCACAACGGGCGTCGTACGCGCCATCGGGGCCCCCACCACTGCGGGAGGTGACGGTGACCGCGTCGCCGGCGGCGACGAACGCCTCCGCCACGGCGCGCCCGATGCCGCGCGAGCCTCCGGTAACCAGGACCGAACGAGTCACATCGGCATCTTTTCGCATGCGCCGTTCGGCCGATCGCCCCCGACCCGTGCGCCCGCCGCAAGTCACTCCGCCCGGCGCTGCGATCGCGGCCCGCCAACCGCCGAAACACCAGATGTCAGACCGCGGGGGTCGAGGAGGAAGCGATGACGGCAATGGCGGTAGAGACCGGGCATGTCGGTTGCTCACGGCTGGCGGACGGCATGCTGATCCAGCTCGGCGGCGCCCTCGGCCCGGAGCATCTCGACGAGCTCCGGGCGACGCTGCTGGTTCCGCTGGCACCCGAGTGCCGCGACGTGGTCGTGGACGCCGGCGAGGTCGATGCGGTCGACGACTCCGTGCTCGCCGTGCTCCTCGCCGCGTGCGAGTGGGCCGACGTTCAAGGCGTCCGCTTCCTGCTGTCGCGCGCGTCCGACGCCATGGAAGGCGCGCTGCTCGACGCGGGCATGGCTGACGCGCTGCCGCGACTGTCCCAGCTGCCGACGGTCTGCCGGAGTACGCAGGTGCCGCGGCCGCGATCGGGCGACTGAAACGGCCGGGATCGGCGCGCTAGGGTCGCGCGGGTGCGCCGCTCGATCGACTCCGAGTTCCTGACGCTGCCGCTGCAACAGCTGGCTGACGCGGCGCTTGACCGGGCTCGTGCGCTCGGTGTCGAGCATGCGGACGTGCGTGTCGAACGCATCCGGACCGCGGGTCTGCGGTTGCACGACGCGCGGCTCGAGACCAGCTACGACGAGGACCAGCGCGGCCTCTGCGTGCGCGTCGTGCACGACGGGACGTGGGGATTCGCCGGCGGCGCCGTGCTCACCGCCGATGCCGCGGCGCAGCTCGCCGACGAAGCCGTGGCTATCGCCAAGGCCTCGAAGCCGGTCAACACCGAACGGGTCGAGCTCGCGCCGGAACCGTCGTACGCGTCCGGCACGTGGGTGTCGTCGTACGACGTGGACCCGTTCGACGTCGCGGAGACGGACCGGATCGCGCTGCTCTCGGACTGGTCCCGGCGGCTGCTGGGCCACGACGCGGTGCACCACGCCGACGCGACGCTGCGGCAGGTGAAGGAGCAGAAGTTCTACGCCGACATCGCCGGCACCGTGACGACACAGCAGCGAGTGCGGGTGCAGTGCGAGCTCACCGCCGCCTGGGTGGACGAGCAGAGCGGCCGGTTCGAGTCGATGCGCAGCCTGGCCCCACCGGTGGGGCGCGGTGGGGAGTTCCTGACCGACCGGTCGCTGTATGACTGGGACGGCGAGATCGCGGAGATGCCGTCGCTGCTTGCCGAGAAGGCGGCAGCGCCATCGGTGCAGGCAGGCAGCTACGACCTTGTCATCGATCCGTCGAACCTGTTCCTGACGATCCACGAGTCGATCGGGCATGCGACCGAGCTCGACCGCGCGCTCGGCTACGAGGCCAACTACGCGGGCACGTCGTTCGCGACACCGGACCAGCTCGGTTCGCTGGTCTACGGCTCACCGGTGATGCACGTGACCGGTGATCGCGAGGCTGAACACGGGCTCGCAACGGTCGGCTGGGACGACGAGGGCGTTGCGGCGCAGACCTGGGACATCGTCAAGGACGGAATGCTGGTCGGCTATCAGCTCGACCGGCGGATCGCGAGCAAGACCGGGCAGTCCCGATCCAACGGTTGTGCGTTCGCGGACTCGCCGCTGCATGTGCCGATCCAGCGGATGGCGAATGTGTCCCTGCAGCCGGCCGTAGGTGGACCGTCCACCGCGGAGTTGATATCAGGTGTCGACGACGGCATCTACATCGTCGGCGACAAGTCATGGTCGATCGACATGCAGCGCTACAACTTCCAGTTCACCGGGCAACGGTTCTACCGGATCCGCGGCGGCAAGCTCGACGGCATGTTGCGCGACGTCGCCTACCAAGCGACGACAACCGATTTCTGGCGGTCGATGGAGGCAGTCGGCGGTCCGCAGACCTACGTCCTCGGTGGTGCCTTCAACTGCGGCAAGGGTCAGCCCGGGCAGACAGCACCGGTCAGCCACGGATGCCCGACGGCGTTGTTCCGTGGCGTGCGCATCCTCAACACCGTCGCGGAGGCCGGGTCATGACGCGCCCGCACGAGATCGTTGAACGCGCGCTGGCCGCGTCGCGGGCGGATGAGTGCATCGTCATGGTGGGCACCGACCACACGGTGAACATGCGTTGGGCCAACAACACGCTGACAACCAATGGCGCTGCACGTTCGCACGAGGTGACCGTCATCTCGATCGTGCACGGCAACGACGGCAAACGCGCGGCGTCGGTGACCCGCAGCGGTGTCGAAGTGGATGACGTCGCCGACCTCGCCGCGCAGAGCGCGGCGGCAGCGGCGGAGAGCCAGGTCGCAGATGACGCCGCTCCCCTCGTCGAGAGTCGCAACAGCGACGACTGGGACACCGCGGCCGGCGAGACCTCTGTCGGCGACTTCGCCCGCGTGACCGAGGCGCTGGCGGCCTCGTTCGACGCCGCGGACGCCGCTGGCGAGGGGCGCTACGGCTACGCCGAGCACAGCGTCGGCACCGTCTATCTCGGCACGTCGACCGGTGTGCGGCTGCGGCACGTCCAGCCGGCGGCGCGGGTCGAGCTGACCGGCCGGTCCGGCGACGGGAGCCGGTCGGCCTGGGCCGGGGTGTCGACCGGTGCGATCACGGACGTCGACGTCGCCGCCTTGGAGGCCGACGTCCGGCAACGGCTTGCCTGGAGCAACCGCAGAGTCGATTTTCCGGCGGGCCGCTACGACACGGTCCTGCCGCCGTCGGCCGTCGCTGACCTGTTCATCTACCTCTACTGGTCAATGGGTGCGCTCGACGCGCATGAGGGCCGCTCGGTGTTCTCGCGCCCGGGCGGCGGAACCCGCGTCGGCGAACAACTGACCGACGTCGCGGTGACGTTGCGAAGCGATCCGGCGATGCCGGCGCAGGAGTGCACACCGTTCGTGTCCACGCCGGTCTCCGGCCGCGAGTCGTCGGTGTTCGACAACGGGCTGCCGCTGACGCGCACGGACTGGATCCGGGACGGCAAGCTGGCCGCGCTGCTGCAGACGCGGCACTCGGCACAGATCACCGGCCTGCCGGTGACGCCCGGCATCGACAACCTCGAGCTCACAACACCGAGCGGTGAGGGCGACATCAGCTCGCTCGTGGCCGGTGTGGAGCGCGGTCTGCTGCTGACGTGCCTCTGGTACATCCGCGAGGTCGACCCGCAGACGCTGCTGCTCACCGGACTGACCCGCGACGGCGTATTCCTCGTCGAGAACGGCGAGGTGGTGGGCGCCGTCAACAACTTCCGGTTCAACGAGTCGCCGGTCGGCATGCTGCGCCACGTGACTGCGTCGAGCGCGACGACGAACACGCTGGCGCGCGAGTGGGGCGACTACTTCACCCGCACTCGCATGCCGGCGCTGCGCGTCGCCGACTTCAACATGAGCTCCGTCAGCCAAGCGTCGTAGCGTTGCTGCGGCTGTCAGCTACTCCGGGGTCTCGATCCGGAAGCCGACCTTCATCTGCACCTGGAAGTGCCCGACCTCGCCGTTCTCGATGTGCCCGCGGATCGCACCGACTTCGAACCAGTCCAGGTTGCGGACCGTCTGCGACGCGCGCGCAATGCCATTTTTGATCGCGTGCGCGAGGCTTTCCGAACTGGTGCCGACAATCTCGGTGATGCCGTAAGTCTGGTCAGCCATGGGATGTCCCTTTCGTGTTGAGTAGGCACGCTGGACGCGGCCGGTCGATGCTGGCACTCTGGTTGGAGCGCCAGTTGCCAGTGCGGACGGGGGGCACGGCGCGGACGCTCCTCGGACGCGGTGCCGGGCGGCTGCCCCCGTGGTCGCCCGGCACCGCCCGGTGCCTCAGGCAAGCAGAGCACCGCCCGTGTCACTCGCCGTCGGGGGCGACGTAGCCGTTGGCAAGCGCAGCGGCCTTCTCCACTGCAGCGACGACCGCGTCATGGCTGCCGCCGGCCTGGCCGGCTGCGAGTCCGACCACGAAAGCCGTGAGCGGGGCGGCGGGGCGCGCGACGTTGTGCGCGACGTCCTTGGTCAGGTCGAGGACGAGGTCGCGATCGATGTCGGCGGGATCCACGCCGAAGGCGCGACAGAGCGTGCGCATCCATTCCTCGAGCACGTTCACGGGGGCGCCATTCCCTCCTGGGCCCATTCCGTCCTGGCCCGCCGCAGATCCTCGGTCGTGTCACAGTCGAACACGTCGGCTCCATCGGCCGCGATCGGGGTCCACGGCAGTTCCGCGAAGGCGGCGCGCATCGAGCCACCGGCGCCAAGTCGAGCCGTCCGAAGCAAGCCAATCGGCCACGCACTGCACAACCACTGCGGCTCGCCGGAGGCGTCGACGGCCACCGCTCCTCCCTCACCTGCAGCGGCAACCAACGTGTCGACGAAAGGCGTCGAGAGCAGCGGCTGATCGCCGGCGACGATGACGACAACCGGTGCGGTCACCACCGGCAGTGCCGCGGCGACGGCAGCCGCCGGACCGGAACCCGCCGGCTCCTCACGACGCCAAACGACGGGAACCGGCAGCGGGCGTTCGGGTCCGACGACAACGACCGTGTCCGCGGTCGACACCGCGGCGACCACCCGCTCGAGCATCGGCCGTCCGCCGACGTCGTAGGCGAGCTTGTCGGCGCCGCCCATGCGCCTGGATGCGCCGCCGGCGAGGACGATCGCGTCCCAGCCGCGCTGGGTCATAGAAGGGACAGCGTCATCCGCCGATGGCGGACATCGGCCGGTCGGGCTGCAGGAAGGTCGGGTCGTCGATGCCATGGCCGGCGCGTTTCCCGGCGATGCTCACGCGGATCCGGCGGGCGATCTCGTCATCGTCGGCGCCGTCGCGGAGCGCGGCGCGCACGTCCGACTCCTCGCGGGCGAACAGGCAGTTGCGGATCTGGCCGTCGGCGGTCAACCGCACCCGGTCACAGCTGCCGCAGAACGGCCGGGTGACGCTGGCGATGATGCCGACCGTCTCGGGTCCGTCGTCGAGCAGGAAGTCTTCGGCCGGCGAAGAACCGCGGCCGTCGACCGGTGTGAGCCGGTGCTCGGCGCTCAGGTGCTCGAAGATCTCTTCCGCGGTCACCATGACGTGGCGGTCCCAGCCGTGTTGCGCATCGAGCGGCATCTGCTCGATGAAGCGCAACCGCAGGCCGTGGTCGAGACAGTAGTGCAGCAGATCCAGAGCCTCGTGGTCGTTGATGCCCCGCATCAGCACGGAGTTGACCTTGACCGGAGACAGGCCGACGGCGCGGGCCGCGTCGAGGCCGGCGAGGACCTCGTCGAGGCGGTCGCGGCGGGCCAGCGCGACGAACGTCGAGCGCTGCAAGGTGTCCAGGCTGACGTTGACCCGGTCGAGTCCCGCGGCGGCAAGGTCCTCGACGAGGCGAGCGAGACCGATGCCGTTGGTGGTCATCGAGAGGCTCGGCCGGGGTCGCAGGTCCGCGAGACGGCTGACCACGCCGAGCAGGCCGCGCCGCAGCAATGGCTCACCGCCGGTGAGCCGCACCTGTCGGATGCCGAGGTCGCGGACGGCGATGCCAACGACGCGGACGATCTCGTCGTCGGTGAGCAGTTCGGGTTTCGGCAACCAGTCGAGACCCTCAGCCGGCATGCAGTAGGAGCACCGCAGGTTGCACCGGTCGGTCAGCGACACGCGAAGGTCGGTGTGCACCCGACCGAAGCCGTCGACCAACGCATCCGACATGCACCGAGCCTACGCCGGTCGTTCCACGACAAACCGGGTTCCGTCCGGATGCTTCCTCGTACGCCGCGTGGCATCGAGGTGTTCCAGCAGAGGTACGACGACCCGACGGGTGCTCCCCAGCGCGACGCGGGCGTCGCTGACCGTGAACGGCTGCGCCAGCGTGCTCAACACGTCGATGGCGCGGTCAGCGGCGTCCGCAGCCAGGAAGACCGTCGGCGTCAGCCGCAGCACGGACCCCGCCCGCGCCGCGCGCGCAAGGTCGGCGGTACTGATGCCTGCGGCCGCGAAATCGGCGACGGACGGCGGGTCGAACAGCTCCCGCTGCTGCAGCGCTCGGAGGCACGCCTCGCTCTGCGTGTCGCGCTGTGTCTCGTCCTGCGCGCCGGACCGTCGGACTCGCCCGTCGACGCTCACCAGGTCGGGCTGTTCCTCGAGCAGCGCCGCAACGAGATCGGTCGAGGCAAGCCCCAGGTGGCGCGCGACGACCGCGATCGGCAGACCGTCGGACCCGGTGTCCTCCAAGGCGGCACTGACACGACTGGAGAGGTCCGACCAGGCCGATTGCGACACCCAGAGTTCCCGGACGCGTCGCGCGCGTCGCGGCTCGTCGGTCAATCCAGCGGCAACGAGATCGTCGGCGCTGCAGACGCCGCGCCGGTCGATCTCCTCATCCGCACCGCTCGGCACCGAGAGTCCAGCGGCAACCACGGAAGCGGCACCCCGCCGCCGCAGCGGTTGCGGGTGGAGGTCGGCGACATCTGCTGCGGCGATGCGGCGCGTTGCCGGATCCCGCAGCAGCAACCGGTCGCCGGCATGCAACGGCAACCGATGAGCGAGGCGCACGCGCGCGGCACCCGCGGCGAGTCGGCGCACCCTGGCCGGCACCGCGGCCGAACCGATGTGCACGACCAACCGGTCTCCCGGCGCCTCACCCGTGACCACGACATCGAACTCATCGGCGATAGACCATGCGCCGGGTGTCACCAGCGCCATGCCGCGCCGCACGTCTTCGCGGGTCACGCCGCGCAAGTTGGCCGCCGTACGTGCAACTGCGACGACCTGATCCGCGTCCTGCTGCAGTGACTGCAACCGTCGTACGACGACATCACGACCATCCGGTGTGAGCTGCAGCGTGTCGCCGATCGCCATGGTGCCGGCCGGAAGTGTGCCGGTGACGACGGTGCCGGCGCCGCGGATGGTGAACGCGCGATCGATCCACAGTCGCACCGGTCCGGCAACTTCTGCGGGCGGCAGCGCGCCGGCGAGAGCGGACAGTGTTCGTCGTACGTCGTCGAGCCCGCCGCCATCCGCTGCACTCACCTGCGCCGAGGCGACCGGCGGAAGCCCCAGCGCCGTCAGCCGCCGCGTCGCATCGTCGGCGACGGCCTCGCCGGGCGCGAGATCGCACTTCGTCACGACGACGGCCACCCGTGCCCGAGGCAAGGCCGCGACGGCCCGGGCGTGCTCATCGGTCTGCGGCATCCACCCTTCGTCCGCCGCGACGACGAACAGCACGGCGGGCACGGCGCCGACGCCGGCGAGCATGTTCGCGATGAACCGCTCGTGACCAGGGACGTCGACGAAGGCGATCTGCTCGCCGGACGGCAACGTCGTCCACGCGAAGCCCAGGTCGATGGTCATGCCGCGCCGTCGTTCTTCGGCCCAGCGGTCGGGTTGCATCCCGGTCAGTGCACGGATGAGGGTGGACTTGCCGTGGTCGACGTGGCCCGCCGTCGCGATCACGTGCATCAGGCGGTCAGGACTGCCTTGATGACGTCGGCGTCGGCCTCCGGCGGAACACAGCGCAGATCGACGATGCAGCGGTCGTGCTCGACCCGGGTGACGAGGCACGGGTCGCCGCGACGCAACAACGTCGCGTAGTGCACCGGCAGCGCAACGCCCCAACCTGGGAGGGAGACGCCAGGTGCACCGCCCCCACCGACCACTCCGGTCGACGCAACCACCTCTGCGGGCACACCACCGACGTGCAGCTCCTCTGCGACGTGATCGGCTCGGCGGCGCAGCTCGGCCGAGTCGGCGTGCACAGCGGCGGCGGTCGGTGTCGCCGGTCCGCGCAACGTCGCCTCGAGCGCGGCGAGGGTGAGCTTGTCGACGCGGAGCGCCCGAGCGAGTGGATGACGACGCAGTCGCTGGACGAGGTCGGCGTTGCCGAGCAGCATGCCGCCCTGCGGACCGCCGAGCAGCTTGTCACAGCTGGCAATGACGAGCTCTGCACCTGCTCGCAGCACGTCGGCCGCGTTGGGCTCGTCCGGCAGCAGCGGGTCGCGCGCCAGCAAGCCGGAGCCGATGTCGACGACGATCGGCACACCGAGCGGACGCAACTCTGCGACGTCGACCGTCGACGCGAAGCCGGTGACGACGAAGTTGGATGGGTGAACCTTGAGGACGAACGCGGTGTCAGCAGTGATGGCGTTGCGGTAGTCGGCTTGCGTTGTGCGGTTCGTGGTGCCGACCTCGACGAGGCGAGCACCGGTCGAGACGAGCAGATCGGGCAACCGGAAGCCGTCGCCGATCTCGATCAGCTCCCCGCGGCTGACGACGATCTCGCGTCCGGCCGCGAGCGCCGTCGCGACGAGCACCAGCGCGGCGGCGCCGTTGTTGACGACGTGGACGTCTTGCGCATCCGGCACCGCGGCGGCCAGCGCGTCGAGGGTGCCTCGCCCGCGTCGCGACCGTGCGCCGGACTCGACGTCGAACTCGACGTCGACGTAGCCCGCGGCGACCTCCAGCGCGTGCACGGCGGCGGCAGACAGTGGCGCCCGGCCGAGGTTCGTGTGAAGCACCACGCCGGTGGCATTGAGGACGCGACGCAGGCTGGTCGATGCCGACGGCAGCGACGCGACGGCAAGGTCCGCGGCGGCGTCCGCGGCGATCACCCCGTCACGCACGGCCTGCTGAGCGGCGGCGACGGCACTCTTGACCACTCTCCTGCCCAGCCGAGCCGTTGCGGTGGACAGTCGCGGGTCCGCGAGCAGGGCGTCCGTCCGCGGCACCTGGCGGCGCGGATCGGTGACATCGCCCACATCCAGCAGCGTAAGCGTCGGCTCGCGTCACCGGTCGAGACCGGCGCGAGCGCGCAGGCCGGGCAAGTCGGTGACGACGATCCGTCGTCCATCCATGCGAATCAGCCCGCGCTGCGCCAGCGCCGCGAGCGCGGTGTTCACCGACTGGCGACTACCGCCGGCCAGCTCGGCCACCTTGCCCTGCGACAACGTAACGATCGGCAGGGACTCCGGATCGGCGCTGCGGCGTCCTTCCAGCAGGTGCACCAATGTCTTCGCAACGCGGGCCGGCAGGTCGAGCAGCGTGGCGTCGGTCAGCTGTCCGGTGAGCCGCCGGATCATGCGACCGAGCTCGCGGAGCACGCCTTGCACCATGCGCGGATCGTCGGCGAGCAGCCGGAGGAAGTCTTTGCGCGGCAGGCTGAGCAGGTCAGTGTCTTCCAGCGCTTCCGCCGATGCGGAACGCCGGGCCCCGTCGACCAGGCCGATCTCGCCGAGCGAACCGGGCGCCTCGATGACGGTCATGGCGCGACGCTCCCCGCCGCGGCCAACGCGATGAACGAGCACTGATCCCCGCGCAACGACGTACAAGGCGTCGCCGGGAGCGCCCTGGCTGAACACCAGCTGACCACGTCGTACCAGACGCGGTTCCATCGCGCCGGCCAGAAGAGCGCGCTCTTTCAGCGTGAGACTGGCAAACAGCGGGACAGTGCCGAGCAACTCGCCGACGTCGAGTGATGAGCGCGGCAGAGGCGCACGGCCCGTACGCACCACGGCCGGAACCTAACAGCAGCCACTAGGGTGCGCACATGTCTGTTCGACCGCTTGCCGTCGTCACCGGCGCTTCCGCCGGGATCGGTCAGGAGCTCAGTCGCGTCCTTGCCCGAGAAGGGCATGACCTGGTGCTCGTCGCTCGCCGCGAGCTGCAGCTGAAGCAGCTCGCCGACGAGCTTGCGACGGCGTACCGCGCGAACTGCACGGTTGCCGCCGTCGACCTCGCCCTGCCCGACGCCGCCGACAACGTGATGACGGCACTCGCCGGCCGGACCGTCGATGTGCTCGTCAACAATGCGGGGTTCGGCGGGATGGGCCGGTTCGCGTCACGCACTCGCGAGGACGACATGCGGATGGTCGCGGTCAACGTCACCGCGGTCACCGACCTGACGAAGGTCCTGGTGCCGCAGATGGTCGCCCGGGGCCGCGGGCGAATTCTCAACGTCGCGTCCACCGCGGCCTTCCAGCCCGGCCCGTTCATGGCGGTCTACTACGCGTCGAAGGCCTACGTGCTGTCGTTGTCCGAAGCGCTGGCCGAAGAGCTCGCTGGCACCGGCGTCACCGTCACCTGCTTGTGTCCGGGCGTGACGGAGTCGGAGTTCCACTCGGTCGCCGGCACCGACGCCCAGCCGCTCACGTCAAGCGCACTGACGATGACGTCGGCCGCGGTCGCGGAAGCGGGCTACCGGGCGATGATGCGCGGCAAGATGGTCGAGATCCCCGGACTGACGAACAAGGTCGGGGCACAGGCGATCCGGATCGCGCCACGGCGGCTGGTGCTCAAGATCGTGCGGCGTCTGCACCCTGCCTAGCCACTGCGCCCACGACAACGACGGCGGGCGGCACGATTTCGGCCGCTTCCGCGTCGTCGGCCAGCGCGGCCAACGTCGTACGCACGATCCGCTGCGACGGCAACGACGCGTTCTCGATAACGGCCGCGGGCAGGTCGGCCGCGCGGCCGCCGGCGATGAGGGTCGTCGCGATGGGGCGCAGGTTGGCGACGGCCATCAGCAGCACCAATGTGCCGTTGCCGGCTGCGAGCCGGTCCCAGTCGACGGTCGAGCGCGAGTCGCCAGGAGGCACGTGGCCGCTTGCCACGGTGAACTCCTGTGCCGTGCCGCGCTCGGTCAACGGGATGCCCGCCAGGGTTGCCGCTGAGGTCGCGCTGGTGACGCCGGGCACGACATCGACCTCGACCCCCGCTGCCACGCATGCCTCGACCTCTTCGCTGCCCCGGCCGAGAACGAACGGGTCGCCGCCCTTGAGGCGTACGACGAGCTGACCCGCGCGGGCGCGGTCGATCAACAACGCGTTGATGTCGTCCTGCGATGCCGCGGTGCCGCGCGGGTCCTTGCCCACGTCGACCACCTCGACCTGCGCGGGCAGCGACTCCAGCAGCCCAGTCGGACCGAGCCGGTCGGTGACGACAACGTCGGCGTCGCACAACTCGCGGTAGCCACGAAGGGTGACGAGGCCCGGATCACCGGGGCCGCCGCCCACGAGCACGACCCGGCCGCGGCGGCCACGATGCCGACGCGCGCGCCACTCCCCCGCAGTGATCGCCCGCACGGCCTCGTCGCGCACCTCACCGGCCCGCGCCGGATCCCCTGCGACGACAGCGACGTCCACGCCGTCGGCGTGTCCGGCGGCCGGCACCCACACCTTCGAGGCGCCGGCGTCGTCGGCTCGGCCGCACCAGATCCCGCGCTCCTCCGCCGCTGCCGCGACGGCGGCGTTGACCGCCGCGTCGTCGGTGCAGGCGAACACCAACCACGCGTCATCGACGTCGCCGGGCGTGAACTCGCGACGGTGCACCGTAACCGGTGGGGCGGCGATTGAGGCGGCCACGTCCGGCGCCACGACCTCCACCTCCGCACCGGCATCGACCAACCGGGCCACGCGACGCGCCGCCGTCTCGCCGCCGCCGACGACGAGGACACGGCGGCCGCGCAGGTCGAGGAAGAGCGCGAAACGGTCCGCCGGCATGGCCACATCCTGCCGAAGTGCCGGTTAGTGTTCGCGACGATGGCCACTCTGGGCGAGCGGGCGACCTCCTTCGGCCGCGTCGCTGACGACTACGACCGGGTGCGGCCCGGCCCGCCGGAGGCGGCACTGGGCTGGCTGCTGCCCGCCGATTGCCGCCGGGCAGCCGACCTCGGCGCGGGCACCGGCCTGTTCACCCGCGCGCTGGCCGGCCGCGTCGACGAAGTTGTCGCGGTCGAGCCGGACCAGCGCATGCGGCGGGTGTTGCGCGACCGCTCGTCCGGCACTCACGTCGTCGGCGGGCGGGCCGAATCCTTGCCGTTTCGCGACGGCAGCCTCGACGCGGCGTGCGCGTCGTCGTCTTGGCACTGGGTCGACCCGGCCCGCGCGGTCCCGGAGGTCGCGCGTGTGCTCCGCGACGGCGGCCGCTTAGCCCTGATCTGGACCAGCCGCGACCGCGAAGTCGACTGGGTGCGGGGACTCGACCGGCTCCGCACCGCGCCGGACCGCGAGCCCGACCACCAGGTCGCCGCCCAACGGCGACCGCGCGTCGTCGACTTGCCGGAGGACGCGCCGCTCGTTGACGTGACGACAGCGTCGTTCACGTTCACCCGACGGATGAGCCTCGACGACGTCGTCCGCTGGCTCGGCACCTACAGCGGCATGCTCACCACGCCCGAGGACGAACGTGTGGCCGGCTTGCAGCGGGCCCGCGACGCACTGGCTGACCGCTTCGGCCCGGACGCGCTCATCGACGTACCCATGCGGTCCTGGTGCTGGCGCGCCGACCGCGCCCCCCGCTAGCCGGCGCCGGTTGCGGAGAGGCATCGCGCGTCGGCGGCGGCTCGCTCGCCGACTTTCACGAAATGGCTGCAAAAGCGGGCCAGTTACAGCCACTTCGTCGAACTCGGCGAGGTGAGCCCGGTGGCGGGAGGCATCGCGCGTGGTGGGTGCGTAAGCACCGATACGGCGCGATTGGCCCGGCGGCCGCAAGCGTCGGCGGCGGCTCGCTCGCCGACTTTCACGAAATGGCTGCAAAAGCGGGCCAGTTACAGCCACTTCGTCGAACTCGGCGAGGTGAGCCCGGTGGCGCGAGGCATCGCGCGTGGTGGGTGCGTAAGCACCGATACGGCGCGATTGGCCCGGCGGCCGCAAGCGCCGGCGGCGGGTTAGAAGTTGGGTGTGGGATAGCTGCCTGACCGCCGCCAGACGCCGTTGGTGACGTGCACATCCCAGAAGCCGCTCGCGCCGTCGGTGTACCAGATGTCACCGCGAGCGGGATCGAACGCGGGCGCGGACATGGCGTGCGACCCGCCGGACGGCGGCATGTTGAAGTAGGCGACCTCGCGCGGGTGGTAGGGGTCGCGAATGTCGAAGATCCGCAGCCCGGACAGGATCATGCTGCAGGCGACGATGCCGGGGTCGTTCTGGCGCGGCACCGCGCAGTAGTGCGCGGCATAGCCCTGCGTGCCGCTCGTCGCGCCGGGATCGTTCTGCTGGTCGGAGTTGCGTGCCTTGGGGTTCTGCGCGGCGAGCCGGATGCGGCTGATCACCTTCGGGTGCCGGTCGTTCTGGATGTCGATGATGCGCGCCGCGCCGACTGCGCTGTCCGGGTTGTATTGCAGCGTGTTGGAGCTGAACTCGTCGAACTCGACGAGGTACTTGTGCTTCTTGATGGTGATCGGGATGACGTTCTGCGGGATGCTGATCTCCGGCCACGTCAGCTTCGCGACGACCGGCAGGTCTTCGGCCGGGTCGGTGAGCGTGCGGTTCTGCACCTTCGAGATGTCGAGGATGACCAGACCGCCGGTCTTGCTGTCGTTGCCGTAACCCGAGATCGCGGTGAAGTAGTTGCAGCACGGCGCCGCGAGGTAGGCCCGCTTGCCATCCGGGGAGATGGCCATTCCGTGCGACCCGTACTTCTCGCTGTGCCAGACGATGGTCGGCAGCTTCGGGTTGGTGAGGTCGATCGCGGTGATGCCCTCACGGGCGGTCGCGGTGGCCCAGAACGTCCGGCCGTCAGGTGAGAAGCCGCTCTCGTGTCCGAACGGCCCGATCGGAAGCGTCGCGTCGAACACGGGGTGCCGGCAGTCGTCGGCAACGCTGTAGACGTCAACGAAACCGAGGTTTGTCGCCGGTGAGCCGGCGTCGGCCACGAGCAGGCCGCGCTTGCTGTTGAGGCGGAGCGACTCGTGCGGCGTGTCCATCGCCGGTGTCTGCAACACCGCGGTGCGCACCGGCTTGCGCGGGTTGCTCATGTCCAGCACGTAGGTGCCGGCGTCGTCACCGCTGAGGACGTTGGTCGGGAACAGCAACGTGCTGTCGTAGAACCCGCAGACATGACCGTGCTTGTCGACGTAGCGGGCGACGCGGTAGCCGCCGCTGTCGCCGTAATGCGACACCTCTGCGGTGTTGCAGGTGTAGCCCTTGGCGGCGCGGCCATCGGTGTAGTCCTTGGCCGGCACCCGCCCCTGCCAACTCGTCTCCGGCCTGGAGCCCGGGCCGCACGGCCCGTCGGGCGTGTTGCCCAGCTTCAGGTTGCGCGCAGCGTCGAAGTAGGCGCTCGAGGCCACGTGGTCGCCCGCCATCCAGGACAGGTCCGCGTCGTACGACGTGAGCTTCGGGTGGCTGCCGGCGGTCGCGGCGACGCTTGGCGACCATCGTCGCGAGGGCGGCGACGGCCATGCCGATGCGCACCGAGGGGCGGTTGAACGGTGAACTGGTCTGCAGCACGTGTCTGACTTCGAGGCATATAGCCCTATTCCCTGCCACTGAAGCGGTTCCGGAATGGCCGAATCGCCCTACGCAGGGTGACCGGCGGTGCTCTACTGCCGCCATGGGTCTGGGGGGACGCTCGGTTCTGGCGCTGGCCGCTGCGGGAGTCATCGTCGCCGCCTCGCCGGCCGCAGCGGCGTACACACCGATCGGCAACGCGTCGCACTATGCGCTGCACACCGGCTACGACTACTACACGCACAAGAACGTGGTGATCCGCTGGAACCCCTGCCGGACGATCTCCTACAAGATCAACCCGACTGGTGGCGGGTCACGCGCGATCGTCGACGCGCAGGCAGCCATCGCCCGGGTGTCGAAGGCGACCGGGATTCCGTTCCACTACGCCGGTACGACGACTTACATCCCGCATCTGATCGCGGTCCGGTTGGCCAACGGCATCATCAGCTACCACTACGACCGGACCGGCCAGGCCAAGGTCGCCCCGCTGGTGATCGCCTGGGCCAAGCGCGGCACGGGCACCGGTACAAGCAACTACCTGAAGCCCGGCAGCGAGGCTGGTGTCGGCGGATGGAACGTCGCGACCTCGACGACGTCGCGGCTACGCATCACGCTCGGCTTCGCCGTGTTCGACTCCGCCAAGACGAAGTACTTCCCGACCGGGTTCGGTAAAGGCAGCAGCGTCGGGCACTTGATATTGCACGAGGTCGGCCACGCGATGGGTCTCGCCCACTACAGCGACGTGCTGATGATCATGAATCCGTACTTCTCCACCACCAGCGGCGTGGCGGAGTTCAACCGGGGCGACCTGACCGGCCTGACAAAGGTCGGTCGCCCCGCCGGCTGCATCTCGCCCTGAGCGGCGCCTAGCCGACGACCTCGGCGAGGAAGCCGTCCAGCACCTGCTCGTAGGCGTCCGCTGTCTCGTAGTAGACGTTGTGCGGCGCGCCCGGGATCACCGCGAATCGCGATCCCGGCACCATCGCGTGCAGCTCGCGGGCAGCATCGGCCAGCCAGTCCAGCTCGCCGACGATGATCTGCATCGGCGAGGTGATCGTGCCGACGAGCTCGGTCAGCTCGTCACGGTCGGGCTTCTCCATGGTGGGACGGCGTGGGTGCCGCGACGCCTCGATGCGGGTCGCGGTCGAACGCAGCCGGACGTAGCGATCGCACTCGCGCGTGCCGAGAAACTCGCGGGTGAACGCGCCTTCGCTGCCCTCGAGGAAGAGCACGTCGTCGGCGACGGGAGCGAACATCGCACGCCGGCGCGCGTCGGATGAAGCATCCGCCGTTCCTGCTCGGGTCACGCCCATGCCGGACGGTGCCAACGCCAACGCGCGGGCCGGATGACGCGTCGCCCAACGCAGGATCGTCAGCGCGCCCATCGAGTTGCCGGCCAGGATCGGCCGCTCGATCCCTAGTGCGTCCAGGAAGCCGTCGAGCTCGTCGGCCCGATCCGGTTCGGGCTCGTCACGAGGCGAGTTGGACGAGTGGCCATGGTTGACGCTGTCGTAGGCAAACACCCGGAATCGGTCGGCCAGCGCGGCCAGCTGGTGCTCCCATGCCTCGGCGCAGCTGCCGAAGCCGTGCAGGAAGACGATCGGAGGCCTGCTGCGGTCGCCGGTCTCGACATAGTGGATGTCAGTGTTGCCCACCTGGATCCAGCTCATGGCCGGGACGCTAGTGGCCCGCTGGCAAGGGTCAAGGGACGTCGCTACTTGCCGGGCGCCTTCGCCAGCCCGGCATCCGCTCCTCGGTCTCGTCCATCACGGTCTCACCGCGATCTCCTGTGGAGCGGCTCTGCTCGCTCGACTGGCCATCCTCTCGGTGTCCCCCGAGAGGATGGCCAGCCACGCATGTCCGCTCAGCTACCGAGCGGGGCCACCAGGTTGCCGGCCAGGTCGACGAAGCTGCTGTGTCCTGTGTCGGCGACCACAACCTGGCCGCTCGCAGTCAGGTACAGACCGGCGGGGCGGTTGAGCAGAGTCGCGGTGCCGTCTGCGGCCGGTGCTCCGGCAGTGAACGTCTGCACGACCTTGTAGTCCTTCTTGCCATCCCAAGCCAGCTTCTCCACCTGGTTGTTGCCCTGGTCAGCGACGTACATGGAACCGTCGGTGCCGAAGACAATCCCCTGCGGCTGGCTGAATGTCAGGCCGCCGCCCGGGTTCGGGGTGAAGCCGCGCACGTAGGTCCCGCTCGGCGTGAACTGGACGATGCGGTTGTTGCCCGTCCCGGTGACGAACACGTTGCCGGCCGCGTCGAACGCGATGGCTGTGGGCTTCTTCAGCGACAGCGGGTTGTGGTTCGAGTCGTACTGCCCGTTCCACGAGATCGACTCGAGCAGCGCGCCGCCAGGGCTGAACTCCTCCACCATGCCGTTGCCCGAGTCAGCCACCCACATGTTGCCGGCTGAGTCGAACAGGATCGTGCTGGGAGCGTTCAGTTTGGTGTGCCCGGTGGTCAAGCCGGTGGTTGTGACCGCCTGGACGAAACTGCCGCGCTGAGTGAACTCCTCGATCTGGTTGTTTCCGGTGTCGGCGACCCAGAGATTCCCCGACGCATCCACTGCGATGCCGCTCGGGTTCTTCATCAGGCCTGTTGTCGTGCGCGGGCCGGAGAAGTTGAACGAGCGAAGGTAGCTGCCGTCGACGGCGTACTCGACGACGCGGTTGCCGCCGGTGTCGGCTACGTAGGTGTCGCCCGCGGCGTCCTGCGTCATCACCTGTGCCTTGTTCAGGCCTGTGTTGGCACCAACAGTCGACAGAACGATGTTGTTCTTGCTGAACTGGTCGACCTGGCTGTTGCCCGTGTCGGCAACGAACACGTTGCCCGCCGAGTCCAGTACAGCTTCGCGCGGTCCGGCCATTCGCCCGTTGCCGGCACCGTTGGCATTGTTGGTCCAGCCGGTGACCGCGCCGGTCTGCTGGTTGATTTCGTCGAGCTGGTTGTTGCCGGTGTCGGCCACCCAGAGGTCGCCGTTGGCGTCGATGCTGAGGCCGGTTGGGTCCTTCATGTACAGGCTTTGCGGGGTGCCGCTGTTGTCGAACGCAGTCACGAAGTCACCGGTCGGTGCGAACTCGACGACCCGGTTGTGCCCGGAATCAGCGACGAACAGGTTGCCGTTCGAGTCGACGACAACGCCGGACGGGCCGGAGAAGTTCCCGCCGCTACCGGTAGCCGTGCCGTTCGACGTCAGCGCACGAAGGAAGTTGCCGTTGGCGTCGTAGACCTCGACCTGGTTGTTGCCCGTGTCGGCAACGTAGACGTTTCCTTGGGCATCGCCTGCAACAGCGGACGGCGCACTAAGACTCTTGCCGGCGCCGTTGCTGGTGACGGCGGTCAGGAACTGACCGTTGCGAGTGAACTTCTCCACCCGGTCGTTGCCGGTATCGGCGACCCACATCGTGTCGTCCGGCCCGAACGCGAGGTCCTCGGGGGACTTCAGCGTGCCGCCCACCACGCCGTTGGACGTGATAGCAGTGAGGTAGATGCCGCTGCCGCGGGAGATGACGATCTGGTTGTCGCCCGTGTCTGCCACCCAGAGGGCACCATTGGAGTCAATCGCCGCCCCCTGTGGGTTCCTCACGGAGGAGGTTGCCGACGAGCCCGTGCCGAAGGTCGAACGGAGCACGCCGTCCGGACCTGCCTCCTGGACCTGGAGGGTGCCGCTGTTGGCGATGTAGACGTTGCCGTCCGTGTCGACCGCCACTGCCGAAGGGGCGGACAGTGGGCCAAAGCCGACGGTGGTCCACACCGACTCGTTGCCGGTCTTCAGGTTGAACGACTCGAGCTGGTTGTTCCCGGGATCAGCCACCCAGAGGTTGCCACTGCGGTCGACCGAGACGCCACGCGGCTTGTTCATCGTGCTGTTCTTGAGGACCTTGTTGCCGTTGGTGTTGTACGACGCGAGAAGGGTCCCGTCCGGGCCGAATTGCTCGACCTCGTTGTTGCCGGTGTCGGCGACGTAGACGTTGCCGACGTTGTCCACGGCCACACCCTGCGGCTGGTTGACCTTCCCGTTGTTCATCGAGAGACCCGACTGTGTGTAGGCCCGAACGAACGTGCCAGATCCGTCGAACTGCTCGACTCGGCTGTTGCCGCTGTCGGCGACGTAGATGCTGCCGTCCGTCCCGACCGCCACGCCCTGCGGAGCACGCATGAGCACCGGCTTGCCGTTGCTCATCAGTCCGCTGGTCGTCAGGTTCGTGACAAAGTCGCCGGTAGCCGAGTACTTCTCGATGCGGTTGTTGCCGGTGTCTGCGACATAGACGTTGCCCGCGCTGTCGACGGCGACGCCCATCGGCTTGTTGAGGCTGAGTGAGCCGGCCGTTCCCAGGATCTTGAGCTGAATGCCGTCGGCGTTGAACTCATCCACCTGGTTGTTGCCGGTGTCGACGATCCAGACGTTGCCGTTGCTGTCCGCGGCGACGCCGTTGAGCCCTGCAAAGGAGACCTGCGACGCCGGTTGGCCCCAGTTGTTGCCGGACCAGGCGCGACCGCTCCAGTCAGTGGAGGACCAGGTGGCCGACGACCACTGGTCAGAGCTCCAGGCGCGACCGGACCATGCCCGGCCATCCCAGGTGTCACCGGACCAGGCGCGACCGCTCCAGTCGTCGCCCTGCCATGCCTGACCGGACCAGGCGCGGCCCGACCAGGCCCGGCCGGACCACGCGCGCCCGGTCCAGCTGCCGCCGCCGAAGCTCGCGGCGTCCAGCGAGGTCGGTTCCCCGTCCAGGGGAACACCGAACACCGTGTTGTCACCGGTGACGGCCTGACCATTGATGGCGACCGTCGCACCGCCGCGAGTGGCGTCGAGCGAGCCAGAGCCGGACGACTGCGGGTAGGTCTGCGCGCCGCCGTGGTCGGGCAGGTTGCGCAGCGGCGTCCCGGTCGGGCCCGGCGGCACCCCGTTGCCCGGCGCCTGGATGACGGCTGCGGCGAGCGTGTCGGCGGCGGAGGCGTTCAGGCTGCCGGCGCCGACCATGCCCGCGGTTGCGCCGTACAGCGGCGAAGCCGACGCCATCAGGATGTTCTTCACCTGGTCCGGAGTCAGCGTTGGGAACTTCTGCAGCAGCAGTGCCACGACACCGCTGACCACCGCGGTTGCCTCGGATGTGCCCGAGCCACGGAAAAAGCGATCCGAGTTGGCCACCGGCAGCATGCCCTGCGGGTTGAACACGTCGACGTAGGAGCCCGGGTCCCGCAACGAGACGATCGAGCTGCCCGGCGCGACGAGGTCAACGTGCCGACCAGTGTTTCCGGAATTGGTGAACGACGTCACGTAGAAGCTCTTGCCGTCCGATCCATACGTGCCGTTCGCGCCGACCGCGATCACGTAGGGGTCGATCGCCGGGTCGTTGAGCAGCGACTCCTGCTGCCCGTCGTTGCCGGCCGCGACCGCGACGACGACACCGGACTTCCAGACTCGCTCGACCGCTGCAGCGAGCGGGTCGACGAGATAGGACTGCGTTGACGAAGTGCCGTAAGAAAGGTTGACGACGCGGATATTCACGCCGGGGTCGGCGTGGTGCGCCGCGACCCAGTCGAGCGCGGCAATCACCTGCGACGGGTCGACCGACCCGTCCGGGCCACCGACCTTGACGCTGACGAGCGAGGCATCCGGCGCGACTCCCATGAAGGAACCGGAGCTGCTGCTGACGGAACCCTCTGATCCGGGAGCGACGCTGTCGTCGCGACCGGCGATGATGCCGCCGAGGAACGTACCGTGCCCATAGGCGTCCATGCCGTACATGCCGTCGACGCCTGCCGTCGTCGACAGGTCAGGCCCGCCGTACGCGTTGCCCGATGTCAGACCGTTGACCGGCGCGACACCGGTGTCGAGCAGGGCGACGCCGATGCCGGCGCCAGTGGCGCCGCTCTTCCACAGCTGCGTGGCACCGATCTGCGCATCGACGTTCGGCATCCAGCCGGGGTCGCTGGTGACCGTCGGCGTGCTGGCCATGGCCGGCGCGGCGGCAACAACGCTCGGTCCGACGACACCTGCGGCGACCGCGACAACGAGCGCGGCCTTGCGGACCCGCTCCCATCGCCAGCCGAACTGTGGTGGCTCGAGCTTCCGGCGGGAAGTACCGGGCTGAGTGGACACAGAGATCCCCCGTCAAAGTTAGACAGCGGGATCGGTCTCACCATTGGCTCCCTGCGCCCCGCGCCCCCCGTGAGGGCAGGTGACCGCCTGACGCGGCGCAGATCGTTGCCTTCCCGAGGCCATGGCTGGCCTCCCGAAAGTTCTCGGCCCGATGCCACCCCGATCCTCATCAAGCCTTCGGCTGAATTTGCCGCGGCAATTGGCGTAAACCGAACGGACTAGGTGTCCATGGTCACTGCTAGGGCAGCTGCAGCAGACAGGGTGAATCGGCTCAAGAGTCCTCGCGCGGCACCGACACATCGAAATGTGCCATCCCACGGGGGAAACCGGGCGCAGCGGTCACTGACACTGCTTGCGCTGACGTTGTTCGCCGTCGGTGGCCTGCAGCTCATGGCGCTCAGTCGCGTCTCCATGCCCTCCCGGCCGCTGCCGCTTCCGATCTTCGCCGTCGCCGCGCTCTTCTTGTTCGCCGAGCTGGGCCGGATGCACATCGAGGTGCGCCGCAGCGCGATCACCGTGACGCTGTCGGATGCCGCGATGATCATCGCGCTGTTCACGATGCAACCCGCGCACGCCGTGCTGGCGCGGGTCATCGTGTGTTATCCGGTGCTGGTCTGGCTCTATCGCCGCTCGCTGATGCGACTTGCGATCAACGCCGGCATGATGATCTTCGAATCGGTCGTCTGCGCCTCGGTGCTGGCGTTGCTGGGAAGCGGCAGCCCGACGTCGCCGCGATCATGGCTTTTCACCATGCTCGCCGTCCAGGTCAGCGGCCTGCTCGCCGGGCTGATGGTCAACCTCGCGATCCGGCTCAACGGCGACACGGAGACACTGAAGGACATCGTCGGCGGACTGCTGATGGGGGCGGCCGTCAGCGCCTCGACCTGCGTTCTCGGTGTCGCCTGTATCACGGTGACGGCGGGCGCTCCGGACGGGCGGTGGCTGCTGCTCGCCGCAATCCTCGTCGGCCTTTCCATCTATCGGGGCTATGCTCGCTTGCACGAACGCAAGGCCGCACTGGAGGCCGTCCACGGCTTCAGCCGGTCACTCGAGACAGATGAAGGCGCACATGCGCTGCTCGGGACAGTGCTCAACGCCGTTCCGCCGCTTGTCGGCGCTGCGCGCGCGGAGATCGTGCTGCGCGCCGAGGACGGCGGCCGGCACCGGCGCGTCGTGCTTGCCGATGGCGAAGTGCGCGTCGAAGAGGCTGCAGATCTCGACTGGCCGGTGCAGAAGGTGTTGGACACCTCGCAGCCGCTCACGCTCGGCCGGCACAGCCGGCATCACTCCGTCCGCGAGCTGCTGCGCTCGGCCGACTTGCGGGAGCTGATGGTCGCCCCGTTGCCGACTGACCGTGGCGCGTCCGGTGCGTTGCTCGCCATCGATCGGCTCGGTCAGGTACGCGGCTTTCGCCGCGCCGACCTCATCCTCTTCGAGACGCTGGCAATGCACGCGGGCATTGCCTTGCAGAACGTTCAGCTCGTGGACAAACTGCGCTACGACGTCGAGCACGATCGGCTGACCGGGCTGCTCAACCGGCAGGGCCTGTCCAACGCGATTGGGCAGCACTCCGCCGGCGGCGTCGTACTCATTCACCTGTCCGGCCTGAGCGAGGTCAACGACGCGCTCGGCCATGCCGCCGGTGACGCGTTGCTGAAAGCAGTCGCGGCAGCGCTGCAAGCAGGAGTTCGCGACGGCACCCCGGTGGCGCGGATCGACAATGACGTCTTCGCTGTGTTGTTGACGTCATCGCGGCAGCAGTACGCCGAGATGCTCGCCGACCGGCTTCTTGCCATCGTCACCGAGCCGATCGACATCGACGACGTGCCGGTGTCGATCGGCGCGACCGTCGGCATCGCCGTCGGCGAGCATCACGACGACCTGGTCCGGCGCGCGGAGATCGCCCTCCGAGCAGCGCACGGGCGGGACGGCGGCTTCCTGGTCTTCGAGCCCGGCATGGAGCCGCCGAGTGCGCATCGGCTGAGCATTGCTGCCGAGCTGCGACAGGTGCTCGCCGACCCGGCGCTGCGTCGAGACGTCGTGACCTACTACCAGCCGAAGGCCGACCTCAAGACCGGGCGGGTGCATGCAGTTGAGGCGCTCGTGCGATGGCGGCATCGCGAGCGCGGACTAGTGCCGCCCGCGGACTTCGTTCCCGTGGTCGAGTCGACCGGTTTGGTGCGACCGTTGACCTTGCACGTGATCGACACCGCGCTGCGTGACGCGGTGCGCTGGCAGGCGGACGGCAGTCCCTTCAGCGTCGCCGTGAACCTGTCGGCCCGCAGCCTGCGCGATCCCCAGCTCGTGGAGGACGTCACCGCGCTGCTGCGCAAGCACGGCGCCGATCCCGAGCTGCTGACGCTGGAGATCACCGAAAGCGTCGTCATGGACGACCCCGACCGGGCCCGCGACATCCTCGAACAGCTCGCGGCGCTGGGCATTTCACTGTCGGTCGACGACTTCGGCACCGGCTACAGCTCGCTTGCCTACCTCGCCCGACTGCCGGTGCACGAGGTCAAGGTCGACCGGGCCTTCGTCAGTCGCATGACCCGCGATCCGCGTGACGCCGCCGTCGTACGCTCCGTCGTCGAACTCGGCCACAGCCTCGGCCTGCGCGTCGTCGCGGAGGGTGTCGAGGAGCGCGACTGCTGGGACGCACTCGTCGGACTTGGTGTCGATGTGGTGCAGGGCTTTCTGTTGGCGCGGCCGATGCCGGTCGAGCAGTTGGAACCGTGGCTCGCCCGGCACGAGGCTGACAGGGCCACTGCGCCGACGCCGGTGGCCGGAGCATGAGCGCGCAACCGGACGTTGGAGTCGGAGACTCCTATGTTTCCGCGGAAGCGATCGTCGACCTCGAGGCCGAGTCGCTTCACCTGGCCCGAACGCTGAACCAGCCGCGCGTGCACACGCAGGGGGCGGCGGGCATCTTGAGTGACCTGGCGCCGTCGACGGTGTGGGTGTACGACGACGTCGACATGGATGCCTTGCTCGGTGAGATCGCTGACCGAGTGCCGCAGCCAGAGGTCATGGTGTCGGTGCATGCCGAGAGGGTTGCCGCGGCGCTGCGGCGGCACGGCTGGATGTCAACCGACTCCGTCGACCGGTTGAGCTGCGAGTTGTCGCCGTGGACCCATCGCGGTGCGAGCAGCAACCGCGCGCTGATCCGCTCGGTGGCGCTCGCAGACCTGCCGAAGTTGCGCGCGCTGCACGTCGTGTCATTCGACGACGAGGACTCGGTGGACTACCTACCGGACTCCCTGCTCGACATTGCCGACTTGCGGATGTTCGTGGCGACTGCTCCGGCTGATGCCCAAACCCTGCTCGGCGCGGTCGGAGTGCGACTGCGTCATCGCGGAGCCCTCGTCTTCGGGCTCGCGACGCTGCCGGAAGCGCGACGCAGCGGCATCGCCACAGCGTTGGTGAGCCACAGCCTGGCCTGGGCCGCGGAGCACGGCGCACCGTTCGCCCTCGCCGACGTCGATCTCCCGGTGCCCTCCTTCTGGGCCGCGCTCGGCTTCACGACGACGTCACGCTGGCTCCGTTTCAGCCAAGCCGATCCGTCACGGTAGGAGCACTCCCGGGTTGAGGATGCCACCTGGGTCCACCGCGGACTTGGCGGCGCGCAGCGCATCGGCGAACAGGTCGGGGCGTTGCCGGTCATACTGCGGCCGGTGCATGCGTCCGACTGCGTGGTGATGGGTGATGGTGCCGCCCGCGTCGACGACGGCTTCGGCCGCTGCGTGCTTCACGTCCTGCCACATGGCGATCTCGCTGCCCTGCCGACCGACTCCGGAGAACGAGTAGTAGGGCGCTGGGCCGTCCGGGTAGACGTGGGTGAACCGGCACGACAGCAACGGGTCATGACCGAACACCTCGCGCAGCGCTGCGCCGACCCGCTCCCGCACGGTGGCGTCGAAGTCCGGCCAGCGGTCCCAGGTGATGGCGGTCTCGAACGTGTCCGCGACGACGCCGAGGCCGCCATCACCTGG
>Ga0207705_10000512_pt1 | contig 33029 bp, 34 predicted proteins | sample KBSC13metaG_FD_184314 | JGI IMG/M metagenome (GOLD analysis project Ga0207705, IMG submission 184314) | Corn rhizosphere microbial communities from Kellogg Biological Station, Michigan, USA - KBS C1-3 metaG (SPAdes) (version 2) | ecosystem: Host-associated > Plants > Roots > Rhizosphere > Soil ... | reverse complement strand
CTCGGTGGACTCCGCCGCGTTATAGAGATGCGGCAGATCGGTGCGGCCATCGAGATCGATCACGATCCCGCCGCAGGTATAATGCTGGGCCGGCACGACCGGAATCGGCTCCCTGGTCATGTCGATGCCCAGGCCCTTGAGCTTCTCGTAGATCGTCGGGAAGTGGTGCGTGACGAACTCGGCGCCCATATGGCTGATGTCGAGATGGACGTAGTCGAGACCGAGCCGCTTGATCTCATGGTCGATCGCGCGCGCCACCACGTCGCGCGGCGCGAGCTCCGCGCGCGGATCGAAATCGGGCATGAAGCGATAGCCGGTCTCGGGGATCTTGAGCTGCCCGCCCTCGCCGCGCACCGCCTCGGTGATCAGGAAATTCTTGACGTCGAGATTGTAGAGGCAGGTCGGGTGGAACTGCATCATCTCCATGTTCGAGATGCGGCAGCCGGCGCGCCACGCCATGGCGATACCGTCGCCGGTCGCGCCCCGCGGCGCGGTCGAGAACAGATAGGTGCGCCCCGCTCCGCCGGTCGCCAGGATCGTCGCATTGGCAGTGAACAGCTCCACGCGCCCGGTCGCGCGATTGACCGCATAGACGCCCCAGACATTGCCCGCGCCCGAATAGCGCTGCTCGTGCTTCGAGGTGGCGAGGTCGACCACCACCATGTCGGGGACCAACGTGATATTGGCATGCGCCTGGGCTGCGTGGAGCAACGCCTCTTGAACGGCCCAGCCGGTGGCGTCGTTGACATGGACGATGCGGCGATGGCTGTGACCGCCTTCGCGCGTCAGATGGAGGTCGCCGCCTTCCTTGTTGAACGGCACGCCGAGTTCGATCAGCCGCTCGATCGCGCGCGGCGCATTCTCGACGACGAATTCGACGGTCTTGCGGTCGTTCAACCCCGCGCCGGCGATCATCGTGTCCTCGATATGGCTGTCGAACGTATCCCCCGGCTCGAGCACCGCGGCGATCCCGCCTTGCGCCCAGGCGGTCGACCCCTCGGCCAGCCCGCCCTTGGCGAGCACCGTCACCCGGAAGCGGTCAGCAAGGTTGAGCGCGGCGGTGAGCCCGGCGGCGCCGGAACCGATGATCAGGACGTCGGCATTGTGGGGGTCGGTCATTGAATTCTCCCTTGCCCCTCCCCTTCAGGGGAGGGGTCGGGGGTGGGGCAGTGTCTCAAGCGACTTGCCTGTGAATAGGCCCCACCCCAACCCCGTTCGGGGTGAATAATCCCCCGGATTATTCAGGTTGTGCCGGGGGCACAACCGACCCCGAACGCCTGAAGGGGACGGGCTTATGCATTCTCAAGCATTCGATGCCCTTGTCAGGTTGAGGAACACGTCCTCGAGATCGGGCTCCTTGGTCGAGACGTCGACGATCCCGAACCCGTCCTTCTGCACCGCGTCGAGCACCTGGCCGGCATTGGCGAGATCCTTGCGATAGGTGATTTCGAGCACGCGATCGCCCTTGAGCTCGACCTTCTGGAAACAGCTCGCCTGCGGGGTCGAGGTCACGTCGCGGTCGACGGTCACTGCGACGACCTTTTCCTGCGCCATGCCGACCAGGTCACGCGTGGGCTCGTTGGCGATCACCTTGCCGTGATTGATGATCGCGATGCGATCGCACAATTCCTCGGCTTCCTCGAGATAATGCGTGGTCAGCACGATCGTCACGCCGCGCTGGTTCAACTCGCGGACATAGGCCCAGAGCTGCTGGCGCAGTTCGACATCGACTCCCGCGGTCGGCTCGTCGAGCACCAGGACCGGCGGCGAATGGACCATCGCCTTGGCCACCATCAGGCGGCGCTTCATGCCCCCCGACAGGGTACGCGAATAGGCCTTGGCCTTGTCCTCGAGATGCACCGCGCGGAGCAATTCCATCGAGATGCGCTTGTTCTTCGGCACGCCATACAGGCCGGCGGTGATCTCCAGCGTCTCGAGCGGGGTGAAGAAGGGATCGAAGGTGATCTCCTGATTGACGATCCCGATCGAATATTTGGCGTTGCGCGGATGTTCGTCGATATCGAAGCCCCAGATCTCCGCCTTGCCGCCGGTCTTGTTGACCAGCCCGGCCAGGATGTTGATCAGGGTCGACTTGCCAGCGCCATTCGGCCCGAGCAGCCCGAACACCGATCCGCGCGGCACCTCGAAACTGACGCCGTCCAGGGCTTGCTTGCCCCCCGCATAGGTCTTGCAAAGCTGGTCGATTACGATGGCGGCGTCGGTCATGTTCGCGGACTTAGGCGCGCGAACCCGCTCCGCCAAGCCTTGGCGCCGCTATGCCCGTGCGATCGTTGCGCCTAGAGCATTCGAGAATGAGCGCCTTCGTCCTCGCCGACCCCGGCATCGCCATGGCCTTGCTGACCGGGCGCAAGACCGAGATGCGCGTGTTGGCGCACGGCCCGCTGGCCTCCGTCGGGCCCGGCGATCGCATCCAGGTGCGCGAGGCGTGCATCCCGGCGCGGATTGTAGGCGGCAAGCTCCACGCGACTGACCGCCGCCGCGCGGAGCTGGTGGTGTTCGCCGACGGCTGGCGACAGCATCGCGACGGCCGCCATGAGCGCGGGCGCCGCCCGACCGACAGCTACAGCCAATGGATCGGCGCGATGTACATGCCCGCCTGGGCGACTCGGCTGACGCTGGCGGTGGACTCCGTGCGGCCGGGACGCTTGCGCGAGATGACTCGAATGGAGGCGTGGGCGGAAGGCGCGATTCCCCTGCTTGCCGGCCTGCTGTGGTGCTGGCCCGGCTCGGTCGGGGGCCGGTATCTCGACCCGCGCCGGGCGTTTCAGGCGTACTGGGACATGCTTCATGCACCCGGCGATCGCTGGGCGGATGATCCGGAAGTCGTGACGATCGGATTCCGCGTCGAGCAAGGAGCGTAACAGCAATTCCTTCCCGGCACGGGCAGGGGAATCGCATATGGACTCGTGTCGTGAACTGGGTGCGACGTGCATAATCCTGCGTCACCCCGGGCTCGTCCCGGGGTCCACCGGGCCGCGTCACCAAAGGCCGATGGATGTGCGGGGCGGTGGATGCCGGCACAAGGCCGGCATGCCGGTTGGGGCTGATCGTGCCCGGCCCCACACCCCAACGCAGCAAGCCCTATCCATATGCGATAGCTCTGCCGTGCCGGGGAGGGTTTTCATGTCGACCTATTTAACCTCAGGTGCAGCCAACGCCGGGGCGATCGTCAGCGTCTGCTCCGTCGTGACTGACGTACCCGCCACCTTGTCGGTCACCGTCGCGACCACGCGGTAATCGCCAAACGGCCCTTCCGAATCGACGCCGTAACCGAGCGCGCCGTCGCCGATCATCGGCTTCTTGGGATCGGTCGGCGCGGCCTTGTCCCACACTACGACGCCTTTGTTATCCTCATTGACCGTGCCGTCGGGCCGATTGATGGCGAAATCGGCGACGATGTTGCACTTGCCATCGGCATCGGCCTTGCAGCCGCGAAAGATCAGTAAGGTGAAGAGCGGCTTGTCGGCGACCGTGCGGGTGGCTTCGTTCTTGGCGCCGTCGCCGATCTTCCAGGCGGCGATGAAGGCCGCGGCGTCGGCCGCGGCGACCTGCATGACGCCGAACCCGTCCTTTTCCGCGATGTTAAGCGCGGGCGGCGGGAGCTTGGTCCTGGCCTTCGGCTTTGCTTTGGCCTTGGCGGCGGGCTTGCCCGGGGCCGGCTTGGCGGCGGACTTGGTCGCGGCTTGGGGAGCGGCGGCGGCCGAGACCGCCACGATCAGGGCGGCGATCGCCGCAAGCTTTACAAGGATCATGGCGGCATCGTGCGTCGCAGGGTCGAGCTTGGCAAGGCAGCAGGAGAGATTGATGCAGCCGACGCGCCTTGCTATCGCGCCAGCATGATCGCACCGCCCGAAACCGTCCGCGTCTCTCATGCCCGTGTCGCCTGCGACGGCGCGACCGACATTCCGGGCGGCGCGGCCCTGGGTCATCCGCGCGTGTTCCTGCAGATCGACGAGGCCGGCTATGTCGATTGCGGCTATTGCGACCGCCGCTTCGTCCTGATCGGCGGCCCTGCCGATGGCGCCGACCAGAGCCAGCTTCCCGACCATCCGGCGGGCGCGAGCCTTTAAAGACACGATCTCCGTAATAAATGATCCTCCCCCGCCAGGGGGAGGTGGCAGTCCCCGCGCAGGCGGGGACTGACGGAAGGGGAGGAAGCACGACGGTGAGCGACTTGCGTCCGCCCCCTCCGTCGCTTCGCGCCACCTCCCCCTGGCGGGGGAGGATTGGATGTCCGCCCGCTCAACGGAAGGTCGATACTCCATCGCGGCGGTTTACCTCGGCGCCGTGCGCTCCTACCTATCGGGCATGACCAGCCCCGCCGACCCCCGCCAGTTCCTGTATCGCGACCAGCTCGACCCCGAAGAGGCCAAGCGGCTGACCGCGAAGGCGCTCGACCATGCCGATGACGGCGAACTCTATCTGCAATATGCCCGCTCCGAAGCGTTCGGGTTCGATGACGGGCGGCTGAAGACTGCGAGCTACGACACGCATTCGGGATTCGGCCTGCGCGCGGTGTCGGGCGAGACCACTGCCTTTGCCCATGCCAATGAGATCAGCGCGCCGGCGATCCTGCGCGCGTCGGAGACGATGGCGCTGATCGATCCGTCGACCGGCCCCAAGGCGCCGCCGCCGCAGCACACCAACCGCCACCTCTATACCGATGCCGATCCGCTCGACCTGATCCCGTTCGCCGACAAGGTGAATTTGTGCCAGACGATCGACGCCGCTGCCCGCGCCCGCGATCCGCGCGTCGCCCAGGTCTCGGTCGGCCTGTCGGGATCGTGGAACGTGATCGAAGTGGTCCGCCCCGACGGCTTCACCGCAACCGATGTGCGGCCGTTGGTCCGTCTCAACGTCTCGATCGTGGTCGAGCATGATGGCCGCCGCGAGACCGGCACCTTCGGGATCGGCGGACGCTATCTCTACGAGTCGCTGTTCGAACCCGCGACCTGGAACCGGGCGATCGACGAGGCGCTGGCCCAGGCCCTGGTCAATCTCGACTCGGTCGCCGCCCCCGCCGGCGAGATGACCGTCTTGCTCGGGCCAGGCTGGCCGGGCGTGCTGCTCCACGAAGCGATCGGGCACGGGCTCGAAGGCGATTTCAACCGCAAGGGCACCAGCGCCTTTTCCGGCCGGATCGGTGAGCGCGTCGCGGCGCCGGGCGTTACCGTGGTCGACGACGGATCGATCAACGCGCGCCGCGGGTCGCTGTCGATCGACGACGAAGGCACGCCGACGCGCGAGAATATCCTGATCGAGGACGGCATCCTCAAGGGCTATATCCAGGACCGCCTCAACGCCCGGCTGATGGGAGTCGAGCCGACCGGCAACGGCCGCCGCGAATCGTTCGCCCACGCACCGATGCCGCGCATGACCAACACCTTCATGAAGGGTGGCCAGGACGATCCCGCCGAACTGCTCAGCCGGGTCAAGAAAGGCATCTTCGCCAAGTCGTTCGGCGGCGGCCAGGTCGACATCGTGTCGGGCAAGTTCGTGTTCAGCTGCACCGAGGCCTATCTGATCGAGAACGGCAAATTGGGCGCGCCGATCAAGGGCGCGACCTTGATCGGAGACGGGCCGAGCGTGCTGACCAAGGTGACCGGCATCGGCAACGACTTCGCGCTCGACGAAGGCGTCGGCATGTGCGGCAAGGGCGGGCAGAGCGTGCCGGCAGGCGTCGGCCAGCCGACCTTGCTGGTGTCGGGGCTGACCGTCGGCGGGACGGCGGTTTAGGCCGAAGGGCATGCCATGGCGCGTAGGCGACACCTTGTGCTCCTGCGAAAGCAGGAGTCCAGGGTAACGTAGTACCGGATTACCCTGGATTCCTGCTTTCGCAGGAACACAATCCGAGCTTGGATAAATCAGATGCCCGCAAACGCTGATTGGCCCACCCTCGACTGGAACCACTGGCGCGAAACCGCGATCGGGCTGCAATTGCGCTGCCAGATCGTCGGCAAAGTCCGGCTCGCACTGACGCCGTGGCTCAACCATAGCTGGCACGTTCCCTTTTACCTGACCGCGCGCGGCTGGACGACCTCGGCGATTCCGTGCGGGAGCCGTATCCTGCAGATCGACTTCGATCTGATCGGCGATGCGGTGAAGTTCGCGACCAGCGATGGCGGGATGCGGTCGATCGCGTTGACGGCAGGAACGATTGCCGATTTCCATGCCGAGACCGTCGCCGCGCTCGAGGCGTTGGGCGCCGCGTCGGATTTCGACGGCAGCCCGAGCGAGATGCCCGGCTATCCTCGCTTCGCCGAGGATCGCGAGCAGCGACCCTACGACGCCGAGGCCGTTCGCGCTTTCTGGCGCGCGCTGATCCAGGTGCGCCGCGTCTTCTACCAGTTCCGCACCGGCTTCCTCGGCAAGGCGAGCCCGATCCATCTGTTCTGGGGCAGCTTCGACCTCGCCGCGACACGCTTTTCGGGCCGCGTCGCGCCAAGGCATCCCGGCGGCATGCCGGGCCTGCCCGATGGCGTCGCGTGCGAGGCGTACAGCCATGAGGAAGCGAGCGTCGGCTTCTGGCCGGGCAGCGACGCCTTCCCGCACGCGGCTTTCTACGCTTATGCCTATCCCGAGCCGACCGGCTATGCCGTGGCACCTGTCGAGCCCGAACAAGCCGCGTGGAACTCGGACATGCGCGAGTTCATCCTGCCGTACGCCGCGGTCCGCGCCGGGCCCGATCCCGACGCGGCGTTGCTCGCTTTCTGCCAATCGACCTATGACGCCGCCGCCGATCTCCAGGCCTGGGATCGAGCAGCGCTCGAATGCCCGCTCGGCCGCCCGCGCGTGCCGCGCCAGGTCTGACCGGCCTGCATTTGCCGCCGCCCGCCGTCGGGATCAGACCGCCAGGACGCCGCCGCTATCGCCGACCCGCCTGACCGGCACATCGAGCAGGCCGAGCGTCGTCCGCAGCAGATTGGCGAAGGGCGTCCCGGGCGCGCAGACCATATGTCGCCCTCCCGCCAGGGCGCCGTCGGCGCGGCCCGCCAGGAAAACCGGCAGGAAGTCATGGGCGTGGACATGCGAATCGCCCATCGGGCTGCCGTAAAGCACCAGCGACCGATCGAGCAGGTTCGCTTCTCCGTCGCCGGTCCGTTCGAGTCCTGCGATCAAGTCGGCGACCCGGCCGACATGGAACGCGTTCAGCCGCGCATAGGCGTCGATCCGCGCGGGCTCCTGGCGATGGTGAGAAGCCGCGTGGAACGGCGTCGTCACGCCGCTTTCGGGATAGATGCGCTGGCTGCGATCCAGCCCGAGCTTGATCGTCGCGACGCGGGTGAGGTCGCTCGCAAATGCCAGCCGCACCAGGTCGCCGAGAATGCGCACATGCTCGGAGAATGTGGGCGGATCGCCCGCCCCGCCCCTCGGATCGGCATGCGTCGCGATCTCGAAATCGCGAATCCGCCGCTCGAGATCGCGAATGTCGTCGAGATGCGCGATGAGCCGTTGGCGATCCTCGCCGCCGAGATTGCCTTGCAGCCGCCGCGCGGGATCGACCAGGGCATCGAGAATGCTGGCGCCGTTCGCGGCACCGCCGCGACCTGCGCCGAACAGCTTGGCGAACACCTTGCCCGGCGACACTTCCGGCAGGGCCGGCATATGCGCGTCGACCCAGCTGATCGCGTGGCGATAGGCGGGACTATAGCCTTGCGGCCAGATCGGATCGGGCGGCTCGTTGAGGCTCTCGACGGTCAGTTCAAGCGAACCGACCCGCGTCTTGCCCCGCAGCGACCGCGCGAAGATCTGGTCGATCGACGCACCCGCATGGATCTTGCCTTCGGCGCTTCGTACCGGATGCGCGCCGGTCAGAAATGCAGCGGACGAGCGCGCATGATCGACTCCATCGCCATCCTCGGCGGGCGACAGCGATCCGGCGGGCCGCAATTCGGTATTGCTGACGATCGTCACCTGCTCGCGAAACGGCGCAAGGGCCGCGAGGCTGGGCGTGAAGGCGAACGCACGCCCGTCGGCGGCAGGCGACCAGAGATTGCGCGCGCGGCCATAAGCGGTACTGCCCGCCGCGCCGTGCACCATCTCGATCGCGAGCAATCGCGGTTGCCTCGGTCGACGGCGCGCCGCCGCCGTCGCGCTGAGCGGGACCATGGCATGCAGGAACGGCAAGGCCACTGCCGCGCCCATCCCGCACAGCATGGTCCGGCGCGGCAATACGCCTCGAACAACCGACATCATCGACTCCTTCCGACGCGGTTCGTCGGCACCGGGGTGATGCTACGCTTTTCCATTCGGCGATCTTTCGATAAATCGACAATCGATGTCGAATGCTCGCCAATCGTCGCTCGTGGGTGAAAGAGCCGGACGGGAAGCGGCGGTGACGAGCTTCGCCCGGGATTATGCATCGGGCGACACGATAGGGACGCACGCACACGACCGCGATCAATTGGTCTATGGCTCGTCGGGCGTCATGACCGTGCGCACCGCGGAAGGGACCTGGGTGACGCCGCCGCATCGCGCGGTCTGGATTCCCGCCGGCATTCCCCACGCCATCGCCATGTCGGGTCAGGTCGCCATGCGGACGCTCTATTTCCGGCCCGCGCGCATTCCTGGGCTGCCGCGCAAATGCTGCGTCGTCGGCGTCCCCAACCTCGTCAAGGAGCTCATCCTGCACGCCTGCGCGCATGGCGCCGACCGCCATGTCGGCGCGCTTCTCGCACATCAATTGCGCGCTTTGCCAACGCTCGCGCTCGAACTGCCAATGCCGTCCGACGCCAGGGCACGGCGCGTGGCCGAACGGCTCGCCGTCGCACCGGGCGCCGAAACCCGATTGGCGTCCCTCTGCCGCGATGCGGGCGCGAGCCGGCGGACGATCGAGCGGCTCTTTCTGTCAGAAACGGGCCTTTCCCTCGGCCGCTGGCGCCAGCAATCGCGCCTGATGCATGCGGTTCGATCGCTCGGCGGCGGGGCGAGCGTCACCGCGGTCGCGCTCGACGCCGGCTACAGCACGCCGAGCGCGTTCACCGTCGCCTTTCACAAGGCGTTCGGGGCCACGCCGACGGCCTATTTCGCTGCGCCTGATCGGGGCAGGCGCTAGAGGGGCCAGGGCGGAATCAGGCGCGCTCGTCGGCCGGGCCGATCGGATGCCGCTGCCGCGCATGGTCTAGACCGTCACCCCCGCGAAAGCTGGGGTCTCATGCAATCATATGATACGGCGCGAGATCCCAGCTTCCGCTGGGATGACGGGATGGAAAATGGCCGAATTCTTCGATGCGCTGAGCGACAAGCATATCGCCTTTGTCGAACGCCAGCCTTTGTTCTTTGTCGCCACCGCCGCGGCGGATGCGCGGGTCAATCTCAGCCCCAAGGGAATGGATTCGTTCCGCGTGCTGTCACCCAATCGCGTCGCCTATCTCGACGTCCAGGGGTCGGGCAACGAGACCAACGCGCATCTGATCGCCGATGGGCGGATCACGATCATGTTCTGCGCGTTCGACAATCCCGCGCTGATCCTGCGCCTCTACGGCCACGGCCGCCCGGTGTTGCCGCAGGACGCCGACTGGGGCGAGCATGCGGCGCCTTTCGACCTGCTCCCGGGCACGCGGCAGATTTTCGTGATCCATGTCGATCAGGTCCAGACCAGCTGCGGCTGGGGCGTCCCGCATATGAGCTTCGAGCGCGAGCGCGACACGCTGAGCAAATATCACCGCCAATATGGCGAGGAGGTGCGCCAGGCCAAATATGCCGTGCGGCTGAAGAGCATCGACGGACTCCCCGTGCGCAACCCAACCCAGGGGCCGCCCCCGAACCAGCAGCAGGAACAACAGCAGCAATGAGCCTGGTCGAACTCGGCGGCTATTCCTATCCGGAAGCACATATCATCGTTGGCCGGCTCGAATCCGAAGGCATTCCGGCGATCGCGTTCGACGCCGGCACGCACATGGCGGAAGGGTCGTTCCGGCTGATCCCTGTGCGCGTGATGGTCGATGAGGATGATCTGGCGGCGGCGCAGCGGCTGCTGAAGGAGTGGGCGGCTGCATCGTTGAGTGAGCAGGATGGAACCCCTCAGTGAATCGGGACAGGTCGACGCTCAAATCGAGATAACGCCCGCCCGATCGACGCCGGGGCCTACGGACTTTGCTAAAATGACCCAGTAGAAGTTAGGCCTGCAAAACGGTCTTCCTTATCAAATCTGCAGTTATTTCAGGATCGTTCGGGTCAATAGCTTCGAGGACGCCTACGGACACAGCAACGCTCACTAGATGAGCCGTGGTATCGTGTATTTTTTGAATGAGCGGCGGTATGTCTTTGGTCGCAAACGGCTTTGACTTGCGATCGCCCTGTCTGTGTGAATCTACGTAGGTGTTGGGATCGTCGCTGAAGCTCCACGCGAAACCGTGAACTAGGAGATTGCGTTTGTCGATCAGGTCTTTCTGGATAGTCGCCCGCGTCTCTTCGAGGGCTTTGACGAGCCGACGGTCGATGTTGAGTTTTCTAGCAAGGTTGATCGCCATCCCGACGCGCGGCCCCATGTCGAGCCCACCGGTGACGATTTTTCCGACGCCAACGTCAAGTTTCAGGAATTTCCAGATGATGCAGGCGATGGCCATTTCCAGGCCGGCCCATTGCAAACACATATGACCTATGTGGGCATGACGTTCCTGAAATTCGGATATGTCGAACATCGTGGTTGGTCCCGATCAAAGGGATGAAAGCACTTATATCGAGCCGACGCTCAGATAGAAATAACCCCCCGCTATGGCTAAAGGGAGGGCGAAGTTTTACGAGTGCCTTTTTGCTTGCCAGATGGTTGAGGCGGGGGCGCTTGCCCTTGCAGATACAGCGGAGTCTTCTCTACCTGGGGCGGCCACGTCGGTTTTTCGAGCGATGCTTGGTATGATGTTGCGAGATCATCGATCCCGCCGCCCGTTGCTCCAAGCTCTTTCTGGATAGCCGTTCCGTAGCGCATCAAGGCCGATATGTGGTTGATGGCTTGCTCCAAGGCGGGCTCGGTGAGCGCTTGATTGAAAAATCGAGCACGACCTTTACCGTCATTTGAGAATAGCACGGCCTCGAAGTGCCCTTCGACTGAGGGGTCTGGTCGTGTTCCAAAGATCGAGTGTACGTAAAAATTACGATAGCCGAGCAGCGTCTCGTATCCAGCGCCAAAGTGGCGCAGATGCTGGCCAATCCCGTCTGGATCGGTTTGGTCCAGATCGTAACTGGCGACTTGTAAGGCCTGTACGAGGCTGCGATTGCCGATCTCAGCGGTTATCGCCCAAGTCATAGGATTTTCACCCAGAAGGAGCTGAGCGATCTGTTGCGCGCAGCTTTCGGCGTGGTTCCAAAAAATGACAAACCACATAAAGCGGCTGGCAAGTATGGACAGATGTGGCGGCGGAAGTTTTATTGCACCCATGAGTCCCCCGATAGATCCGATCTCTATTCGCCCGAAGAACGGACGCGCGCCGCAAGGCGGCTAAAGCAGATGCTGGCGACGCCCCCGAAGCCGCATAAGAAAGGGGGCGAGCCGAAGCCCGCCCCGCCCGGTCAGAAAGCAAATGATCCCTGATCGGGGTCAACATTGGGGTGGCGCTTGCCGGTCATCACCTCGGACACGCGGCCCTGATTGATTTCCAGCAAGGCCGCTACCTGATGCTGGTAGAGCCCCTTTACGCGGATCAAGAATTTGATCAGCGCCGCCTTTTCGGGCGTAATTGGCGGAGAGTTCTTACGCTTCATTCAAAGGTCCTTTCTAGAACCAAATCGAGAACGGCCCTTGCAAAAATGCGATTATCGTATATGATCGGCAGCGGCTTTGCTGAGACGATCACTCGTTTCACACCTTTGGGATCAGCGGGCCGTTCTACAAAAACACTGCTGATCACAAAACAGGACTCCAGCTGACTCGAATCAGTTGGGGTCCTCTTTGTTTCTATAGCACATCTTAACCAAAATAGCGAATCGCGTTCACCTGGCGTTCATGCATCGTTCCCCGTGAACGGGTCAGGAACAAACCCAGTGCTTACGCCGCTCGCTGATTGGGCGGGTGATTTGAATGTATCAGGCGGCGAGCCTGCTAATCCGCCGATAGGTCGGACGGCGCCCTCGCCACCCTTGAGGATGATCGAAGCGCGCTCCCTCCCTGAGGTCGCCAGTGTGCGGCAGTCAAATTCAGCCGTGTAGCGCGACAGGTGCGCAAGGCTGACGTGGTGATGCACATGCTGGTTTGAGAATGGAGCCGTAGCCCTCAAAGGCGTTGCTGTGGATCGGCAGCACCTTGCCATGCGCATGTTTGAGCCATTTGTGCAGCGGAACGTGCGAACGCTCCATGATCGTACCGGTACGCTCGGTGAATTTGTCGCGGCTATCTTTTGCAGATGAATTGCCCAAACAATAGGCAGCCGACTCTGCCTGAAAAATAAGCACGCATTCGCAGCTGCACAAATTTTAACGTCTGCGTAACATTTCATTACGCGATTCCGCCCCGAAACGCGCAGATTCGAATCTGGCACGCCCCTTGCGATGCAGCATTCCGGGACAAAACGGAAAGGGGCGCGATGAAACTCGTCATTGCCATCATCAAACCGTTCAAGCTCGACGAGGTGCGTGAAGCACTGTCGGGCGTGGGCGTCGCGGGTATGACCGTGACCGAGGTGAAGGGGTTCGGCCGACAAAAAGGCCAGACCGAGATTTACCGCGGTGCGGAATACAGCACGAACATGGTGCCGAAGATCAAGATAGAGGTCGCCTGCGCATCCGACATGGCGGGCGCGGTGATCGAGGCGATCCAGGCATCCGCCAACACCGGCGCCATCGGCGACGGCAAGATCTTCGTGCTCGACGTCGGTCAGGCGGTGCGCATCCGCACCGGCGAAACCGATGACAGCGCTCTCTGAGATGGGGGGAATGATGAAACAATCGACCAAGATGCTGGCCGGATTGGGAGCGATCGGCGTTGCTGCGCTGATGTGCCACCCGGCCTTTGCCCAGGCCGCGGCGGCTGCGCCCGCGCCTGCTGCCACACCGGCCATCGCCACGCCGTCGCTCGCCAATATGAACAAGGGCGACAATACCTGGATGCTCGTTTCGACGCTCCTGGTGCTGATGATGTCGGTCCCCGGACTGGCCTTGTTCTACGGCGGCCTCGTCCGCACCAAGAACATGCTGTCGGTGCTGACCCAGGTGCTGATGATCGTCTGCATGGTCGGCGTGATCTGGGTATGCTGGGGCTATTCGGAGACGTTTACGTCCGGCTCGGGCTTCACCGCGCCATTTTTCGGTGGCCTGTCCAAGATGTTCCTGAAGGGAGTGGACTCTTCTTCGGCCGCGGCGACTTTCTCCAACGGCGTGTATATTCCGGAACTGACCTACGTCCTGTTCCAGATGACCTTCGCGATGATCACCCCGGCGCTTTTCGTCGGGTCGGTGGCGGAGCGGATCAAATTCTCGCCGCTGATGCTGTTCGTCGCGCTCTGGGTGACCTTCGTCTACTTCCCGATCGCGCACATGGTCTGGTATTGGGATGGCCCTGATGCCATCGCCGCCGCCGCGCTCAAGGGCAAGGACGCGCTCGCCGCCGTCAACGGCGACGCCGGCAAACTGTTCCAATGGGGCGCGATCGACTTCGCGGGCGGCACCGTCGTCCATATCAACGCCGGCATCACCGGCCTGGTGATGTGCCTGCTGCTCGGCAAGCGTCTCGGCTACCCGAACGAGCCGATGCCGCCGCACTCGCTGACCATGACCATGATCGGCGCGTCGTTGCTGTGGGTGGGCTGGTTCGGCTTCAACGCTGGTTCGAACCTCGAAGCGACGTCGGTTGCCTCGGTTGCCTTCATGAACACGATGATCGCCACCGCCGCTGCCGGCATGAGCTGGCTGCTGACCGAACAGATCGTGCGCGGCAAGCCGTCGCTGCTCGGTGCTGCCTCGGGCGTCGTTGCCGGCCTGGTCGCCGTCACCCCCGCCTCGGGCTTTGCCGGCACGATGGGCTCGGTGATCCTGGGCCTGATGGTCTCGCCGATCTGCTTCTTCTTCGTCAGCTATGTGAAGTCGAAGTTCAAATATGACGACTCGCTCGACGTGTTCGGCGTCCACTGCATCGGCGGCATCACCGGCGCGCTGATGACCGGCATCCTCGCCAACCCGGCGCTGGGCGGTCAGGGCATTGCCGACTATGCCTCCAAACCGGGCACGCTGGTCGTGGCGCCTTATGACTGGGTCGCTCAGCTGACCACCCAGGCCGAGGCGGTCGGCATCACCTTGCTCTGGTCCGGCCTCGGTGCCGCGATCCTCTACGTCATCATCGACAAGCTCTGGGGCTTCCGGGTGTCGGAAGAAGTGGAGCGCGAAGGCCTCGACATCGCCGAGCATGGCGAGCGGGCCTACCACTACTGACAAGATCGGGGCGCCGGTCGACCCGGCGCCCCCCACCACGTTCCTCCTGCGGACGACCTGGGCCGGTGACGAAAGTCACCGGCCCTCTTTTCAAGCATCGAATGCCACAGGCATTCGGTGCGTAGCCCCGGCGAAGGCCGGGGCCTCGTGCGCAAGCGCCAACGTGCGTCGTAACGTGGAAGTAGGTTTAGCGACCCTCCTTGTCCTCCGCTTTCCCGGCGAAGGCCGGGACCCAGCTTCGCGCACTTAGAGATGGCATCGCGCCGTCGAAGCTACGTCGCGACTAGGCCCCGGCCTTCGCCGGGAAGGGGTTTGGAGTAGGAATTCAGCCCGCCAACCCACGCTCGACCCGCTCTTACGTGGAGGGATCAGCGTTCGTTGATCTGCCGGATCAGCTCGCGATGCGATGGCAAATCGTCGACCGCCTGGTCGCCGAAATGACGGATGCGGGCAAAAGCAGTCACGGCCTGGCGCCGATCGGACACCCCGCCACCCGGCGGGTCGGTACGGAAACCCATGCCGTAGAGAATGTACTGATAGTTGAAATAGGCGAAGGTCTCGACGTCGAGCGTGAAGTCGAACCGGCTGGGTGGGCGCGAACGCCAGCGGTCGATCATTACCGCGAGGGCATCGGGGATCGATGCCGGATCCGCATTGTCGCGCCAGAACGGCTCGTCGCGCCGGCTGAGGCAATAATGCAGCTTCAGGAAGTTGACGATATTGTCGAACCGCGCGGCCATCAACGTATTGAAACGGTCCGCCGAGGCGTCGACCGGCCCGCTCGGCGGAAGCAGTTCGGCGATCATCGCCGCCGCCGCCTCGATCAGCACGATCCCGGTCGATTCGAGCGGCTCGAGGAACCCCGCCGCCATTCCGACCGCGACGCAATTGCCGACCCATTGCCGGCGGCGATAACCGGGATCGAACGCGATCAGCCGAGCGTCGGCGGCAAGATCGGCACGGCCGATATAGTCGCCCAGCACATGGCGGGCCCGCGTCTCGTCGACATGGCCGCTCGAATAGACCGAACCGACTCCGCGCAGGTCGCGCAAGCCGATGTCCCATATCCAGCCGCCCTCGTGCGCGGCGGCGATCGTATAGCTGGGAAGCGGGGCGTCCGGATCGCCGCGCGGTACCCGACAGGCTATTGCGCGATCGGTGAACAGATAGCGGCGCACCGAAACGAACGGTTCGGCCATCGCCTTGCCGATCAACTCGGCTCGAAGCCCGGTGCAATCGACGAACAGATCTGCGGTCAGCATGCCGGAGCGCTCGAAGTCGAGCCCGGCGATCATACCCCGATCGTCCAACGTCGCGCCGAGCAGGCGATCCTCGACATGCGCCACGCCGAGTTCCCGCGCGCGATCGGCGAGCAGACGCGCCAGCGCCGCCGCGTCGAAATGGTAAGCGTAATTGAGCGGCGCGGAGAATCCGTCCTCCTCGGCGCGCTTGGGCCCGCGGCGCTCCTCCGCGACGCGATGCTGGATCGTCACCGCCGCGGCAAAGGGCGGGCGCGTCGCCTCGTCCTCCGCCAGCCAGAGCGCCACGAGGCTGGCGTCGGGCGCATAGAGTGGCGCTTCGAACGGGTGGAAATAGCGTTCGCGCTTGCCCGATATCGGCGTGCGCACCCAGTCGTCGAACCGAATGCCTTGCTTGAAGGTGGCGCCGGTTGCCCGGATGAAATCGCGCTCGTCGATATCGAGGAATTGCAACGTGGTGCGGATCGTCGGGAACGCGCCCTCGCCCACACCGACGATGCCGATATCCGGCGATTCGACCAGCGTGATCGACAGGTCGGGGCGATTGGCGACGTCCAGGAACTTGGCGAGATAGGCAGCCGTCAGCCAGCCTGCCGTGCCGCCACCGACGATCAGGATGCTGCGCTTTCCCTCCATGATCCTTCGCTACCGTTCCTAACTGCGTACGAACAGGCCCTTGACCCACGCCGGCGCCGCGCGCGATGCCTGGCGCCAGTCGCCTTGCGGCGCATCGGCGACATAGCGCGACGGGTCGAACAGCTTGACTCGCCCGGCCTTGAACGCGCGGGGGCGCAGCGTCGCCAGCGTCAGGCCATGGGCGAGCGCGGTGGCGGCGAGCAACCCGTCGCGCTGATCGGCATAATCGAGCGTGGCCGCGCGCCGCACGATCGCCGAGTCGATCGCCAGCACGCGGCCGTCGAACGCCCGCATCACCTGATCGTCGATCCAGCCGCGCCACGACGCCCCCGCCGCGCGATCCTTGCGCGACGCGCGCGCGGCCAGGCCTTCGAGTTCGTGCAGCGTGATCGCGGAAATGAACAAGCTCTGCGGCGCGACGCCCGACGCCCAGGCGCTGAGCGCAGGATCGGCGCGTCCGCTGCGTGCGTCACGCAACGCGATAACCACCGGCGTGTCGAGCAAATGCACTCAGCGCTCCGCCTCGCGATGGTGCCAGGGATCGGCGCGGGTCGGCGCGTCCTTGTCGGGCAAGGTGTGGCTCTGCCCGTCGGGCGCGGCGAGCAGATCGACGATCGTCTCGCTCTGCCCTGACAGGCGGCGGAACGCGTCCATGCTCATCAGGACATGCGTCGGCCGCCCGCGATCGGTGACGAACACCGGCTCGAATCGCGCCAGCCGCTTCGCCTGGCTGACGTCCTGATTGAACTCGCGGCTGCTGACGACCTTCATTTTCGATCCCTTACGCCTCCACAAGCGCGCTGATTATGTAGGTACGTTACTACCTTGTAGCGCCCCTGCAACACATTTTGCCCGCGATCCGAAAAAACGCATGCATGGCGACCAAGCGGCGCATTTTGACTATTGCTAGCGCTATCAAATCGCATTTCCCTGAGCGCGAAAAGGGTCCGGCAAGACCGGCAAAAGCGAGAGGGGGAGTGAATGGCGCAAGGGGTGATCGACAGTCTGATATCGACGGTGACGGGAATCCTGTCGCCGCACGGCCCCGCGGTCCAGGCGGTCGCGAAGAGCTACACGCCCGGCGATTTCAGCGTGCACTTCTTCCTCCAGCTCGCGGTGATTCTGCTCGCGTGCCGCGCGGTCGGCTGGGCCGGACAGAAATTGCTCGGGCAGCCGCAAGTGGTGGGCGAGATGATCGCGGGCGTCATCCTCGGACCGTCGCTGCTCGGGCTGCTATTCCCCGATTTCCAGCTCGCTCTGTTCCCCAAGGAAACGCGCAACGTGCTCTATGCCGGCGCGCAACTCGGCGTCGGGCTGTACATGTTCATGGTCGGGCTGACGCTCAACCTCGATCATTTCAAGGCGAAAGCGAAGAGCGCGGCCGGCGTTTCGGCCGCGGGCATCGTCGTGCCGTTCCTGCTCGCCGCGCTGATCACGCCGCTGCTGCTGACCGTGCCGGGGTTGTTCGCGCCGGGAATCAGCACCGCCAATGCGACCCTGTTCATGGGCGCGTGTATCGCGCTGACCGCTTTCCCCATGCTCGCGCGGATCATCAACGAGCGCGGCCTCGCCAATTCGTCGCTCGGTACCTTGTCGCTCACCGCGGGCGCGTTCGACGATGCCACCTCGTGGTGCGTGCTGGCGGTCGTGCTGGCGACGTTCGGGGCAGGACCCGGCGTCGCGGTGCTCGCGATCGGCGGCGCCATTATCTACACCGCGTTCATGCTGCTCTATGGCCGGCGCCTGCTCGCGCCACTCGGCCGTATCGTCGAGGCCGAGGGCGAGATGAGCATCACGATCCTGGCGGTCACCCTGATGCTGTTCTGTCTGTCCGCATTCGTGATGGATGCGATCGGCATCCACGCGATTTTCGGCGGCTTTCTGCTCGGCGTGTGCATGCCACGCGGGCGGTTCGTCGCGGAGCTCAAGCGCAAGGTCGAGCCGCTCGCGGTCGTCCTGCTGCTGCCGATGTTCTTCACCTATTCGGGCCTCAACACCCGGATGGACATGGTCAATTCGGTCGAGCTGGTGTTGATCGCGCTCGGCGTCCTGGCGGTATCGGTGCTGGCCAAGTTCGGCGCGTGCTGGGCGGCGGCGCGGTTGTCGGGCGAGGATAATCGCACCGCATTGGGCATCGGCGCGCTGATGAACTCGCGCGGGCTGATGGAGCTGATTATCATCAATATCGGGTTGCAGAAGGGCGTGATCGGCCCGACTCTGTTCTCGATGCTGGTGCTGATGGCGATCGTCACGACGATGATGGCCGGGCCGCTGTTCGAGATCGTCTACGGCCGCAAGGCGCGGGCCGACGGCGAGCTCGGCGCGCTGAACACGCCCGAACGCGGTGCCCTCGCGATCGACGCGGCGGAGTAACCCGGATGCATCTTTGGACTTTGCGAGCCGCCGCGCTCGCCACGATCGGGCTTACCGCGTCGATGGCGCATGCCCAGGACATCGCGCTCAAACCGCTGATCGATGCGCGGCTGCGTTACGAGCATGCCGACCAGGACGGCATCGCCGACGACGCCGATGCGGTTACTTTGCGCATTCGCAGCGGCGTCCAGGCGAGCACCGGGCCGCTCAGCGCGCTGGTCGAGGCGGAGGGAACGATCCCCTTCACGACCAGCTACAATGACGGGTTCAACGGCCGCCTTACCCCCCTCGTCCCCGACCCCGGCAATATCGAGCTCAACCGCGCGCAGCTGAGCTATGCCGCGAACGGCCTGAAGCTGATCGTCGGTCGACAGGTCCTCGACTTCGCCGATCAGCGCTTCGTCGGGCCGGCCGCATGGCGGCAGAACGAGCAGACGTTCGACGCGGTGCGCGTGCAATATAGCGGGCTCGGCGGACTGAAGGGCCTGACCGTCGACGCGGCTTATTCCTGGTCGGTGCGCACGGTGAACGGCATCCAGGGTACGCCCGGACGGCCGCAGTCGATCGGCGGCAGCAATTGGTTCGGGATCCTTGGCTATGCCACACCGATCGGCACGCTGTCGGGATTCGCTTATCTGGTCGACCAGGATTCGGCGGCGCTGTCGGGCTTCCGGCTGTCGAGCCAAACCTATGGCGCACGCTTTGCCGGCAGCCGCCCGCTGTCGAAGGACCTCAAGCTCAGCTATATCGCGAGCTATGCGCGGCAGAGCGACTATGCGCGCAATCCCAACCGTTATGCCGCGAACTACTGGCTGGGCGAAGCAAGCCTGGCGGGCAAGGTGCTGAGCGCGACGGCGGGCTACGAAGTGCTCGGCGCCGACAAGGGCGTCGCGCTGACCAGCGTGCAGACCCCGCTCGCCTCGTTCTTCAAGTTCCAGGGTTGGGACAGCAAGTTCACCGTCACCCCGCCCAACGGGTTGCGCGATGCCTATGCGACGGTCGGCGCCAATTGGAAGGGTCAGGGCTGGGTGTCGAGTTACGGGCTTGGCGCGACGTATCACCATTTCGACAGCGACAGGTTGTCGCTCCATTATGGCGACGAACTCGATCTGATCGCCTCGGCCAAGGTCAAGCGCTACACGCTTGCCGCACGCTTCGCGCATTACCGCGCGGATACGTTCGCGACTGATACCGATAAGGTGTTTCTGACGGTCGACTGGGTATATTGAATAGCGCCACGCGACCCAGTTCACCGTGCTCCTGCGAAAAGGAGCCTAGAGTCGCACGGGATGTCGCTTGTAACCCTGGGCTCCTGCTTTCGCAGGAGCACAAGACAGTTCGGCAAGCGCTACTGCGCCAGATCCGCCTTCACGAAATCGGCGCAACGCTCGCCGATCATGATCGACGGCGCGTTGGTGTTGCCGCTGATCAGCTTGGGCATGATCGAGGCGTCGGCGACGTACAGCCCCTCGACCCCGCGCACGCGCAGCTTGGGGTCGCACACCGCATCGGCATCGGCCCCCATCCGCGCGGTGCCGACCGGGTGATAGACGGTATCGGCGCGCGCGCGGATCAGCCGTTCGAGCGCGTCGTCGTCGCCGAAATCGATCGGATAGCGGTCCTTGCCGCGGTGCCGGCTGAGCGGCGGGGCGTTGAGGATGCGGTACATCGTGCGCACCCCCGCCTTCATCACCGCCATGTCGCGTGGATCGGTCAGGAAGGCCGGATCGATCAGCGGCGCATCGCGCGGATCGGGCGAGGCGAGGCGGACGGTGCCGTGGCTTTCCGGCCGCAGCACGCAGACATGGCAGGAAAAGCCATGCGCCTTGACCTTGGTCCGCCCGTGATCCTCGAGCACCACCGGCACGAAATGCAGCTGGACGTCGGGCGCCGGCGCATCGGGCATCACCGTCAGGAAGCCGCCGGCCTCGGCGAACGGCGTGGTCATCACCCCCGATCGGCTCCTGAACCAGCGGATCACGCCGCCCGCCATGCTGAGCGTGCCGGCCAGCGAACTGCCGAGGAAGAAGCGCCCGGGGACCTCATAGGCCGCGACATAGTCGATATGGTCCTGCAGGTTCGCGCCGACGCCCGGCCGGTCGATCGCGACGGCGATGCCGTGCGCGGCGAGATGCGCGGCCGGGCCGATCCCGGACAGCATCAGCAATTGCGGCGTGCCGAACACCCCGCCCGCCAGCACCACCGCCTTGCGCGCGCGGATGACGTGACGTTCGTTGCCGCGGGCGTAGGCGACGCCCCAGGCCTTGCCGTCCTCGAACAACACGCGTTCGGCCAGGGCATCGGTCACGACGTGGAAATTGGGCCGCGCCAAGGCCGGCTCGACATAAGCGCGGCTCGACGTCCAGCGTTCGCCATTCTTCTGCGTCACCTGATAGAGGCCCACGCCGTCCTGGCGCGCGCCGTTGAAATCCTGATTGCGCGGGATCTGCAGCATCGCCGCCGCCTCGACGAATTCGAGGCTGCCGGGATGCGGCCAATGCTGGTCGGACACGCTGAGCGGGCCGTCGCCGCCATGGAACGCGTCCGCCCCGCGCTCATTGCCTTCGGACCGCTTGAACGTCGGCAGCACGTCGGCATAGGACCAGCCGTCACAACCCATCGCTGCCCAATTGTCGTAATCCCAGGCATTGCCGCGCAGATAGAGCATCGCGTTGATCGCGCTCGACCCGCCCAGCCCCTTGCCGCGCGGTTGATAGCCGCGGCGTCCGTTCAATCCCGGCTGCGGCACGGTCTCGAGCCGCCAATTGGTCTTGTCGTTCTGGAACGCCATGAAGCCGGGGACGCGCGTCCTCAGCCCGGTATTGCGCCCGCCCGCCTCGAGCAACGCTACGGTATAGCGACCGTCCTCGCTGAGCCGTCCGGCCGCCGCGGCACCGCCCGATCCTCCCCCGACGACGACGATATCGGCTTCGTCCACTCAGCTTTCTCCCGCTCGCGTTGTTCCCACAGCGCCTTGATTGTTTCCGATGTCTCGCGGCTGCCGTCGTGGCTCCAGCCCGGCGGTTTCGCGATGTAGTTCCATTTGGCCCTGAGCCCCGGCGCCACCCACACATCCCTGGCGATCCCGACCCATTCGTGGAACGCCGCCCAGATCAGGTTGAAGCTGCCGAGATTCTTGACGATGCCGTAACGCGGCGCCTCGTCGTCGCGCTCGGGCTCGAACGTGCCGAGCCAGCGGTCCCAGACGATGAACACACCGGCATAATTCTTGTCGAGATAGCGCGGATTGGTCGCGTGGTGGACGCGGTGGTGCGACGGCGTGTTCATCACCGCCTCGAACCAGCGCGGCATCCGCCCGATCACTTCGGTGTGGATCCAGAATTGGTAGATCAGATTCACCCCGCCGACGAAGAGCACCATCGCCGGCGGAAACACCAGGAACAAAGGCAGGCGGAAGATGAAGGCGATCGAGAGGAACCCGGTCCAGGTCTGCCTGAGCGCGGTCGACAGATTATAATGTTGCGAGCTGTGATGGATGACGTGGCTCGCCCAGAACCAGCGGACGCGATGCGCCGAGCGGTGGAACAGATAATAAGCGAAATCGTCGATCACGAAGCACAAAGCGAACCAATACCAGGCCCAGGGATTGGGTAAGGTGACGACCCGGAAGTGACCGTAGAGCCAGGTCGCCATCGCATAGATCAGGCCTGCGGTTATCGCCCCCGCGACGGTGCTGCCGGTGCCAAGCGCCAGGCTGGTCAGCGTGTCCTTGGGCTCGTAACGGCTTTTGTCCCTGGCCCGGGCGACCAGCATCTCGGCCAGCACCAGCAGCACGAAGCCGGGCACGGCGAGCGAGACGATGTCGGGCAAGTGCGGCGCGGTCATCAGCATCCTCTGGGGCATATTTACCCCTCATCCGCGGCTTGCTTACACGAGTGTCAGTGGTGCTTCCAGACCCCGAACCTGATCGGCGGTGATGCCGAACAACGTGACCGGTCCGAACAATTTCTCGCCGGTATCGACGGTCGCGCCCTCGACCGCTTCGCGCACGCGGAGCGGGGGAACCAGCCGGCGCACCGCGACCTTGGCGCCGTGGCGTTTGAGCACCGCGATCGTGCCCTGCCCTTGGACCAAAGCCGCGCTGCCATCGCCTGAGATCAGCGCACGACCGCCCTCGAACCCGGCCAATGCCTCTTCGGCGAAGCGGCGGGCGTCGTCCTCGGTGGCGATCCGGCTCTCCCCCAGCTTGAGCCAGCGCGCAAACCCGGCCAGCGCCAGGATCGCGACGATCGACCCTGCGAGCTGGACGAGCTGGGCGTGAGTCATGCCTGCGCCTTCAACTGATCGAGCAACGGCCGGAGGCCGTCGAGATTATAGCCCGCGCCGGCGCCCTTGGCGATCAGCGCGTCGGCATCGGCGCCGTTTTTGGCCTGGGCCAGGGCCCACAAATTGCACGATCGCGTGCCGGACCGACAAAAGGCCAGCACCGGCCCGTCGGCCGCGCCGAGCACCTCTGCCATCGCCGCGATCTGCGGATAGCTGAAGCCGGCATGGGTGATCGGGATCGCCGTGTAGCTGAGCCCCGCCGCCTCCGCCGCCGCGCGGATCGCGTCGCCGGGAATCTGGCCGGCTTCCTCGTCGTCGGGGCGGTTGTTGACGATTGCCGTGAAGCCGGCGGCCTTGATCGCCGCGACATCGTCGACCGAAATCTGGGGTGCCACCGAAATGCTGTCGTCGACCTTGCGGATCATCGTCACTTGGACCTCATCGTTGTTCGGGAAAGAGACTCATGCCGCTTCCCGGATCACTTGCAGGAAGGCATCACCATAAGCGTCGAGCTTGCGTTCGCCCACGCCAGAAATCGTGCCGAGCGCGGCGCGGGTGCCCGGTTTGAGCTCCGCCATCGCGCGCAGCACCGAATCGTGGAAGATGACATAAGGCGGCACGCTCGCTTCCTTCGCAAGCTCGCGGCGCTTGTCGCGCAGCGCCTCGAACAGCGGATCGCCGACCGGGTTGGTGCCGCCCGTCGCCGCCCCGCCGCGGCGGCGGCGCTCGCGCTTGGGCGGAACGATCAGCTCGACGCTCTCCTCGCCCTTCAGGATCGCGCGCGCGCCGGGGCCGAACTCCAGCCCGCCATGCGGATTGGTGCGCAACGCATCGCGGACCTGGAGCGCGCGGCCGACCGGACGGAGCAAGGCGGCTTCCTCGCCATCGACGATGCCGAACACCGACAAAGCCTCGTGCCCGTTCATCAGGCTGCGCTCGCTCGACTGGCCGGTCAGGATCGCTTCGACATAGCCGCTGCCGAAGCTCTGGCCGGTGCGGAACACCGCCGAGAGATATTTCTGCGCCACCGTAGTGGCATCGACCGCGGCGGAGGGATTGAGGCAATTGTCGCAATTGCCGCAGCGGTCGGGCACGTCGCGCTCGTCGAAATGCCCGAGCAGCAGCTTGCGGCGGCATCCCGCCGTCTCGACCAGCGCGCCGAGCGCGTTGAGCCGGATGCGCTCGCCCGGTTGCCGTGCGGCCTCGACCTCGCCGATCCGTTGCCGGGCGCGGGCGAAATCGTCGGCGCCCCAGAACAGATGCGCGATCGCCGGATCGCCGTCGCGCCCGGCGCGGCCGGTTTCCTGGTAATAAGCCTCGATCGACTTGGGCAGGCCGGCATGCGCGACGAAGCGAACGTCGGGCTTGTCGATGCCCATGCCGAACGCGACGGTGGCGACGATCACCATATCCTCGGACGCGACGAAATCGGCCTGATTCTTCGCGCGGATGTGGGGCTCCAACCCGGCATGATAAGCGCGCGTCGGACGGCCGGTCTTGGCGAGCGCCTCGGCCAGTTTCTCGGTACCCGCGCGGGTCTGGGCATAGACGATGCCGGGGCCGGGCGTCTCCGCGATCAGATCGGCGATCTGGCGCGTGGTGTTGTCGCGCGGGCTGATCGCATAGCGGATATTGGGCCGGTCGAACCCGGCGACGATCAGGCCCTCTCTGGGGATGCCGAGCTGGTCGAGAATGTCGGCGCGGGTATGCGCGTCGGCGGTCGCGGTGAGCGCGAGCCGGGGAACGTCGGGGAAGGCGTCGAGCAGCGGCCTGAGCAGCCGGTAATCGGGCCGGAAATCGTGCCCCCATTCGCTGACGCAATGCGCTTCGTCGATCGCGAACAAGGCGACGCGCCCGCGCTCGAGCAGATCGCGGAAATCGCCGTTCGAGGCGCGTTCGGGCGCGACATAGAGCAAGTCGAGCTCGCCATCGAGGAAGCGTCCGCGCGTCTCCGCGCGATTCTCGTCGACGCTGGTCAGGGTCGCGGCGCGAATGCCGACCGCTTCGGCCGCGCGCAGCTGATCGTGCATCAACGCGATCAGCGGACTGACGACAACGCAGGTGCCGTCGAGCATCACCGCCGGCAATTGATAGCAGAGCGACTTGCCCGCCCCGGTCGGCATCACCGCCAGCGTATTCTCCCCCGCCAGCACGCGCGACACCACCGATTCCTGCACGCCGCGAAACGCAGGGAAGCCGAAGGTCGAATGAAGTACGCTAACGGGATCGGTCACGGTGGCGGATGTAGCCATGCGCGGCTCAGACTTCCATCAAATCGCGCCCGGCAGGCGCGAAAAGCCCCTCTCCCGTGTGCGGGAGAGGGAGGGGCCCGCCGCGAAGCGGTGGGAAGGTGAGGGTCTTCTGTCTTCTTCTTCTGTCTCCATGCTTGGAAGAAGCAAGAAGACCCTCACCCAAACCCTCTCCCGCACGCGGGAGAGGGCTTTAAACAATGCGGTTTGCGTTGGATTGGATGCGGCGATCACGGCGAGGCCGATACTGCGGCTGGGTTGCATGGCGCGGTGCTACCGTTAAGCGGGCCTTGCAGCTAGCGGAGAACCAGCATGGAAAACGTCGTCACCGACAATCGCGCCGAGAACGAATTCGAGCTCGAGGTCGACGGCCATCGCGCGATCGCGGCGTATCAGCTGGAGGGCGACACGATCACCTTCACGCACACGTTGGTACCCAAGAAGCTCGAGGGGCGCGGCATCGCGTCGAAGCTGATCCGCGCGGCGCTCGATTCGGCGCGCGACCGCGGGCTCAAGGTCATCCCGATCTGTCCGTTCGTGAAGGCGTTCATCGAGCGCCATCCCGAATATAAGGCGCTGGTCGAGCACGCGGCCTGAGGCCAGACGATGAGCGAGCCCAACCTCCACCCAAGCTGGCTCGAACCGCTGCGCGGCGAGTTCGCCAGCGACTATATGGCGAGCCTGCGCGCCTTCCTCGTCGCCGAAAAAGCGGCGGGCAAGGCGATCTTTCCCAAGGGACCCGAATGGTTCCGCGCGCTCGATTTGACCCCGCTGGAGAATGTCCGCGTCGTCATCCTGGGCCAGGACCCCTATCACGGCCCCGCCCAGGCGCACGGCCTGTGCTTCTCGGTCAAGCCGGGGACGCGGACCCCGCCGAGCCTGGTCAATATCTACAAGGAAATGGAGGCGGATCTCGGCATTCCGCCGGCGCGGCACGGCTTTCTCGAACATTGGGCCGAACAGGGCGTGCTGCTCTTGAACGCGGTGTTGACGGTGCAGATGGGGATGGCGGCGTCGCATCAGGGTCGCGGCTGGGAACGCTTCACCGACGCGGTGATCCGGCTGGTCAATGCGCGCGAGAAACCGGTCGTGTTCATGCTGTGGGGCAGCCACGCGCAGAAGAAAGCTGCGTTCGTCGAATCGGTCGAGCGCGGCGGGCGGCATCTGGTCTTGCGCGCGCCGCACCCGTCGCCTTTGTCGGCGCATACGGGCTTCCTCGGCTGTCGCCATTTCTCCAAGGCCAATGCGTTTCTTCAGGCGCATGGCGAGAAACCGATCGACTGGGCGCTGCCGGCGATCTGAGCAAATCCTCCCCAAGCTTGCTTGGGGAGGGGGACCATTCGCGCAGCGGATGGTGGAGGGGCCGCAGCCGCGCAGCGGCGAGGACGGGACATTTCCCCTCCACCCCCCGCTTCGCGGGCGGTCCCCCTCCCCGAGCAAGCTCGGGGAGGAATTAACTCACTGGAACAACGGCAATTCCGGCGACAGCGTCCATCGCCGGATAATGTCATGCCGCGTTTCGCCGACATGGCTGTGGATCAGCACCAATTCCTCGACCTGCCACAGGATCGGATCGATCGCGCGCGAGAAGGCTGCCTCGTCGCGATAGCCGAGCGTCATGTGCGGGTTGAACGTCCAACCCTCGCGCGGCTCCAGCCCGGCATCGGTCACGCGCTCGCGGATCGCGCGCTGCAGCAAGGCGAGCCCGGTCGAGCGGCCATTGGGCCGGAGCGCGACCGACCGCGTCGTCCCGACCACGCGCCCCATCGACAGCAGGAACCCCGGCATGTCGATATCGTTACCCACCGCGATCAGCCGGTCGACGAGCCTTTCGGGCAGGCCGATATGGTCGTTGAAGATCTCCATCGTGACATGGAGATGCTCGCTGCGGACCGGGCGGCCGGGACAATAGAGCCGCCGCGCCGCCTCGATCGTGGGAATGGCGTGCATCGCCGGCTTGATGGCGAAGAACAGGCGGTGAAGCGTTTGCACGAGCATGACAGTCCTCCGAATCGGGTGGAGTGTTCATGATATGTTCTTACGCCGAAGGAGTCGACTCATGACCGATGCGAACGCCAATCGCGGTGCCGTCCACCATATCGACCTGAGCGTGAGCGACGTCGCCGCAGCCCGGCGCGTCTATGCGCCAATGCTCGACTTCCTCGGCTATACGATGGTCAAGGATCGGCCAGACGGCTGCGAATGGGATTTGAAGGGCCGCGAGCCGTTCGGCGCCTCTTTGGGCATCCGCACCGCGACCAGCGGCGGATCGCACGACCGCTATGCGGCGGGCCTCCACCATCTCGCTTGGCGGGTCGAGAGCCGCGAGGCGGTCGACGCCGCGCACGCCTTGCTGGTCGAACACGGCATTCCGGTGCTCGATCCGCCGGCGCATTATCCACAATATTCGGGCGATTATTATGCCGTCTTCTTCGCCGATCCCGACGGGCTCAAGCTGGAGATCGTCCACGCGCCGGGCTGGATCTGACCGGTTCGGCCAGACCGAAGGGTGAGGCGCGGCGGTTCGTTGATCCTCGCGGGGACGATACCCACAGAGGAGAAGTGACATGCGTACCAAGCTCTTTTGCGCCGCGTTGATCGGCCTGACCGCACTGACCGTCGCCGCGCCGGCCGAGGCCCGGATCAACCAGCGCCAATATCGCCAGCAGCAGCGCATCGCCAACGGCGTCAATTCGGGCCAGCTCAACGCTCGCGAAACCTATCGGCTCGAACGCCGCGAAGGCCATATCGCCAATTACGAAGCACGCAGCCGCGCTGACGGCGGCGGGCTGAGCGGCCGCGAACGCTATCGCATCGAGCGGATGCAGGACCGCACCAGCCGCGCCATCTATCGCCAGAAGCACGACGGCCAGACCGGCTGAGGATTCTCTAGCCCCTCCCCTGAAGGGGAGGGGCTAACTCGCTGACTTAAGCCGCCGGCCGGCGTAACGTCGCCCAGGCGAAATAGAGGATCACGATCGCGACCACGGCTTGCGTCGCCAGCACGGCCGGCTCGTTACCGAGCGGCGCCAGCGCGTGGAGCGCCGGGACCTTCTGATAGCTCTGCACCACCAGCACGACCATGTTGAGCCATTGCGCGAAGAGCGCGGTCACCAGGAACACGCGCCGCCAGCCGCCCGCGAGCTTGCGCGTGTACAAAGCGTAGAGCGCGATCGCGAGCACGACCAGCGATACCACGCCGAAAACGAACGCCGGTCCGATCGGCTTGGGTGGGAACAGGAAGCCGGTGACGCTGGTCAGGATGGTGAAGACCAGGAACAGGCCGTTGATCAGCGACAACCAACGCCCGCCGACCAAGGCGGCAAAGAACACCAGCCCGGCGACGATGCCGATCAGGCTGATGACGACGTGTAGTTCTGTAAAGGCCGGAAGCGACAGGCCGAGCATCGTATGCATCGCATTTCCCCAAATCGATGACGATTCCCGCAGCGTAAACCAGCCCATTCTACTCGACCAGTCGAATCGATATCGCAACGATCGAGGCGCCCCGGGCACGGCTTCAGCCTATTTTTACCCGTTTTGGGTATCCCGACCGGCGTTCGAGCCAAGGGGGCCAACAGATGAGCCGATCCGTCCGTTTGCTCGCGGTACTCGCCGTCGCGCTGGCCGCTGCAATGCTTGCGGCGCCCGCCTTGGCCGAGCCCAATTTCCGCATGCCGACCAGCTCCAGGATCGACCTGGTTCGCGACCTGCCCAACGCATATCCGTTCGAGCGTGACGGCCAATATCTGGATCTGGGCTATCTCTATTCGACCGAGCGGGTGAACGGCGCCGACGTGGCACGGACCGGGCAGGGCTTCGTCCTCTATCACGACGACCTCTACATCAAACTCGACCCGGAAAAGCTGAGCGCGGTCACGCTGGCGCTGGGCGAGGATCCGACCGCGGATTACATTCCGCCGGTCGCCGCGCGGGGCAGTCAGGTCGCACTTGACGGCGACAGCGCGCCGGTCGTCGCGCAGCCGCTTCCCTATCGCTCGCCCGCCCGGCGCGGATCGGGCAGCCTTGGCATCGTCGCCGCGATCTTCATCGTCGGCTTCTTCGCGATCCTGCGGTTCATGATGCGATCGGCGTTGCGCGCCATGCTGGCTCCCTTCTTCCGCCGCCCGACGCGCAGGCCCTTCGCCGAGGCCGATCCGTTCGAATCGCGCGTCAGCGCGCGGCTCGCCGAACTGGAGAACGGCGGCGGCGCGGCGGCGGCGCCCACCCCGACGCCGGCCTACCAGCCGCAACAACCCGCCATGGCCGCCCCGACGGCGCGCGGCTTCGGCCGCAAGGGGCTGTGAGTCCGCCCCCGCTCAGCCCGCCGGCTTGAACTCGCCGATGACGATCGCGCCGAGATCGCGATTGAACGTCTCGGTCGTCGCATTGCCGTTGCCGCGCATGGTGAAGGAGCCGGCGTCGACATAGCCGCCGCTCCCGGTCGGATCCGACAGCACTTTGTACGTCATCGGGCCCGACGCGCTGGTCACAGTGATCGCCGATTTGCCCCCATTGTCGGCATAAGCGACCGAAATCGCGCCGGGATCGTCGATCGCGGCGGGGACGAGCAATTGGTGGTTCTTGCCGGGGCGGAGGACGAAACTCTTGGCCTCGCCGGGGTTGAGCCCGATCGTCTCGACGCCGACCCCGTCGGGCGGTGGCGGCGATGTGTTGTCCTGCGCAATCGCTGCCGACGAAGCGAGCGCGAGGGTGAGGAACAGCAGGCGCATGGTGTGTCTCCAGCCCCCGCTCGGGGGGAGAAACGCGCAAGGGATAGAAGGGTTCAGTGGCGTGGAATTGGGCGCGACGGCGGCCCGACAATCCTGACCGTCACCCCGGGCTTGTCCCGGGGTCCACCGTCCCACATGCCCCAGGACTCGCGGCTCTGTGGATGCCGGCACAAGGCCGGCATGACGAACTAGAGGTCAGGCCTCGCCCGCGTGCCCCTCCGCAAACTGCACCAGATCCCAGCGATTGCCGTAGAGATCCAGGAACACCGCCACCTTGCCATAGTCATAGGTCGCGGGCGGCCGCGCCCATTCGACCCCGGCGGCGGTGAAGGCGGCATGATCGCGATCGAAATCGTCGGTCGCCAGGAACAGGAACACCCGCCCGCCGGCCTGATCGCCAATGTACTTAGCTTGATGCTCATTGGAAGCACGCGCGAGCAGGATGGTGGTCGCGTTGCCCGGCGCGCCGGGCGGCCGGATCGTCACCCAGCGTTTGTCCTGCTCGGGCTGATAGCTGTCCTCGACCAACGTGAAGCCGAGCTTGCCGACATAGAAGGCAAGTGCTTCGTCATAGTCGCGGACGACGAGGGCGATATGGGCGAGGCGTGTCTGCATTCCATCGCATCTAGCGGCGGGTGATCGTTCCATCCATCGCACATCGAACAGGCCGCCTCTCCCCTTTCGAATGACCGTCAATTGCCCGGCAAAAACCGATCCAAGCCGGCGACCCCGTCCAGCCGTCTGGGCCGATAGGGCCGGAAGAAGAACCACATCACGATTGCCAGGATCGGCGTCCCGATCGCGGCCATCATCAGCGCGATGCTCAACAGCGAATCGCGGTGTGCGCCATGCTGGTCGGCATACATCGCGAACGTCCCGAACGCCTGACCGGCGACGATCCACAGCGGACCCGCCAGCGCCGCGACCCAGCCGATACCGCCCTCGACCGCTCCTGCGCCGCGCGTTCGCTCGACAACGGCGGCGATGGCGCGAACGATCACCGCGTAATCCGCTTCGCTTTCATGGATCGTGGCGAGCGTCAGCGGGCCCGGCGCGGCGCTGGCCCAGATTTTCATCCGGTAGAGATTGCCCGAATATTTGTTCTGCTCGTAGCCGGCGCGCAGCCGGGCGATCGAGGCAAGCGGCACGACGAGTTGCCCGCCGCTCGTCCCGCGCAGGATCAGCGTGTCGCCGACGAGAGTGGCGTCGACACCTGCCCCGCCCAGCCCCGCGGCGGCCAGGCTCTTATGCCGGATCGCGCGGATGATGGGCGGGTCCGCCACCGCTCAATCGTGCTCCCGTCCCCCAGCACCCATGTACAACTCCCGCCCAGTCTCATTGTACAGCTCGCTCATCTTCGCCATCCCCGCCTCGGCTTCCTCGGCGGCGATGAACGTCTCCGGCGCCGAATTCTGCTTCGCCGCGAAGTCGCGTACTTCCTGCGTGATCTTCATCGAGCAGAATTTCGGTCCGCACATCGAGCAGAAATGCGCGGTCTTCGCCCCTTCCGCGGGCAGGGTCTGGTCGTGGTACTGCTCCGCCGTGTCGGGATCGAGCGACAGATTGAACTGATCCCTCCAGCGGAACTCGAACCGGGCGCGGCTCAAGGCATCGTCGCGCATCTTCGCCGCCGGGTGGCCCTTGGCGAGATCGGCGGCGTGGGCGGCGAGCTTGTAGGTCACCACGCCGACCTTGACGTCGTCGCGGTCGGGGAGCCCCAGATGCTCCTTGGGCGTGACGTAGCAAAGCATCGCGGTGCCGTACCAGCCGATCATCGCGGCGCCGATGCCGCTGGTGATATGGTCGTAGCCCGGCGCGATGTCGGTGGTCAGCGGCCCGAGCGTGTAGAAGGGCGCCTCTCCGCACGCTTCGAGCTGCTTGTCCATATTCTCCTTGATCTTGTGCATCGGCACATGGCCGGGGCCCTCGATCATCACCTGGACGTCCTGCGCCCAGGCGCGCTTGGTCAGCTCGCCCAACGTATAGAGCTCGGCGAATTGCGCTTCGTCATTGGCGTCGGCGATCGATCCGGGGCGCAGGCCGTCGCCCAATGAATAGGCGATGTCATACGCCTTCATGATCTCGGTGATCTCGTCGAACCGCTCGTAGAGGAAACTCTCCTTGTGGTGCGACAGGCACCATTTCGCCATGATCGATCCGCCGCGGCTGACGATGCCGGTGACGCGCTTGGCGGTCAGTGGAACATAGGGCAGGCGGACGCCGGCATGGATGGTGAAATAGTCGACGCCTTGTTCGGCCTGTTCGATCAACGTGTCGCGGAAGATCTCCCAGGTCAGGTCCTCGGCAATGCCGCCGACCTTTTCCAGCGCCTGATAGATCGGCACGGTCCCGATCGGCACCGGCGAGTTGCGGATGATCCATTCGCGCGTGTCGTGGATGTTGCGCCCGGTCGACAGGTCCATCACATTGTCGGCGCCCCAGCGGATCGACCAGACCATCTTGTCGACTTCGGCGGCGACGTTGGAGGCGACCGCCGAATTCCCGATATTGGCGTTGATCTTGACCAGGAAATTGCGGCCGATCGCCATCGGCTCGCTCTCGGGGTGATTGATGTTGTTGGGGATGATCGCGCGGCCGCGGGCAATTTCGTCGCGGACGAATTCGGGGGTGACGTAATCGGGGATGGCGGCACCCCAATCCTGGCCGTCGCGCGTATATTCCGCCAGGCGGGCGCGGCCGAGATTCTCGCGCTCGGCGACATATTCCATCTCGGGCGTGATGATGCCGCGGCGGGCGTAATGCATCTGGCTGACGTTCATCCCCGGCTTGGCGCGCAACGGGCGCTTGACGACATTGGGGAAGGGATCGACGCCGCCCGACCGGTCGGGGCCGAGCTGGCCGTTATCCTCCGGCCGGATGTGCCGCGCGTCATAGCTTTCGACATCGCCGCGCGCTTCGATCCATGGGCGGCGGAGATTGGGCAGGCCGGCCTGAATGTCGATCCGCGCATTGGGGTCGGTATAGGGGCCTGACGTGTCGTAGACGCGCAAGGGGGGCTCGCCGCAGCCGGGCTCGAGGTCGATCTCGCGCATCGCGACCTTCAAGGGACCGACATGGATCTTGCGGCTGCCCCTGATAGGGCCGGTGGTTAC
>Ga0207705_10000510_pt1 | contig 33051 bp, 30 predicted proteins | sample KBSC13metaG_FD_184314 | JGI IMG/M metagenome (GOLD analysis project Ga0207705, IMG submission 184314) | Corn rhizosphere microbial communities from Kellogg Biological Station, Michigan, USA - KBS C1-3 metaG (SPAdes) (version 2) | ecosystem: Host-associated > Plants > Roots > Rhizosphere > Soil ... | reverse complement strand
TTATTTCATCTTCGCCAGACACGCCTCGCGCCGCTTGAGGCTCGCGGCGGGCCATTCTTTTTTCATGTCGTAATAGACGCGATAGACCCCGGCGGGCTTCTTCGTGGTCGCGCCTTTTGGCAGCGTTCGGCCCACCGCTTTCTCCCGCCCTTTTTCTTTGGTCGCTCCGCCTCGCGGCGACGCTCCGGTATCCGCACTATTCTCCAACAGCGCGATCTGATCGCAGGGCAGTTTGGAGCGCGTGAAGATGTGCACATCGGGCGAGAAGCGGCGCGCGTCCTTCAGCGTCGTCATGCGCACGAACAGCATCACCTTGCGGCGGCCATAGTCGCTCCACAGCGCGGTCTGGCATTTGGCGCAGCGAGTGATGTCGTGCGGCCGCCCGGACTCCGTCGGCATGGTGAAGCGTTTGGGCTTGCCCCTGGTGAGGTGCACATGCTCCGCCTCGATAATCCCATTGATCGCAAACGCCCCACCGGTCTGCACCTGACAATCGGTGCAGTGGCAGCAATGCACGAACATGGGTTTGGCGGTGAGGGCGAACTGCACGGCACCGCAGAAGCAGGAGGCGGAAAGCGCAGGTTTCAATCACGTTTATCCAAATTGCTGGGCGCTTCGAACGTAGGCATGCCTCCAAGACGCTCCAGTTCTGCGACTCCAGGTGCACCTAACCACTGCAAAAACTCGACAGGTCCCAGACTTCCAGAATGCACTCGTAACAACGCTTCCATGAAAACCGCGTGCTCTACAAGAGTGATATCACGTGAAGCCGCCGCTTTGTGTTTCGATGTCTCGTCAAATGCAGGCTTTCCTAGCGAGACCCTCCGCATCTTCGGGTCGAAATCCGCGCTCTTTTGCACCACGGCCCAAGCTTCTTCTTTTTTAATAAGAGCGGGAGCTTTCGTACACGTCTTACATTCTAGCAGTATCTCGATATCGGCTAGTTGGAGAAGAATATCGGGGACATTCTGCCTTTTACCGTCGTCCAAGACGCGAACGATCCAATGCGTTTCTACTTCCAAAAGCGCGACGATAGCTGCTTCGTATTCCTTGCCCAGCGCTTTATTGCAATTTTCAACGAGAGTACTGAGCCCTAATCGCTTTGCGGTTTGGTCATGGGCAATTGACAGTCTTCCAGCAGAATGCCCCATGATATCCGATGCAGCCTTCAACAATGCGCTCGCTCGGCGATCATTCCGCAGCAATTCAACAAGCTTATCTTTCGCAGTATTAAGTATATCGTGAATAGATGATATCCCCTGCGCTAGAAGTGCCATCGCGCGCTGGCGACCCAACCCAGGCACATTGTGCCGTTCAGCTACGCGCATTACGTCAAGAGCTTCAGCTGGAGCGCCCCAACGCACTCGACGAGCGAGCATCGATATTTGATTAGTTGTGGTCTGCTTGCAGTTTAACTCTGGCACACACGCGATCTTGTGCATGCCTTCAAGAACCCACGCCACGTCTTGGGCAAACCGATGCAGCTGACCGGAAGAAACTGCCGTGGTGAAAGCAATCTTACGCTCGGCCCACCCTTGAATAAACAACGCGACGGCCTGCGCGCATTGAGCCAACCTTGTATCATTTTGATCTAGGGATACCGGTAAACCTTTTCCTCTCCAGAATGAAAAGGCCTCATATAAGCGACGGGCTGGATAGGGCATGAATCGGGAAGGTCGCTCTGCTCTAAACTCATCACAAGCGCAAGCAGCGTAGATAACCCCCTCAGAAATGTCATCAAAAGACGCTTCAAACTGTTCGCCGTGCAGCTTAAGCATCTCGATAAACTGAATGGCTGTTGAAGGCAGGAGACCTGAAAGTGCGGTGCCCCGACCAAGCGGCGTGACAAAAAGTGTTTGTCCGTCTTCAAAGACCAACCCACTCTCTATGAGCCAATCAACCGCATTTCTGCTATCGCGCTCTAAATCCCCCAACAGTTTCGGATTTCGCTCCAGCGTTTGATACCAGTACAACGTATTCTTGAAGAACTCTCCGATCTCTAGAAAGTTCGCAACTACTCTGGAAGAAACCAAAACGAGGATCGTCTTTCTCAAACTCAAACTTATGAGCTTGGACTCTATACGGTCGTTTTCAGGAAGCACGAGCTTATTAGCATGAGCGAGTTCAACGTGATTTCCCGGCAACAAAATGGAATAGCCATTTTCGTGTAAGCCGAGACGACCGGCTCGACCGGACATGTTTCTATAATCTTGACGGGGCAGCTGAAATCCAGCGCGATCGCCATAAGAAAACGTCAATTTCGAAAAAACGACCGTCTGAAATGGAAAATTCACCCCGGCAGCTAATGTTGAGGTTGCGAAGCAAACATCAAACGTAGATTCCGTAAATCCGGACTCAATTACCTGTCGTTCCTGCGGAGAAAGATCCGCATTGTGGAAGGCTACCCGACGCTCAGCATTTTCCCTGAGTTGTTCGGACGATTCAGTCGGCTCCGAGAAAAGCTCAAGCTGTTCCGCAAGCGCAACACCGTCTCCCATTTTAGGCCGCTGGCGTCCAAATGCGGTCGCGAGATCAGAGGCTTCTCGCCGCGTTTCTGTAAAGACGAGCACTGGGCCGCGTTGTGTGGATAAAAGCTGGGTTACAACGTCCAGCACACCTCGATGAGGTCCCGACAAGGAAGCAGCTATTGCGCCTTCGGTTTGCCCAAATGTGACTCGAAATACCTTTCCTTCACTCCAAATTTCTTGATGAAGTGGCACGTCTCGTTGGGTGCTGACGACCGCTTTGCAGTTCATCCAACCCGCGACATCTTCAGGGTTTTCAACGGTCGCCGTAAGAGCAACAAACTGCTTTAACTTTCGCTGCCTAAGCGCAGCGCACAGTGTTTCGATTTCTGCGCCGCGACCAGTTTCGCCCAGGATTTGAAGTTCATCAGCGACAACCAGCGCATCGGCAGGCTTTAACTGACCCGAATGAAGTAGGCCAAGCGCTTTTTCATAGGTCGCGATCAGGATTGGAGAGTCTAAATCCCCCTCTGTCCTATCGCCGGTACTTAAAGCCACCGAAGCAATAGGCTCGCTCGATTGCTCCCCCACCCGCTTTAAGAAATCGATATATTTTTGGTCGGCCAACGCCTTGTGGGAAACAAGATAAATCACTCTGGTGCCACCCTTCAGCGCCGCCAAAGCTGCGATTTCTCCTACTAACGTTTTCCCCGACGATGTAGGCGCGCTAACTACCATGCTCTGACCAAATGCTATTCCGGCCTGGAGTGCGCGAACTTGAATATCAGTTAGAAATTTTATGTCCCAAGTCTCAAGTCTAGTTCTGAGCCAAGGCGGCAATATGCTCTCATCGACTTGCGCTAATTCCACAAGTGCCCCCTGCTACAACGATAATTACTTAGTTTATACCGCAGATTGCACTCTAAATACTATCCACCCAACCACGATAGTCGGTAGCTGGATTACACATGCTGCCCACCATTGATATGCAGCTCCGCTCCCGTCACGTAGCTCGATTGGTCCGTGCACAGATAATAGATCGCCTTGGCGACTTCCTCGGGCAGGCCCAGTCGCCTTAGCGGCAGGGTCTCCACGATCTGTTCGGTGCCGGGGGAGAGGATTGCGGTGTCGATCTCGCCGGGGGCGATGGCGTTTACGCGCACGCCGAGCGGTCCGAAATCCGCCGCCATCTCGCGCGTCAGCGCGGCGAGCGCGGCCTTGCTGGTGGCGTAGGCGCTACCCGCGAAGGGATGCACGCGGCTGCCCGCGATGGAGGTCACGTTCACGATGGCGCCCTTGGCGGCGGCCAGCTCGTCCAGCAATCCGCGCGCCAGCCACACGGTGGAGAAGAGATTGACCTCGAACACCTTGCGCCAGAGGTCCATCGCGGTGGTGAGCGTGGTGAGGCGCTCGCCCTGTTCGCCTTTGGGCGAGATGCCGGCGTTGTTGACGAGGGCGTGGAGTTTGCCATCCGTCAGGCGCTCGCGCATTTCGCTCACGGCGCGCAGCGTGTCGTCCGGGTTGGAGAGATCGACCTGGATGTGATCCTCCGGCCCCGCGGCCCAGGGGCAGTTCTCCGGAAAGGCGTGGCGCGAACAGGTGATCACGCGCCAGCCCGCGCTCGAAAAGCGTTTCACCGTCGCATGGCCAATGCCGCGCGAGGCGCCGGTGAGAATAAGGGTCTTGCGGGGTTCGGTGTCGGGCATGGGGGGAGTTTAGACGATTTCGCAGCGTTCCACCCTCCCCTTGAGGGAGGGTCGACAAACGCGAAGCGTTTTCGGGGAGGGGTCCGGCACCGGCGCATGACCCCTCCCCGAAAAATCTTTCGCTACGCTCGGATTTTTCGACCCTCCCTCAAGGGGAGGGTGGATTTTGTCAGCATCATCACGCCGGTTGCTTGCCGTTGGCCGCCGCGCGTGTAGCCTCACCCCATGACGGAGACCATTCGAACAGCGTCCTGCTCCTGCGGGCAGTTGCGTGTGACGGTGACGGGCGAGCCGGTGCGCGTTTCGATATGCCATTGCCTGAACTGCCAGCAGCGGTCGGGCAGCCTGTTCGCCGCGCAGGCGCGATGGCCGCGCGAACAGGTGACGATCGAAGGCCCCTCCACCGCGTGGCGGCGCACGGGCGATGAAGGCACCGTCGGCGAATTCCACTTCTGCCCGGTGTGCGGAACGACGGTGTGGTTCGCGGCGCCGGTGGACGGCGACACGATCGCGGTGGCGACCGGCGCGTTCCGCGATCCGGATTTTCCGATGCCGCAATACTCCGTCTATGACAGCCGCCGCCACCGGTGGCTGCAGATTCCGGATGGGATCGAAATCTACTAGCTGCGCTCCAATTCCGGCGGCTGCTCAACACCCGCCGGGTCCTGGTGGATGATCACCTCGGCATGCGGGAAGGCGGCGCAGACTTCGGCTTCCACCTGATCGCTCACCTCATGCGCGCGCATCAGCGAGATCGCGGGGTCCAGCTCGATGTGGAACTGGATGAAGGTGTGCACGCCCGCGGCGCGCGTGCGCAGATCGTGCAGATTGCGCACCTCGGGATGGCGCATGACGACGGCACGGATGTTGTCGCGTTCGTCGTCGGGCAGCTCGCGGTCCATGAGCTGGTCGTAGGACTGGCGGAAGACGCTGAACGCGCTCCAGATGAGAACGCCCGCCACGATCAGCGCGATGATGGGGTCCGCCGCTTCCATCTTGAATCCGGCGGCGAGGACGAGCGCGAGGATGACACCCGCATTGGTGGCGACGTCGCCCCAGTAATGCATGTTGTCGGCGGCGATGGCGATGCTGCCCGTCACGCGCACGACATGGCGCTGATAGAGCGCAAGACCGCCCGCCGCGATCACGGAGATGATCATGATCGCGAGCGCCACGCTGCCCTGCTCCACCGGCTGCGGTTCGATGAAGCGGCCGATCGCCTGCAGGACGAGGAAGCTGGCGCTGCCCGCGATGAACGCGCCTTGCGCCAGCCCCGCCAGCGGCTCCGCCTTGCCGTGCCCGAAACGATGCTCCGCATCGGCGGGCGTGAGCGCGGAGCGGATGGCGATGACGTTGAGCGTGGAAGTAAAAAGATCGAGCGCGCTGTCGGTGAGCGCGGCCAGCACCGACACCGAATGGCTGCTGAAATAGGCGATCGCCTTGATCGCGACGAGGAAGATCGACACCGACAGCGATGCGAGCGCCGCGTTGCGCATCAGGCGCGGATGATGATCCACCGCGGCGTGGATGCCGGTGGCCGCTGTCATGGGAAAAGACGTTCCGTCGTCCATGGTGCGTTCGCATCCGCGCGGCGATAGACCAACCGGTCGTGCAGGCGGAACGGGCGGTCGCGCCAGAATTCATATTCCAGCGGCGTCACGCGGAAGCCGGACCAGTAAGGCGGGCGCGGCACTTTCTGCAGCGCGTATTTCGCGGCGTATTTGGCGATCTCTTTCTCGAACGCCCAGCGGCCCTCCATCGGGCGCGACTGTTGCGACGCCCACGCGCCGATCTGGCTGTCCTTGGCGCGGGTGGCGAAATAGGCATCGGCCTCTTCATCGCTCACGCGCGTGACGGGGCCGCGCACGCGGATCTGGCGGCGCTGCGTCTTCCAGTGAAACAGGATCGCGATGCGGGGATTTTCGGTCAGCTCGCGGCCCTTGGCGCTCTCGGTGTTCGTATAAAAGACGAAGCCCCGATGCGTGGCTTCCTTCAGCAGCACCATGCGAACATCCGGGTTGCCGCTCGCATCCGCGGTGGCGATGGCCATGGCGTTGGCCTCGTTCGGTTCGGTCTTCTTGGCCTCCTCCAGCCACGCCTCGAACAGCGCGAGAGGATCGTCCTTCACGGCAATGCCGCCGTCGTCGATGGGCCCGCCAATGTCACTCATTACTTGGTCGCTCTTTCTGACGGAAAAATGCTGCGTACGTTTCCTGAAACCGCTCCAGCCTTGCCTATCACCTCTGTTTTGCACGCGGAAGCGGGGCTTGGTAGCGTGGCGGTCATGCGTCCCATTCTCATCCTCGCCGCCATAGTTGCGACTGTGTTTTTCGCCTCTGCCGCGCAGGCACAGGACGCTGCCGAACCAACGCCCGTACCCGTAAAAGCGCTCCCACCGGCCGAACAGGCGAAACTGCCGGACGCCGCGCAGGGCATCACGGTTCCGCCGGCGCCGCTGGATCAGAAGAAATTCGACCGGGCCGCCGCCGCCTATGACGCGAAGGACTACGCGACGGCCTACAAGCTCTTCACCGAACTGGCCGATGAATATGACGTGGCGGCGATGCGCAATGTGGCGCTGATGACGCGCGACGGCCTGGGCTGCGACAAGGATCCCAAGCGCGCCGAAGACATGATGGAGGAAGCCGCCAAGCGCGGCCTTCCCACCGCGCAATCGGACCTCGGCATCATGCTGCTGGATGGCGCCGCCGGCCCGCCCAATGCGGAAGCCGCCCTGCCCTGGCTGGAGATGGCGGCATCGGCCGGCCATCCCATCGCGCAATACCGCCTTGGCGAACTTTATGAAGCGGGCGACGTGGTCCCCAAGAATGTGAAGGTGGCGGAGCTTCTCTATGGCGCCTCCGCGCGCAAAGGCTACGACCCGGCGCTGCAGCGGCTCAAAGCGCTGAAAGGCTGGACCACGGTTCCGAAGGAGCTTTACGAGCCGGGCCCCCGCGAAACCGCCGCGCCGCCGACGCCTTAATCTGGCGTGCAGAACACCTATATTGTTGGCCGACTATAATTCAGGGTCGCGACTCAGTTCCCGGCGGCCGGAGACATCATGGCAGATCCGTATAAAGTTCTAGGCGTATCCAAAACCGCGTCCGAGGCCGAGATCAAGAAGGCCTTCCGCACGCTCGCGAAGAAATATCACCCCGACACCGCGAAAGGTGACGACGCCAAGAAGAAGTTTCAGGAAATCTCAAACGCCTATGACGTGGTGGGCGACAAGGACAAGCGCGCGAAATTCGACCGCGGCGAGATCGACGAGAACGGCAACCCGCGCGGCTTCGATCCGGGCGCCGGCGGATTTCGCGGCGGCCCGTTCGGCGGTGGACAAGGCGGCGGCGGCGACCGCGAATTTCATTTCGGTTTCGGCGGCAACGATCAACAAGGCGGCTTCAGCGCCGAAGATATCTTTTCCGATCTGCTCGGCGGCATGCGCGGGCGCGGCGGACGCAAGCAGCCGCGCAAGGGCGAGAATTTCGAGTTCGCTTTGACCGTGAGCTTCGAAGACGCCGCGCGCGGTTCGACGCGCCGCATCGTGCTGCCCGACAATCGCGATCTGGACGTGAAGATTCCGGTGGGCCTGAAAGACGGCCAGCAGATCCGTTTGCGCGGACAAGGCGGCGGCGGCGTGAACGGCGGCCCGAACGGCGACCTGCTGCTCACCGTGACGGTGACGCCGCATCCTTATCTGACGCGCGACGGCGACAACCTGCGGATGGAGCTTCCCATCACCCTGCAGGAAGCGGTGCTCGGCGGCAAAGTGGCTGTGCCGACGCTGACCGGCACGGTGGAAATGAACGTGCCGCCGAATTCCAATTCGGGCACGACCTTGCGGCTGAAAGGCAAAGGCATACCGGGCCGCGGAACGAGCGGCGGCGGCGAACCGGCGGGCGATCTCTATGTGAAGCTGGTGGTCACACTGCCGGACAAGGCGGATGAGGCGCTGAAGGATTTTGTGGGCAAGTGGGGCGTGAAGTACGACCCAAGGGCGAAGTTGAAGTAGTGAGCGAGATTAACCCGAAGAACCCGCTTCCATGCTCTTCTTCCACTTCTCGCCATCGTTATCAAAGAAGAAGATCGCGCATCTTTCATGTCGCGTTACTTGGTCGCGAGCACAATAGGCATGAGGAATATCGGAATACTTTGCAGACGGCAACGATACTGGTCCGATAGCGATTCTGACTAAAGCACCGAAAAAGAAGAACGTTACAGCCGTTAGAAACCCCAATCCCAACATACCAACTAGCCGGATTTTCGGACGCAGCGAAACAATAAACGCGCCGCCATTTGCGGCCAATGCGTTTCCGGCGAGGCTTCGTGCCACCACTCGCACCATGATGGCTCCTCGGAAACAGTCCACCGCAAAAAACGTTCGCAATACTTCCGAAGGCGGAAGGTCCAAAAGATCTGCATGCCATTGCTCGAGATATTGCTCCCGTAGCATTTCTGGGAGGCGATTCACTGCGCGGCGGATCAGCCAGAGTTGTAGCGACGGAAGGCATGCATAAACGTCCCGCATCACCAAAGACCACAGCAAGATCCCGGCGAGAGGCAACAACGCGAGATACAAGTTGGCTAGCGGACCCATCGAAGCCCTTCCGCAGAACCAGGCATAATCTCGCGTATAGCATTCGTTACTGCACGCTGTCCTACGCCAGTTAGCCGATAATATCGGCGACGTGGTCGCCCCTCTTCTGAGGGATCGACATCTTCCCACTCACTGGACAACCATCCTGCTTCGGCAAACCGAAACAAAATCGGATAGACCGTGCCGGAGGGGAGCTTGGTTACTTTAATTAGATCGGCACCTGAGGCGCGATAGCGAGGAACGTCCAGAAAAGTTCGCAGCACCCTCAATGAGGACATCGTAAGGCGCGGCGTATCATTACCCATGCACGTAACTCTACATAGGGTACATCCACATTTCAAGCAAAAAAGCCCCGGCCATTAGCCGAGGCTTTTCAAACTGGAACGGGCTGAGGGGACGTACCCCTCACTAGGCGGCATCTCTCGGATCTAGAACGGGACATTTGCCAGCCATTACTACGTGTGGATCCGCGCCAATAAATTGGGCCCGCAGTGCCGCCTGCATCACCGCACAAGTAATCATGACGTGCACATCCATATGAAACTCCATCGAAAAATGCCCGATGCAAGCCCAGATTGACGCGATCCACGCCGCAGTCTTGGCCAGCCAATGACTAGTCGTCCCAGTCACCAAGCTCGTAACTTTTCCAAAGGTGTGAAGCCGCGAGATTGTTTTCAAGTGTGAAGCAAAATTTATTTCACCTCAGCGCGTCACGGCTTTGCCAATGATTCAAGCTTCACCGGATCGCTCGACATATCCACGCCCATGTCGTTGTGGCTCCAGGTGAAGAGGAAGAGGACCACGCCGTCGGACTCGCGGCTGAAGCCGTAGGCCGGATCGGTGGAGACGATGAGCTTGCCGGTGCGCAGGTCGTAAACGCTGGCGGCGAATTTCGCGAGGCCCTTGGCTTTGGTGTTCTGATAAAGCGACAGCGCGGGAATGGCGACGGCTTCGCCGGCCACCGGGATCGGCGCGGGCAGCGCGGGCAAGCCGATCAGGGTCGCGCGTTCGTCCGTCGAGAGCATCCCCGCGCGCGGCACGATCACGGCGTCGGCATGTTCGCGGTCCGGCATCAGGCGCACGCCACGCCGCAGCAGCGCGTCGTCGATCGCGGCCAGCGCATATTGCCGGTCGATGCTTTCCACGCCTTCGTTGCGATCGTCGGTGCGCAGCGCGGAGGTATCCACGAAGGCCGACAGGTTCGCGGGAATCTGCGCGGCCAGCGCTTCGGCGGCGCGGTCGGCGGCGGTGGAGATCAGCAGTTCCTCCTGCGCGCTGCGCTGCGGGCTGGTGGCGCGGATCGTCGTGCAGCCCGTGACGAGAAACACGCAGGCGCCGGTTAGCGCGATCGTTCGCATATGCATGGGATGCCCTTGGCGTGAAGCTTCCCAAGAGCAATGCCCCCGCGCGGCAAGGGTTCCGGGATACATCGCGCGGGAAACCGTGTTTTCCTCAGTTTTTCGTGCGGATTCCGCGGCGCGATTCACCATGAGCGGCTGGAATTCACCGTCAACGCGGGGAATACTGGCGCCTGGTAGGGGTGCATCGTGAATCCATCCTTCATTATCGCCGGTGTGGTCGCATTCCTGGCGCTGTTCGCGCTGGGCATGAACCTTTGGCAGCGCGCCCGCGCAACCCGCGAGAAGAAGAAGGCCATCAAGGCCCGGGCCGAACGCGCGCGCATGACCTACAACGATTACGCGAAGGAATATGCCAAGGCCTTCGCGGCGCTGGAGAACAAGGGCTATTGCGTGCTCGATGTGATCCACGATCTGTCCGACGAGTGGCAGGCGAAAGACGGCGCGCGGCAATTCATCTCCTACGAAGAAGCGTTCTTCCTGTGCGAGAAGATTCGGCGCAACAAGAAGTCGCCTCTGCTGCTGATCCTGCACACATTGGGCGGCTACTCCTTCCCCAGCGAGATGATCGCCAACGCGATCAAAAAACATCCCGGCAAGAAGGCGGCGTGCGTGCCCTATATCGCGATGTCGGGCGGCACGGTGATCGCGCTCGCCACCGATGTGGTGCACATGGGCAAGGATGCGTTCCTCGGTCCCATCGACACGCAATATGCCGGCTTCCCCGCCGAAGCCTTCGACAAGCTGAAAGAAGACAAGTCGAAAGAACGCATCGGCGACAGCGTGCTGCTCACCTCGTATCTCGTGGACCAGCACAAGAAGACGGCGAAGAAGCGCGCGCTCGATATCCTCAACGACAAGCACAAGCCGAAAGGCGAAGAGGAATCCGTCGTCGATGAGCTGATGAACAAGGGCCGTCATCACGCCGAGCCGATCAGCGCGGCGGAGGCCAAGCGCATCCGCATCAATTCCGATACTGCCGTGCCGCCGGAAGTCTATACGCTGGTGGACGCACGGCTGGGCATGTTGCGCAACTACAAGCCGGAGCATTCCGCGACGGTGCCCGCCCCCGCCGATCCCGCGCCGGAGACGGTGTTCGCGGAACCGGCGCCGCTGCCGGCGCCGGATATCCGCTTTCTCGACGGCACGAACAGCTGATCACATCGTCGGGATTGGCATCACCGGCATGATCTCCACGCCCTCGCCGGGGAAGATGGTGAAGTGCGGATGGTTCTCGAACATCTTCGCCGCGTCTTCCTGCGAGGCAGCTTCCACGATCACATAGCCCGCCAAATTGTTGCTGATCGCCTGCGTGCCGCGCTTGGAAACCTTCAGCGTCTTGCCGAGCGGGCCGCCGGTTTCGACGACGGACTTTGCATGATCGCTCATCCATTTGGTCCACGCCGCCATGCCCTTGGCGATGGTGTCCGGGCCGGGCGTTCCGGCGGCAGCGGACGCTTCGGCGGAGCCGGTATAGACGGCCAGGAATTTCGGCATGAAAATCTCCATCGCTTGGGTGTACGAAATCTTAGCACCGGCAAACTGCCAATGCTTCGCCTCTCACCGAAGTGTGAAGGATCAGGCCGTCAGCGCGCCATAGACCATCTTCTGGAATATCGGGCAGGCCACGCGCGCGCCCATGCGTGCGCCGGTGACCGCCTGCCCCGCCATGTCGGGCGTGAGCGGCGTGTAGTTCTGAATGAGGAAGATCAGGATCATGTTCTTCCGCGGATCGGCCTGCCACCAGGTGCCGAACGCGCCGGGCCATCCGAACGAACCTTGCGATCCCGCGCCCATCCATTCGTGCTTCACCGGGTCCATCACCACGGAAAGCCCGAGGCCGAAGCCGAGGCCCGACCACATCGGCATGCCGAGGAACGGAATCTGGCGCTGGTCTTCGGTGAGATGATTGGTCGTCATCAGCTCGAAGGTTTCGCGCGTGATGTAGCGGCGGCCGTTCAACTCGCCCTTGTTCAGCAGCATGCGCGCGAACAGCAGGTAATCGTCCAGCGTGGAGATCAAGCCGCCGCCGCCTGCCGTGTAGGCCGGTGGTGAATCATATTGCGGGAACGGCACGGGCTTCAGTTTCCCCGTTGCCTGATCCTGCTGATAGACGACCGCCGCGCGGTCGCGCTTGTCCTTGGGCACATAGAAATCCGTGTCCTTCATGCCGAGCGGCGTGAGGATGCGCTCCACGATGAAATCGCGATAGGTCGTGCCCGCGACGCGGCCGATAAGGAAGCCGAGCACTTCCGTCGAATGGCTGTAGTGAAGTTGCCGGCCCGGCGGATAGGTGAGCGGCAAGGTCGCCAGCGCGGCGAGCCATTGGTCCGGTGTCTTCGGATTGTCGAGCGGCGAGCCCAGTATGTCCTCATGCGCCTTGCCGATGGGACCGCTGGAGGTGAAGCCATAGGCGAGGCCGGAACGATGCGTCATCAGGTCTTCGATGGTGATGATGCGTGGCGCCGGATAGGTTTCGTGGAGCGGCCCTTTGGGGTCTTTCAGCACCTTCATGTCCGCGAATTCCGGCAGCCATTTGGTGATGGGATCGTCGAGGCGGATCTTGCCCTCTTCCATCAGCATCAGCGCCGCGACGGATGTGATCGGCTTGGTCATGGAGGCGATGCGGAACAGCGTGTCGCGCGTCATCGGCTTTTTGTTCTCGATGTCGCGCTGGCCGATGGTATTGAGCTGAACCTCCTCGCCGTCGCGCCAGACCAGCGTGACCATGCCGGACAGATCGCCCGCATCCACCACACCCTTCATCATGCCGGGGATGGGCGCGAGCTTGGCCGCATCGAAACCGCTTGAGACGTTCTTATCCATGGGACTCTCCGTTTTCATTCTGGATGGCGATGGGGCGCACGCGCGTGAGGAGAATGCGCAGGAACGCATCGGGCTGCGTCAGCACGGCGGAATGGCCGGCGTTCGGGATGGCAACGAATTCCTTGTGCGGCGCCTGCACGGTGTCGAAATAATCCTTCGCAAGACGGGCGGGGGTGATGTTGTCCTCAGCGCCCTCGATAATGAAGACAGGCAGATCGAATTTCAGGCCCAGCTTGCGCACGTCATAATCCGCGTCGGCATCGAAGGTCTCCGCTTCGGCATATTCCGGCGCATGCAGCATCGCGTATATGTCCCACAGCGACCAGCCGGGCGCGAAGGCAACGACGGGCGTCATGTTGGAATAAAGATCGCGTTCATCCGGAATATCGTAACGCTCCGACCAATCCCGTTCGACCTCGATCCCTTTTTGCGTCTTGTAAGGCGGCGGCCCCACCGCTTCGAGCGCCTTGATGCCTTCCTCGGCATGTGCCGCGCGCAGCCGCGCCATCGTACCGGCATAGATCACCGGTTCCTTCTCCGGAATCGAAACCACCAGCCCCGTCGCGACAAACGCCGAGAACAGGTCCGGCCGTTCCTTCACCATGCGCGCGCCGATCATCGTGCCCCAGCTATGGCCCAGCGCGATGATCCTGTGCTTGTGCAGATGGTGGCGAAGATTCTCCGCAAGTTCGATGCCTTCATGCGCCACGCTTTCGATGCTCATGCCTTTGCAGCTCGCCGCACCGTTGCGGGCGAAGGTCTTTCCCGCGCAACGCTGATCCCACATGACGACGGTGAAATGCTTTTCCCAGGAACGGAACAGAGACGACAGCGCGCTTTCCGACGAGCCCGGCCCGCCATGCATGAAGAGGATCACCGGATTGCTCCGGTCCTCACCGCGAATCTGCACCCATTGTTCGATGCCGCCGATGCGGATGAACTCGGCTTCCTCGATGCCATTGGGCATGTGGATGGCGAGCGCCTGCGCATTCTCATGCTGGCGCCATGCGCGATAACCGAGAGCTGCCGCCACCAGCAGAACGGCGATCCCGAGGATAGCGAGCGTCCAGCGCAGGATATTGCGTGTCATCACCCCTCCCGGCCGGACGTTTCACGCGCCCGTACCCCACAAATCTGGGCGCGGGCGGTCCAAGGGTCAATGCCAAGATGACGTCCCTGTCAGGATAGCCGAACTGCTTGATTTCCGGCACAATTCGCCTTAGCCGAGAGCGGTATTTCCTCTATTCGGATTCCCGGAGATTTTCATGTCCACAAGCGGCCTGATGAAGGGCAAACGCGGCCTTATTATGGGCGTTGCCAACAGCCATTCGATCGCCTGGGGCATCGCCGAAGCCCTCCACAAGGCGGGCGCGGAACTGGCCTTCACCTATATGGGCGAGACGTTCAAAAAGCGCGTGGAGCCACTGGTCGCGCCGTTGAACCCCGTTGCCGTCATCGATTGCGACGTCACGCAACAAGGCTCGATCGACAATGCCTTCGCCGAACTGAAGAAGAAGTGGGACAGCATCGACTTTCTTGTCCACGCCATCGCCTTCTCCGACAAGAATCAGCTCCAGGGCCGTTACGTCGATACAACGCCCGAGAACTTCCAGATGACGATGAATATCTCGGCCTACTCCTTCACCGCGGTTGCCCAGCGCGCCGAGAAGATGATGCCGAATGGCGGCTCCATGGTGACCCTCACCTATTACGGCGCCGAGAAGGTCATGCCGCACTACAATGTGATGGGCGTGGCGAAGGCGGCGCTGGAAGCCAGCGTGCGCTACATGGCGGAAGATCTGGGCAAGCAGAATATCCGCGTCAATTCGATTTCGGCCGGCCCGATCAAGACACTGTCTTTCGCGGGCATCGCGGATTCGCGCTACATCCTGAAATGGAACGAATACAATTCGCCGCTGCGCCGCGCGGTGTCGATCGAGGAAGTGGGCAACACGGCGCTCTATCTTCTCTCTGACCTGGGCAGCGCAGTAACGGGCGAGAACATCCATGTCGATGCCGGCTATCATGTCGTGGGCATGAAAGCGGTGGACGCGCCGGATATCGGCGCCGTGAAGTAATGACGCTGCATCTTCGCGAAGATGTAACGCTCTATTTCTGCCGCCATGGCGAGACGGAAGCCAATGTGGAAGGCCGCTTTCAGGGCCGCACCGTCGATACGCCGCTGACGCCGCGTGGACGCGAACAGGCGCACGCCATCGCACAAAGCCTGAAGAAAGAAGTTTCCGACACAGCGGCCCTCGCCTATGTATGCAGCCCCTTGCAGCGCGCGCGCACGACGATGGAGATCGTCCGCGGCGATCTGGGCCTGCCGCAAAACGGTTACGACACGGACGCCCGCGTGCAGGAAATCAATCTGGGCGCATGGGACGGGCTGACCGACGCGCAAGCCAAGGCGCTCGATCCCGCCATGTTCGAAAAGCGCGGCAATGACAAATGGAATGTGCGCGTGCCGGGCGGCGGCGAGAACTATGCCGATGTGGCCGCGCGGGCCGAAAGCTGGATCGGCGATATAACGGCCGATACGTTCGCGGTCGCGCATGGCGCCTTCACGCGCATTTTGCGCGGATTGTTCATGGGCGTGGACTGGAAAGCGATGTCCAACCTCGATGAGAAGCAGGGCGTGTTGTTTCGCGTGCGCGGCAACACGATCAAGCGGTTCGATCCGCCGCAAGCGCTGGAAACGCCAACCGGCCCGCATCCGGCGGGGTGATGCATGCCTGATTTTCGCGATCTTACGCTCTATGTCATCCGCCACGGCGAATGCGAGCACAATGTCGCCGGGCGGGTGGCCGGGCAAAACGATTCTCCGCTCACTGCGGCTGGGCGCGCCCAGGCACGCGCAAACGGTGTATTGCTGGCGAAAGCAGCGGGCGATCTGTCTTCATTCGGCTTTCATGCTAGCCCGCAACATCGCGCCGCAAGCACAATGGAACTCATGCGCGAGGGCGCCGGCTTTCCGGCCACCGGGTATTCCGCCGACCGTCGTTTGATGGAGATCGATTTCGGCGATCATACATGGATGACGATGGCTGAACTCGATGCCGGCGGCCACAAACGACTATCCGCGCAGAGCTGGGACTATCAGCGGCCGAGCGGCGAGAGCTGGGCGGATGTGCATGATCGCGTGGGGCGCTTTTTGAGCGCGCTTGAGACCAACGCGGTGATCGTCACCCATGGTGGCACAGCGCGAATGATACGGGGGCACTATTTGAATCTGCCGGCGGAAGAAATCTTGCGCTATAACGCGCCGCACGCTGGCATCATGCGCCTGTCGCAAGGTGTAGAGACTTATTTCGGCGCTTAATTTCGCGCGATGGCGCGCTGGGACAACCTTCAAAAAGAAACCTCCGCCGCCGGAATCTTGCGATCCACGGCGAACGGAGGCTGTCTTCGATTCTTGTAGTCCTACGGCGTACCGGTGTTGGGCGTCGAATGGTGGTGATTGTTGCCACCGCTGGACACCGCCCAGATCGCGCCGCCAACGACGACCGCGCCGAGCAGGATGTAGGTCCACTGGTTGTCCTGCCAGGACTGGGCCTGTTGGACACCGGCCGCCGAACCCGGCGCCAGCGTGGATTGCTGCTGCGATGCCGGAGCGGCCTGAACGTCAGCAGCTTGAACGGCGACGGGCGCAAGCGCCATGGCGGCGCTCAAGGCAAGAGCGGTAAAACCAAATTTCATGGGAACTGTCCTCTCAAAAGTGTAAGACCGGCCATGCCCCGCCCCGTATTCCCCCGAGGGTGTGCGCTACCGTCTTGTGGGTTAATCCTAAGCGTCTTCCCCGGTTAAACAAGAGACAAATCTTGTACACGCTTGCACAAATTTGACCACAAGAGCGTGGCAGTATTGCTACAGCGAACACACTCCGTGGTATGACGATTCCCCATGTCCTTCAACACGTTCGGCCACCTCTTCCGCGTGACCACCTTTGGCGAGAGCCATGGGCCGGCCATCGGCTGCGTGGTTGACGGTTGTCCGCCGGGCATTTCGCTGACCGAGGCGGAAATCCAGGCGGATATGGATCGCCGCCGCCCCGGCCAATCCAAATTCGTCACGCAGCGCAAGGAGCCGGATACTGTCCGAATCCTTTCCGGCGTCTTTCAGGACGAGCGGATGAAAACGCAAGTGACCACGGGCACACCCATTGCCCTGCTTATCGAGAACGTGGACGCCCGCTCGAAAGACTACGCCGACATCCGCGACAAGTTTCGCCCCGGCCATGCCGACTACACCTATTGGGCCAAATATGGCGTGCGCGATTATCGCGGCGGTGGACGGCAGAGCGCACGGGAGACCGCGAGCCGCGTGGCGGCCGGCGCCATCGCGCGGAAGGTTCTGAATGCGCTCTACAAGAAAGTGACGGTGCGTGGCGCGCTGGTGCAGATGGGCACGCAGACCATCGAACGTGGGCGCTGGAAATGGGATGAGGTGGCGAAGAACCCGTTCTTCTGCCCCGATCCCAAGGCGGTTGAACCATGGACGCAATATCTGGAAGCGATCCGCAAGAAAGGTTCGTCCGTCGGCGCAATCATCGAAGTGGTGGCCGAAGGGATTCCGGTGGGATTGGGCGCGCCGATCTACGGCAAGCTCGATGCCGATCTCGCGGGTGCATTGATGAGCATCAACGCGGTGAAGGGCGTGGAGATCGGCGACGGCATGGCGGCGGCGTCGCTCACCGGCGAAGAGAACGCTGACGAGATCCGCATGGGCAAAACCGGCAAACCGAAATTCCTGTCCAACCATGGCGGCGGCGTGATGGGCGGCATCTCGACGGGCCAGCCTGTCATCGCACGCTTCGCGGTGAAACCAACCTCTTCCATCCTTAGCCCACGCAAGACCATCGACAAGAAAGGCGCGGAGACGGATATCACGACGAAGGGCCGCCACGATCCCTGCGTCGGCATCCGCGCCGTGCCGGTGGGCGAAGCGATGATGGCCTGTGTTCTGGCCGATCACGCCCTGCGCCATCGCGGCCAAGTGGGATAGTCAGCGCGTCTTCGCCGCGCGCTTCGGTTTCTCGAACACGCTGATCTTGGTGAGATAGGCGATGTCGTCGCTCGCGTGTTTCAAGCCGCCGAACAGCTTGACCAGATCGGTCTGTGCGTAGGTTTTATAATACGGCTCGTGCAGCAGTTCCGGAAACGCGTCGATCAGGCCGTCGAATTCCGGCGCGTCGCCATACTGGATCGTGTCGGCGAGAATGAAGAGGCCGCCCGGTTTCAGCACGCGCGCGATTTCTTTCGCGACGGCGACGCGGACTCTCGGCGGCAATTCATGGAAGAGATAGATGCTGACCGCGATGTCCACGCTGCCGTCTTTCAGCGGCATGTCTTCGGCGGCGGCTTCGATGAACTTCACGCCTTTCGCGCGGCGCAATGCGCGTTTGGCACGGGCCAGATAAGGTGCGGACAAATCCAGCGCGGTGACGTTCAATTCCGGCTGCACCGATTTGACGAAGGACAGGAAGCGGCCCGTGCCCGCGCCGATGTCGAGCAGCGTGGTTTTTGAAGCATCGCGGCTCTCCAGATATTTCGCGATCGGCACATAGGCTCTGCGGCGCATCGCTTCGGCGGTGCCGGCGAACAGTGCTTCGACCTGGAAGTCGTAGATCTTCGCGGAGTCTTCGCTGAGATAGCCATCGGTCTGATAGTGAAAATTCTGCTGGAAGTAGCGCGGCAGCTTTTCGTTCGCTGCTTTCACCCGCGCCTCGCTGTGGCCGTGGCGCTTCTGGCGGTTCACGACCTTGGGAATGTCGCGCAGGTAATCGATGCTCGCCATCGCGCGGCGCGCTTCTTTCAGGATGTTGAGCGGCGCGGGATAAAGCCCGGCCTCCACATTCTTCCAATCTTGCGCAAACAACGCCGTCATCGCGCGCGCCATCGTCGCAAGCGAGGGCACAGGATGTTCGGTTTTCTCGATGGCGCTGAAGCTTTCGCGCCCCGCCAGCCGCGCGGCGAGATAATGCACGCCGTAAAAGGCGACGCGCGCCGTCTGCAAACCGGCGAAAGCGAGCTGTTGCGTGCGCGACGTGGCCATGGCGCGATTATGCGCCGTTGGCGGGCGCTCACCAAGTGGGCAGGCGATCCGCGACGTCGCGGCCGATGGAGACTTGCGGTTCCGAAGGCGGGGACATCCCCGTGTCCTGCTCCCGCTTTCGAACGCAGGCTTTCACGCGATCCGCCAGCGTTGGAAAATCATGCGCCGCCGGAAGGTGCTGCACCACGCAGGTGTCGAAATAGGGATAGCGCGCGTCCTGCGTGCAGCCGAAGGAACTGCGGTCCGGGCGCGCCGCCGTCATCACCATGCGGTTGTCGCCTTCCAGCGCCGGAACAAACACGCCGGAATAGCAGGCCGACACGATGACGATCGTCGGCCGCTTGCCGCAGGTGGCGTCCACGATATTGGCCAGTGCGTTCGGGCTGAAAAGCGAATTGCCCAGCAACATGCCCTGCGGCGCGCCATGCGTGCTGAAATAGAGAAGGCAACCTTCCGGCGTTTCGCCCGTGAGCAGCGCCAGTTCCTGCGCGATACCGTCCGAGGTGGACGGCATCGGATGAATGACATTGTCCAGATCGGGCCGTGCCGAGAACTGCATCATATAGGCATCATTGAATCCGGCATCGCGCAGCTCCGCCGAAACATCGCGGCGGGCATTGTCGAAGGCCTTCGTCGCCGAGCCGTCTTCCGCATGCCAATCGCCGGCGACGACGATCACGGCCCAGTTGTAGTGATGATGCGAGAGCGCGAACCACCCCGCGCCGCCCAGAAGAATGAGCGCGACGACAGCGACAGCGGCATTGCGGATCACCCTGCCCGTCTGTAACCAGTCATCCTGCGGCGGCGGCTCTACGAACGGCGGCGGTGCGTCATCGCCCGTGATGTTCCAGCGGATCCAGGTGCGCAGCCAGCCGAACATCACCGCACCGCCATCACCATTGTGGGAAACTCGCCGCGTTGTCGCCGATGGCGGCTTGCGGATCGGAGGGCGGCGAAACGTTCTCCTTTTTCTCGCGCGCGGCAACACAGCGGCGCGAGTCGATGGCAAGATCGCGGAAGTCATGGGCGGCGGCGATGGAGGACAGGAAACATTCGTCGAAGAACGTGTAGCGATCGGCCTGCCCGCAACCGAACGAAGTGCGGTCCGCGCGCGCCGCCGTCAGCACGAAACGGTTCGGTCCCGCGATCTCGGGGATGAACACGCCGGAAAAACACGCGGACACCACGACCACGGTGGGCCGCGCGCCGCAGGAATTGTTCAGCATCCGCGACAGGTCGCGCGGCGACAGCATGTCGTCACCGATCACGACGCCATCCGTCGATCCGTGCGAGGTGAGATAGACCAGGCAACCGGCGGCGGTGCGGTTGGACAGATCCCACAAGCTGCTGGCGATGGAGCCGGGATCGGAATGCAGCGGCGCTGGCGCGTTGTATTTCTCCGGCTCGGTGGAAAATTCGACGATGTTGTCATGCTTGAACCCGATGCGTTGCAGCGCTTCGCCGATATCGTGACGGCCATCGTCGAAGACTTCGCTGTCGCCGCCATCATGCGCGCGGTGATCGCCCGCGACGACAATGGCGCCCCAATCGGAAAAATTCCCCGCCGCGGCCGGTCGCGCGAAAAGCGCCAGCGCCAACGCAAGTAACACAATGACAATACGCATCCGGTCCCCCGGCCGCATCATCTGGCGAAAGCGGCCACCAGTTCAATATGCGACGACCACAGAAACTGGTCCACGGGGGTGACGGCGCCGAGCTTGTAGCCGCCGGCCACCAAAATGCGCGCGTCGCGAGCAAAGGTCTCCGCATTGCAGGACGCATAAGCGATCCGGCGCACGGATGACGCCGCCAGTGCCGTGGCCTGCGCCTGCGCACCGGCGCGGGGCGGGTCCATCACCACGGCATCGAAAGGCTTGAGCTCGTCGCCGGAAAGCGGCGCCTTGAACAGATCGCGCGCTTCGGTGGTGATGGGTTTCAACCCTTGCGTGGCACGCGCCGCCGCTGCGATGGCCGCAAGCGCGGGCTTGTCGAGCTCAACGGCGTGAACCTTCGCCTTCTCCGCGAGCGAGAACGTGAAGGTGCCGCAACCGGCAAAGAGATCGGCAATGTTTTTGGCATTCTTCACGCCGGCAAGAATCTTCTCGCGCAGCGCAGCCTCGCCTTCATGCGTGGGTTGCAGAAAGGATTCCGGCGGCAGCGTCACACGCGCTTTGCCGAATTGCACTGTCGGCGTCGCAAACTCAGTGGCGATGTTGCCGTTGAGCGTGACGCGCGCGACCTTGTTCTTCTGCGCCCAACGCGCCAGTTCGGCCGAAATGGCCGGCGTCAGCTTGCGCGACCATCGCATCGCGATTTCGGCGCCCGTATCGCTGTCGGTCGCATGGACTTCGATATCTTCGCCATCGTTCAGAAGCGCGGCGAACAATTCGCGCAATGCGCCCACCAGCGCGAACAGGCGCGGCGTGATGACGAGACAGTCGTGCATGTCCGCGATGGCGTGGCTCTGCGCGGCGTGAAAACCAATCTGGACCACGCCGGCGCGCTTCGCGGCTTTGAACACAGCGCGGCGTCGCGTGTAAGGCGGCACTTCGAGGACGCTATCGACTTCGACGCTTTCCAGCCCGTTCTGCGCCAGCGCATCGACCACGAAGCTGCGCTTCAGCGCGCGATAGGCATCGTCCGGCATGTCCTGAAACGAACAGCCGCCGCAGACGCCGAAGTGACGGCAGATTTTCATGGCTTGGTCGCCGCGATGAGGAATTCGCGATTGCCGTCGCCGCCGGTGATGGGACTTTGCATGGTGCCGAGCACAGACCACGCCTGCTCCTGGGAAAGCCAGCGCGAAATTTCCGCGAGCGCGGCCTCTTGCGCCGCTTCATCCTTCACGATGCCGCCTTTGCCGACATTCTCCCTGCCGACTTCGAATTGCGGTTTCACCAGCGCGACGAGCCATGCGCCCTTCTCCGCCATCGCCAAGGCGGCGGGCAGCGCGAGCTTCAGACTGATGAAACTCACATCGGCGACGATGGCCTGCGGCTTTTGAGGAATCTGCTTTGCGGTGAGATCGCGCGCGTTGACACCTTCGAGCGGCACGACGCGCGGATCCTTGATCAGTTTCGGATTCATCTGCGCGTGGCCGACATCCACCGCATAGATTTTCACCGCGCCACGCAAGATCAACAATTCGGTGAACCCGCCCGTCGATGCGCCGATGTCGAGACAGACGAGACCATGCGGCTCCAGCTTGAAATGGTTGATCGCGCCCGCCAGCTTCAGCGCGCCGCGCGAAACGTAAGGATGCGCGCGCTCATATTGGATGCGCCCGGTTTCGTTCAGCGTCTGCGAGGCTTTCGTGACGCGACGCCCACTGAAGAACACCTTGCCCGCCTCTATCGCTTCCTGCGCTTCGGCGCGGGTTTGCGCATAGCCGTGTTCGACCAGGAAAACGTCGGCGCGGTTGGAAGGAGACGGCATGGCGCCGTCTAGGCGCTCTCGCGTGCGGCGAGCGCTTCTTTCTCGCGACCGAGCGCATTCAGTGCCGTCGCAACGATGGAGCGCGCATCCAGATGCGCCGCCGCATACATCTTCTCCGGTGTGTCCTGATCGATGAAGCGGTCCGGCAATGTCATCGGGCGCATCTTCAGCCCCTTGTCGAACGCCCCTTCCAGCGCGAGGAACTGCATCACGTGCGAAGCAAAGCCGCCGATAGCGCCTTCCTCGATGGTGATGAGCACTTCGTGTTCGCGCGCGAGGCGGCGGATCATGTTTTCGTCCAGCGGCTTGGCGAACCGCGCATCCGCAACGGTGACCGACAGGCCATAGCCCGACAATTTCTCCGCCGCGACGAGACATTCCTGCAGCCGTGTGCCGAAACTCAAAATCGCGATGGATGTGCCTTCGCGCAGGATTCGACCTTTGCCGATTTCCAAAATGCTTCCGGCCTGCGGGCGTTCAAGCCCCCAGCCTTCGCCGCGCGGATAGCGGAACGCGCTTGGGCGATCATCGATCGACGCCGCCGTCGCCACCATGTTCATCAGCTCGACTTCATCGGCAGCCGCCATCACCACCATATTCGGCAGCGTGGCGAGATAGGTGATGTCGAACGAGCCCGCATGCGTTGGGCCATCGGCGCCGACAAGTCCGGCGCGGTCCATGGCAAAGCGCACGGGCAGCGACTGGATCGCCACGTCATGCACAACCTGATCGTAAGCGCGCTGCAGGAAGGTCGAATAGATCGCGACGAAGGGCTTCATGCCTTCGGTGGCAAGACCGGCGGCGAACGTCACGCCATGCTGCTCGGCAATGCCGACATCGAAACAGCGATCCGGAAATTTCTTGGCGAAGAGATCAAGGCCCGTGCCGCCCGGCATCGCGGCGGTGACGGCGACGATGCGCTTGTCCTTCTCCGCTTCGGCGATCAATGCTTCGGCGAATACCTTGGTGTATTGCGGCGCCTTGGCAACGGATTTGTTCTGCTCGCCGGTGAGCACATTGAATTTGACGACGCCGTGATATTTGTCGGCGCTGGCTTCGGCGGGCGCGTAGCCTTTGCCCTTCTGCGTCACGACATGAACGAGGATCGGCCCGTTCTTCGCATCGCGCACATTTTCCAGAACCGGAATGAGATGGTCGAGATTGTGACCGTCGATGGGGCCGACATAGTAGAAGCCCATCTCGTCGAACAGCGTGCCGCCCACCGCCATGCCGCGCGCATAATGTTCCGCGCGGCGCGTACGCTCCGCCATGAAGCGCGGAAGATATTTCGCGATGCGTTTGCCGAAGCTGCGGAAGCCGCGATAAGGGCTGCTTGAGATCAGACGCGCGAGATAGGCGCTCATCGCGCCCACCGGCGGCGCGATCGACATGTCGTTGTCGTTGAGGATGACGATCAGGCGCTCCTTGCGCGCGCCCGCATTGTTCATTGCTTCATACGCCATGCCCGCGCTCATCGCGCCGTCGCCGATCACCGCGATGACATTGCGCTGCTCGCCTTTCAGATCGCGCGCCACCGCCATGCCGAGACCGGCGGAGATGGATGTCGAGGAATGCGCGGCGCCGAACGGATCGTATTCGCTCTCCGCGCGCTTGGTGAAACCGGAAAGTCCGCCGCCCTGGCGCAAGGTGCGCATGCGATCGCGGCGGCCGGTGAGAATCTTGTGCGGATAGGCCTGATGGCCGACATCCCAGATCACGCGGTCATAGGGCGTGTCGAAGACATAATGCAGCGCGACGGTGAGTTCGACGACACCCAATCCCGCGCCGAGATGCCCGCCGGTGACGGACACGACATCGATCAACTCCGCGCGCAATTCCTTGGCGAGCGTATGCAAATCCTCGCGCGGCAACTGCCGCAGCGCGGACGGTTCATTGATGCGATCGAGAAGAGAATATTTGGTCGGCAAAGCCATCAAAAATCCAATCGCGGCCGGACGTTCGGCCTAAGCACGCCGCGCCACTACAAATTCGGCCGCCGCGCGCAGAAAATCGGCCTTCCCGTCGAACAAATCAAGGTGACGAACCGCTTGTTCCGACAATGCTTTTGCTTGCTGCCGCGCACGCTCAACACCGAGCACCGAAACAATCGTGGATTTGCCACGTCCCGTATCCTTACCGGCGGCCTTGCCCATCTCGCGCGCATCGCCTTCGGCATCGAGAAGATCGTCTGCAAGCTGGAACGCAAGGCCAAGTTCCTGACCATAAGCCAGAAGTGCGTTGCGCATCGGCTGCGAAGCCTTGCCGAGAATTGCGCCTGCTTCGCAGGAAAAGCAGATGAGCGCCGCCGTCTTCATGCGCTGCAGGCGCGTGATCTCCGCCAGCGACGGCGTTTTGCCTTCAAACGCCATATCCATCATCTGCCCACCCACCATACCGGCATGGCCCGACGCATGCGCGAGGCGGATCACCAGTTCGCAGCGCACGAACGGATCGCCATGCGCTTCGGGCGAACCGATCAAGGCAAACGCATGTGTAAGAAGAGCATCGCCCGCGAGGATCGCGGTGGCTTCGTCGAAAGCCTTGTGAACCGTGGGTTTGCCGCGCCGCAGGTCGTCATCGTCCATCGCGGGAAGGTCGTCGTGGACAAGGGAATAGGCATGAACGCATTCCACCGCGGCGGCCACCCGGCCGAGCGACCGGCGATCGACCCCGAACAGCAGCCCGCTCTGGATCACCAGAAAGGCGCGCAGGCGTTTGCCCCCGCCCAGCGCCGCGTAACGCATCGCTTCCAACAGGCGCCCTTCCGGTCCAGCCACCGGGGGAAGCAGAGTCTCAAGGCTTTCTTCCGCGAAGAGAGCCGCATCGGCCAGAGCCGACTCGAATGGGGAGATGCGTGAATTCATGACGAAGCGTCAACCAAGATCAGCGGGCTCGACGCCTTCCGGCCCCTTGGCGCCGAGGACGACCTTCTCCAGCCGGCCCTCCGCGGCCTTCAGCTTCTTCTCGCAATGGGCCTTCAGCGCCTGGCCGCGCTCATAGAGAGCGATGGAGTCTTCCAGATCGACTTCGCCCTGCTCCAGGCGGGCGACGATTTCCTCCAGCTCCTTGAGAGCGGATTCGAAGGAAAGCTGATCGACGGGCGTGTCGTTAGTCTTTGATTTTGTTGCCATTTACGCCTCCATCAGCGCGCGGACATGGGTGGCGGCGGAGCGCCCCAGTGCGTCGAGGTCATAGCCGCCTTCCAGGGTCGAAACAACGCGGCCCTCACAGGCGTTTTTCGCCAGTTCGCAGATCCGCGCGGTAGCCCAGCCGAAGTCATTTTCCGTGAGTTCAAGTTGGGCGAGCGGATCGGATTTGTGCGCGTCGAAACCTGCCGAGATGAAAATGAAATCCGGATTGAACGACTGCATCGCGGGCAAAATCGCGTTCGACAACGCGGCGCGAAACGCATCGCCGCCCGAATACGGCGTAAGTGGAACGTTCAAAATATTTTGCGCGACACCGCGTTCGCTCGCGCCGCCGGTCCCCGGATAAAGCGGCGACTGATGCGTGCTCGCATAAAAGAGATTCGCGTCGTTCCAGAAGATATCTTCGGTGCCATTGCCGTGATGCACATCGAAATCGATCACGGCGATGCGCTCGGAAATCCTTATTTTTCGGGCATGAAACGCACCGACGGCGACATTGTTGAACAGGCAAAACCCCATCGCGCGATCGGCCGGCGCGTGATGGCCGGGCGGACGCACGGCGCAAAACGCATTCTTGATCGTCCGGCTCGCAACATCCTCGACCGCGCGCACAACAGCGCCGGCCGCACGCAACGCCGCTTCGCTGGAGCCCGGCGACATCACTGTGTCGGCATCGATCACTGCGAATCCGTTCTGCTGCGCTTCCTCGTTGAGCGATCCCAGAACGGCATCGACATGCGATGCGTCATGAGCGGCCAAAAGCGCGTCTCGATCGGCGCGCGGCGCTTCCACGCGCGCCAAATCGGAGAAATCGGACTTTTCAAGCGCGGCCAGCACCGCGCGGAGCCGATCGGGGCTTTCGGGATGGCCGGCCGGGGGAACGTGCGCGAGGCAGGCGGGGTGAGAAAATAGTCCCGTTTTCATGCTTCACCCGTCAATTGCCTGCGCCTCTGCCGGTCATCGGTTTTTCCCGCCGCTTCGACTCATACAGCGGCGTTAACGCTCTCCCAAAGGCACCAACCAATGCTGCACTGCGGGTAGCCTGAAAGCTTTATGTCTCAAGGCCGGGCAATTGTCGCAATAACCGGATCAGGAGGTCACAAAATAGATGCACAAAAGCCACATAGCACTTGGGAATGTTGCGCTTTTCGCGATTCCGTTTTGACCCAATGTATTTACGCCCGTAATTTGCGGTCCAAACGGGCATTGCGGCGCGGAGTATTTGCGCAAGGCCACAGCTGCCATCCGGCAACTGTCCGTTGATGGCAGTTAGTCGTTACGACCGAACCAAGGGGGTTCCCAAGTGAATAAAGCCAATCAGAATAACCGTAGCCTGCGCTCGGCACTGCTCCTCGGAGCATCCGCCGCCGCAGCCTTGAGCATTGCCGCACCGGCAATGGCCCAAGACCAAGCCGTTGAAACCGTGGTCGTCACGGGTTCGCGCATCCCGCAGCAAGGCATTTACTCGAGTTCGCCCGTTACCGCGGTCGGCCAGCAGGAAATGAAGCTCGAAGGTACGAACGACGTTTCGACCCTTCTGAACAACCTGCCGTCCGTCTTCGCTGACTTCGGCAACACGCAGGCCAACGGCGCGTCCGGTACGGCGACCGTCAACCTTCGTAACCTCGGTTCGGCCCGCACGTTGGTCCTCGTGGACGGCAAGCGCCTAATGCCGGGCGATCCGCTCCTGCCGGTCGCTGACTTGAACAACATCCCGGCGGCTCTCGTCGACCACGTCGAAGTTCTGACGGGCGGCGCTTCTGCGGTGTACGGTTCGGACGCTGAAGCCGGCGTCGTGAACTTCATCATGCGCAAGGACTTCCAGGGCGTCGAAATTGATGGCCAGTACTCGGTCAACAACGCCGACAACAACAGCAGCTACTTCCGTGGTCTGCAGATTCCTCACGGTTTCGCGCCTGCTCCCAAGAACTGGTGGGGCGGTCAGTCCAACGACGTGACCCTGCTGATGGGCACGAACACCGGGGACAACAAGGGCAACGTCACAGCCTACCTCAGCTACCGTCACATTGAGCCGGTGCTGGAAAGCAAGCGTGACTTCTCGGCCTGTTCGTTGACGACGAACTTCTCCAGCGCCCTGCATTGCGCCGGTTCGAGCAACTACGCGCGTTTGTTCTCGTTCGACCAGATTTTGAATGGCGCGCCGGGTGCGACCCAGCAGTTCTTCATCGGTAACACGGCCTGGACGCCGTATGCCGGTGGTCCTGCGCAGACCTTCAACTACGGTCCGCTGAACTACCTGCAGCGTCCGGACGACCGCTACACGGGCGGCTTCTTCGGCCACTACGAAGTGAACAAGGCCGTGGACATCTACACGAGCTTCATGTTCGCGGATGACCACACCGTGGCGCAGATCGCGCCGTCCGGTGCGTTCATCGGTTCGGGCCCGCTTGACTTCCCGGGTACGGCCAGCCCCGGTTACTTCCAGATCAACTGCTCCAACCCGCTGATGACAGCCGCTCAAAATGCGCAGCTCTGCAACACGCCGGGCAGCGCTCTGGTCGGTGGCCGTTGGAATGGCGCCGGCAACATCACGCCGGGCCAGGCGCTGACCTATATCGGTCGCCGCAACATCGAAGGCGGCAACCGTCAGGCCGACCTGCGTCATACGTCCTATCGTATGAACATCGGCGTGAAGGGCGATCTGGGCAACAACTGGTCGTATGATGTGTACGCGCAGTACGGCCTGTCGCTGTTCAACCAGACGTATAACAACGAATGGTCCAAGCAGCGTACGGAAAACGCGCTCGAAGTCGATCCCGCGACCGGAAAGTGCTTTGCGGCTGAACCCGATGCCAATGGCATCGTGGCTGACAATCATTGCGTGCCGCTGGACCTGTTCCATGGTCTTGGAGCGATCACCAAGAACCAGCTCGGCTACATTGCTGCGCAGGGCTTCATGCAGGGCTACACCCGTGAGCAGGTTGTCTCCGGTTCGATCACCGGTGACCTCGGCGAATGGGGCGGTCAGTTGCCGTGGGCGAAGTCGCCAATCGGCATCTCGCTCGGTGCGGAATACCGTTCGGAAACCATCCAGCTCGACACCAGCCGCGACTTCCAGATCAACGATCTGGCCGGTCAGGGTGGCGCGACGCTCCCGGTTCCCCGTTCGGGCTTCAACGTTGTTGAAGGCTTCGGCGAAGTTCGCATCCCGATCGTTCAGGATGTGCCCTTCTTCGAAGACCTGACGGCGACCGGCGGTTACCGCTATTCGTCCTACGACATCTCCGGCTCGGTCACGTCGTACAAGTACGGCCTCGAGTGGCAGATCGTGGACGACGTGAAGGTTCGCGGCAGCGTTCAGCGCGCCGTTCGCGCACCGAACGTGCTGGAACTGTTCTCGCCGGCGAATGTCGGTCTGTTCGGCGGCAACGACCCGTGCGCCTCTTCGACCGCTGGCGCTTGCGCCGGCGTGCCGAATGCGGGCACGACGCTCCTGAGCTGCCCGGCTTCGCAGTGTAACCAGCAGGCCTCGGGCAACATCAACCTGAAGCCGGAAACGTCGGACACGAAGACCTTCGGTATCGTCTTCACGCCGACCTTCATCGACGGTTTCACCGCGACGATCGACTACTTCAACATCAAGGTGGATAACTATATCAGCTCGATCAGCCCGAATTTGACGCTGAACGGCTGCTATGGATCCACCGCGAGCGCGACGAGCCAGGCATTCTTCTGCCCGTTCGTGCATCGTACGGCTGGCGGCACGATCTTCGGCGCCGGCTATGTTGCGGATGCGTCGGTCAACCTGCCTTACCTGCAGACCAAGGGCGTCGACTTCGAAGCCAACTACACCACCGACATGGCGGATTGGGGTTGGCACGACGCGGGTTCGCTGGGCTTCAACTTCCTGGGTACCTACACCCAGCATTTGACGACCCAACCGATCCCGACCCCGGCTGTGGGCGCTGGTCAGGACAAGACGTACGATTGCGCAGGCCTGTTCGGTATCACCTGCGGTACGCCGACTCCGAAATGGCGCCACAAGTTCCGCGTGACGTGGACGTCCCCGTGGGACTTCTCGCTCTCGGTCAACTGGCGTCACCTGGGTAGCGTGAAGTTCGACGGCAACACCGCGAACACGAACTTGAACTCCGGCGCAGCGTTCGACGTGCCGGACAACAAGATCCGTCAGTTCAACTACTTCGACCTGTCCGGCAACTGGACGGTCACCGAAGGCCTTGAGCTGCGCGCGGGTATCGACAACCTGTTCGACAAAACGCCGCCGGTCCTGGACAGCAACACGCTGGCCATTTCCGGACCTCCGTTCGGCAACGGCAACACCTTCCCGGGTGTGTATGACTCGCTGGGTCGTACGCTCTTCGTGGGTGGCACGTACAAGTTCTAATAGTTAGAACGATCAACTCTGGAAGCGGCGGCCCAAAAGGCCGCCGCTTTTTTTTGCGAAGCGCCCTGCGCAATGATGCTATTCAGGCGCGCCGCGCGGGACGCTCCCGGCAGCGGCAAGGAACCTCGCGGCATGTCTGACCACCTTCCGGAGCTGAGCGTGACGCTGGAGAAAATCTCCGCGGCTCTGGCATCCAACGACATTCCCCAAGCGGTCAGCCTGGCCCGCGAAGCGCTCGACCGCGGAAATGAGCACCCTCTTCTCTTCAATCTGCGGGCGCTTTGGTTCGAAAACCAAAAGCAAAACCGCGAAGCCCTGGCCGATCTGCGCCGCGCCCAAAAACTGGCGCCGGAGGATCCCACCGTGTTGAACGCGCTGGGCCTTGCCTGTGCGCGGGCGGATCGCATGGCGGAAGCACGCGGCTGGTTCGCGGATGCGATAGAGCGGGAGCCGCGGTTCGCCCCCGCCCATTTCAATCACGGCTGGGCCAGCGAAGAGCTGGGCGACCTGGACGTGGCGCGCGCGAGTTTCCTCGCGCACACGCGCCTGGCGCCGGACCATGCCGATCCCTGGTCCCGCCTGGCCGCACTGTCCGCGCGTTTGGGGGAATGGGACGCCGCCCGCACCCATGCCGTCCACGCCCTGAGCCTTGACCCCGACCATGTCACGGCACGCCTCGCGCTCGCATCATGCGAAGCGGCGGCCAAGAACTTTGCGGCTGCACGCGGGGTCCTCGATGGAATACTCGCCAGTGCCCGCGCCTCCGCCGTCGAACGCGCCCTCGCCCTTGGCCAGAAAGGAGATGTGCTGCACGCGGAACGGGATTACGACGCGGCGTTCGAATCCTATGCTGCGGGAAATCGGCAGATCCGCGAAATCAATCTCGACCGGTTCACCGGCCCGGATGTCCAAACCATTCCCCAATATCTGGGCTGGCTGCTGCGCTATTTCGAAAAGTCGTCTCCCTGGACACCGGCACAAGCGGGATTCGCGCCCGCGAGGGGGCATGTGTTCATCCTGGGCTTTCCGCGATCGGGCACAACACTCCTGGAAGAAGCGCTCGCCGCGCATCCCGGCGTCGTGACCACCGGCGAAAAGGATGGGCTGGCGGATTCGGTTCTCGCCTTCATGGGATCGCCCGCGCATCTGGACCGCTTCAAGAACGCGTCTCCAAACACGCTGGAAGAGTACCGGGCGGCCTATTGGCGCCGTCTCGAGGAACAGGGGATAAATGCGAAAGACCGCATCCTCATCGACAAGCAGCCTTACAACACGATGAAGCTGCCGCTGATCGCCCGCCTTTTTCCCGACGCGCGCATCGTCTTCGCCGTGCGCGATCCGCGCGATGTCGTTCTCAGCTGCTTTCGCCGCCGCTTCCGCATGAACGCATCGAACTTCGAATTGCTGACCGTCGAGGGCGGCGCGCGGTTCTACGATTCCACCATGCGGCTGGCCGATGTCCTGCGCAGCAAGCTCCCCCTCAGCGTGAAGCAAATCCGGCACGAAGACCTCATCGCAGACCTGCCCGCCCGGCTTCGCGAGATTTGCGACTTTGCCGCTATCCCATGGGTGGATACCCTCACCGCATTCGCACAGCGGCCGCGCGAGCGCGCCATCGCCACGCCCAGCGCATCCCAGATCGTCCGCGGCGTGAATCAGGAAGGCGTGGGCCAATGGCGCAACTATGAGCACCACCTTCGGGGCATATTGCCCCTCCTGGACCCCTGGGCGGCCCGGTTTGGATACCCTCTTTAACGGATTTTCGGCTTGCGGCTTGACGCGCCAGCGCCGAACACCGAAACAACCCCAATAGCAAAAGGTCTCACATGGTTTCCGCCAGCACACCCATCAGCCAAGCCGACCCTGCGGTGCTGCAGGCGATTTCACAGGCCGTTTCGGGCGGCAATCTCAGAGGCGCGTTCGAATTTGCCCATCAGGCCATTCTGCGCGGACAGCGGCATCCGGTGCTGTTCAATGCCCGGGCCCTGTGGCTTCAACAGACCGGACGGCTTCAGGACGCCGCGGAGAATTTCCAGCAGGCGCGCGCTTTCACGCCCAACGACATCAATCTGTTGAACGCGCTGGGTTTGTGCCTGGCACGGCTCAACCGGACCCAGGAAGCGATCGCGCTGTTCGAAGATGCGATCGCGCTGAATCCGAAATCCGCGCAGAACCATTTTCATCGTGGCTGGGCAATGGGCCTGCGCGGCGATCAGAAAGCGGCGCGCGAATCCTATGAACGCGCCATCGCGCTCGACCCGCGATACCCCGAGGCATTGGCCGGCATCGCGGCGATCGCCGCACGGGACGGGGACCGTGAGGGTGCGAGAGCCTTTGCGCAAAAAGCCCTCAGGCTTAATTCGCGCGAGCCCACCGCCATCGTGGCGCTGGCGATGGTGGACATCGCCGAAGGCGCATTCGAGACCGCGGAAGAACGGCTTCGCCCTTTGCTGAGCAATCCCGGCATCGTCGGCCACACGCGGGCTCTCATGCTCGGCTTCTACGCCGATGCGATGAACGGCCTGGACCGCACCGAGGAGGCATTCGCCGCCTACACGGCGAAGAACGAGGAACTCTATCAGCTCAATGAAGGGCGCTTCGCGGGGCGCCGCCGCGCCACCGATATCTTCAACGGCATGGCATCCTATCTTGAGCAGCTTCCGGACGGGAAAATGCCCGCCCCGGAAACGCCGGCGGCGGCCGGCGGTGACGAGCCGCGCGAACATGTCTTCCTGCTGGGATTCATCCGTTCGGGAACGACGCTGCTGGAGCAGGTGCTGGGATCGAATCCCGATGTGACGGTGCTCGAAGAGCGCGAAACCCTGGCCGACATCGCGCCACCCTTTCTGTTGGATGAAGGCGGCCTGCAGCGGCTCGAGGCCCTTTCCGGTGACGAGATTTCAAAGCTGCGCGCGCTCTACTGGCAACATGTGCGCGAATTCGGCGGCGAGCCGAAAGGCAAGGTTTTCATCGACAAGCAGCCGCTCAACACGTTCAACTTGCCGATCATCGCAAAGCTCTTCCCGACGGCGAAAATCCTGTTCGCGCTGCGCGATCCGCGCGATGTGGTGTTCAGCGCGTTCCGCCGGCAT
>Ga0207705_10000509_pt1 | contig 33052 bp, 25 predicted proteins | sample KBSC13metaG_FD_184314 | JGI IMG/M metagenome (GOLD analysis project Ga0207705, IMG submission 184314) | Corn rhizosphere microbial communities from Kellogg Biological Station, Michigan, USA - KBS C1-3 metaG (SPAdes) (version 2) | ecosystem: Host-associated > Plants > Roots > Rhizosphere > Soil ... | reverse complement strand
CAAGAGCGACGGCGATTGGGGCCTGCCGATCGCGCGCCGCATCTACACGACAGCGCGGCCCAACTATCACCCGACCGTGGTAGCGACGCTCGACAAGCTGTTGGACTGGAAGGAAACGCGCTGACCTGAGCTGCTCCTGCCCAGCCGGTCGACAATCAGAGCGCCCAATCGACCTGTAGCCAAAGCTTGCTCGTATCGGTCAGCAGCCGGTCCGCCTGGTACCGGGCATAACGCGCCGACAGGAGCATAGGCCCGCGCTTTGCGCTCGCGAGCAGGTCCCATTCATTGCCATAATGCTGGCCCTGTCGGTCGCTGTCGAAGCGATGCCAGGTCGCGGACAGGCCGATCGCATCCGCCGGTCCCACCATCTTCCAGCCATAGCCCAGCGTTCCATAGAGGTCGCGCAAACCATTGGGCGGCGTCGTCCCGAACTTGCCCGCCCAGCCATTGAATTTGAAATAGGATGCAAGCGGCGTCTGTACGCTCGTCAGCGCCACGCCTTTATCCGCACCGAGCACTTCATAACCGCCGGTGGCGGTCAGCGCACTCGCGGTCAGGCTCGCCTCGGCCAACCAATAATCGGCGTGATAGTCGTTGGGATTGCGATGATAGCCGCTTTGCCGTGCCCAGCTCCCGACATAAGCGATCTTTACGCCCTTCGCGATCGGCCGGCTGCCCACGAAGCGCACACCGTAGGTCTGGTTTGACAGCGCATAATTCTGAACCGCCTTCTCGTCCTGGTCGATCAGGTAAGCGAAGCCGGTCAGCGTACCGACGCTGGTGCCGCAATTGAGCAAGGCGAAGACGTTGCTCCCATCCACCGCTGGCTGACGCCCGCCGGTGCCGTGGATGCCGTTCACGGTACGATCGCTCCAGGAATAAGTCAGGTCGGCGCTGAAGCCCTTGGCCTGCCCATATTGGACGCGCACCGCGTCGAAGGTCTGCTGGTTCTGCCGCCAGTTGGACGAACCCACGAAGCGCTGGTCGACCAGTTCCAGCAGCTGCCGTCCCGCGGTGATCGCGAAATCCTTGCTTGCATAGCGAATCTGCGCGCGGTTGAGCTCGGCATTGCGCGGGTCGGCAACCAGCGGGAACTGTGTCCTGCCATTGGTGCCGTCATTGTAGTGCTTATCCAGCACCCAGGTGGTTTCGCCTTCGATCAGCGCCGACCAGCCGTTCCCATCCGAGACCTGCAGGCCCGGCCGCAGCCGCAGCGTCACCGCATTGGCATCGCGCGCAATCCCGCTTGGATCGACCGTCTCGTAGCGCAGTCGCGCATCGAGCAGCGGCTTGACCGTAAAATCCTGGGCGGACGCGGCGCTGCTCAGCAACGCCGCCGCCAGCAAAGGCAGCGATTTCATGAAACATGTCCCAAAAAAGAGAGCCCTCGTCCCGGGTGCTGATGGGGACGAGGGCCAGGGGGAGGCTATCTAATCAGGATCACGCGCCCTGCGCAGCGAGGGAGCCGGGCACTGCGCCGAGCTCGCCAGTCTCACGCGCCTTGCGGCCGTAGACGATCTCGAACAGCGGGCTCGCCATCATCGTGGTGACGATCGCCATCAGCACCAGGATCGAGAACAGGGCCGGTCCGATCACGCCCTTCTGCAAGCCGATATTGATGATGATCAGCTCCATCAGCCCGCGCGAATTCATCAGCGCGCCGATGCCCAATGCGGTGCGATTATCCTCGCCCATCACGCGCGCCGCACCGTAGCAAGCGACGAACTTGGCGAGGACCGACGCAACCAACACCCCGGCCGCGATCAGCAGCATCGACGGTGAGGTGAGCATGTCCATCCGCGTGTTGAGGCCCGAATAGGTGAAGAACATCGGCAGCAGCAGCACCACCGCCACCGGCTCGACCTTCTTCTTCAGTTCCTCGACGAACAGCCCGCGCGGCATGAACGCTCCCAGGATGAAGCCGCCGAAAATGCCGTGGATACCGATCGCGTCCATGAAGAAGGCCGACAGGCAGAACAGCATCAGCGTGATCGCGAGCACGTTCATGCTCATCTCGCCCCTGGCTTCCACCGCGCGTCCGAGCGGGGCCAGCAATTTGCGCCCGAACAGGACCAGGAAAATCGCATAAGCGACCGCCCCGCCGATCGCGAGCACCGCCACGCCGGGCCCGCCGCCGAAGGTCGCGAGTACCAGAGCGAGCACGCACCACGAAGCGGCGTCGTCGAACGCACCCGCAGTCAGCGAGAGCGTACCGAGCGCGCTGTCAGCAAGCCCGCGCTCGTTGATGATCCGCGCCAGCATGGGGAAGGCAGTCAGCGCGATGCAAGCGCCCATGAACAGGGTCGCATTGGCCTGGCTGATTCCGTCCGCGAACAGGCCTGGGACCTTGAGCAGGAAAGGCGTGATCGCGACCGCGATAAGAAAGGGCGCAATCACGCCCGCGGCCGACACCGCCGCCGCGCTGCGTGCTTTGGACTGGAAATGGTCGAGGCGGAGCTTGAGGCCGACCATGAACATGTAGAGCGCCACGCCGAGCTGCGACCCGGCATAGAGGACGTTCTTGGTTTCCTTGGGGAAGATCGCTCCCTGCAGATCGGGCCAGAACAGACCGATCAGCGACGGCCCCAGGATCACGCCCGCGATCATCTCACCGACCACCTGCGGCTGCGCGAGGAATTTCTTCCCGGCCCATCCCGCCACCCGGCAGGCGAAGATGATCACCGCCAGCTGCAGGAAGAAATGAATACTATAGTCGCCCGGCGCATAAGAGTGCGCCGCCCCCGCGACCGCCGGCCCATGCGCCGACAGGACATTGCCTAATGTCGACCAGAAACTGTCCAATATCCCTTGCACGATACCCCTCCCGCCTTGTTGTTATGCGTGAAGGGAAGCGTCGGGCGTGCTCCGAGGCAATCCGAAAATCCGAACCGAGCCGGCGATTATGGCCGGTTCGTCCATTTCTGTTGCGGAGGCGCTACAAGGTAGTAATGTACCTACGATAGCGGTTAATATTCTGTAGGTATGTAGGTTCAACATGAAAGTCGTGAGCAGCCGCGATTTCAATCAGGATGTGAGCCAGGCGAAGCGTGCGGCGCGAATCGAGCCGGTATTCATAACCGATCGTGGCAAGCCGACGCATGTTCTTATGAGTATTGATAATTTCAAATATCTGACTGGGCAGACCGAAAGCATCGTCGATCTGCTCGCGATGCCCGATTCGAGCGACGTGGAGGCGGTGCGCAGCGACGTCTGGGATCGGGGCTGATGTATCTGCTCGACACACAGGTCGTGCTTGAATTGCGGAAGGCGAAGGCGGGGCAAACCGATGCCGGCCTCGTCGCTTGGGGAACGGGCGTCTCGCGCCAGAACCTGTTCTTGTCGGCCCTCTCCCTGGTCGAACTGGGGAATGGCGCCACGCGAATGGAGAAGCAGGACAAGGCAGCCGCCGCGGCGCTGCGCGCCTGGATCGACGACCAGGTGATGCGCGCCTTCGAAGGACGGATATTGCCCGTGGATGCCGCAGTGGTGCGGCGCCGGGCTCAGACCAGCCTGGCGGACTCGCGCGACGCGCTGCTCGCCGCGACCGCGATCGAACATGGCCTGACGCTGGTCACGCGCCAGACCGCCGCGTTCAAGGGCGTGCGCGTCAAGCTGTTCAATCCATGGGGCTATACGCCGGAGGATGAGCAGGATAGCGATTGGCGTCAGGCGGCGCGGACGGGGCCCCTGTGGCTCAAGAATCTGTTCGTGAGGGCCTGAGATGAACGGCAAGAGATCGATCCTGATTGTCGGGGGCGGCACGGCCGGCTGGCTGACTGCGGCCTATCTCGCGCGGTTCCTGGGCCTCGCCGACAACCCGCATCTTGAGATCACCTTGCTGGAATCGCCGGATATCGGCCCGATCGGCGTAGGCGAAGGCGCCTTCCCAACGATCCGCAACACGCTTCAATTCCTCGGCATCGACGAAACCCAGTTCATCCGTCGCACGTCCGCCACGTTTAAGCAGGGGATCAGGTTCGACGATTGGCTGCGTGCGCCGGACGGCGGCAAGCGGCACTTCTACCTCCACCCGTTCGAAGCGCCTTTCTATGCCGATGACGCGAGCCTCGTTTCCTATTGGCTGTTACAGGATCCGGCGACCCGCCCTGCCTTCGCGGAGGCGGTGACAATCCAGCACAGGGTCGCCGAGGCGAAACGCGGGCCGAAACGCCCAGGCGAAGGCGAGTTCACCGGCCCCCTCAACTACGCTTATCATTTCGATGCGGGCCAGCTCGGCAAGGTGTTGGCCGACCGCGCGGTCGAATTCGGTGTGCGGCACGTCCGCGACATGGTTGCCGACGTCATTCTCGGAGCGGATGGCTCGATCGATCATGTTACGAGCCGCGAGAATGGCGGCTTCGCGGCGGATCTGTTCATCGATTGCACCGGCTTTCGCGCGGAACTCATCGGCCGTGCGCTCGGCTCACGCTTCATCTCGGCGAAGCGCTACCTCTTCACCGATCGGGCAATCGCCTGCAAACTCCCTTACGACCGGCCCGACGCGCCGCTCGAAAGCTTCACCATCGCGGCCGCGCACGAAGCCGGCTGGACATGGGATATCGGGTTGGCCGAGGCGCGCGGGCTCGGCACGGTCTATTCGAGCGCGCACATGTCGGACGAACAGGCCGAACGTATATTGCGGGCTTATGTCGGCGAACGCGCCAATCAGGCCGAAATGCGATTCCTGCCGTTCGAGCCCGGCTACCGCGAGCAGCAGTGGATCGGCAATTGCGTCGCGGTCGGCCTGTCGGGCGGCTTCCTTGAGCCGCTAGAGTCGACCGGCGTGGTGCTGATCGAGGCCGCGATCGCGATGATCGCGGAGCTGTTCCCACACAATGGGCCGATCGATGCTCCGGCGCGCCGTTTCAATCAGTTGATGGCGGGCCGTTTCGACAACATCATCAACTTCCTCAAGCTTCATTATTGCCTGAGCCGCCGCGAGGAGCCTTTCTGGCGCGACAATGTCGATCCGGATTCCATCCCTGACCGGTTGAAGGAGCTGCTTGAACAATGGCGCCACCGGCCGCCCAGCCGTTATGATTTCATCATCGACCTCGAGAGCTTCACCTTCTTCAACTATCAATACATCCTGTACGGGATGGAATTCCGTACCGATCTTTCGGGCGCACGTGCCGATTTTCCCAATGTGCGCGCGGCCGAGCGCCTGTTCCAGAAGATCCGCAATTTCGGCGAAAAGGCAGCCGCGGATCTCCCGACGCACCGCGCCCTGATCGAACAGATCAATGCGCCGCGGGAGGCGCTACCGGTCAACTGACGAGATTGTCCTACAATTCCCCTTGTTAATGTCGCGCTCGCCTGCAAGCTAGAGCGATGGTCCGTGGCAGCCGGAAGCGATTGTTCCGCGCCGATAATGACGATGAGGAGCGGAAGGCGATGGTCAAACGAAGCAGCGGTGTGACTCGGCGTTCTGTCCTGAAGGCGGGCGGGATCGCGGCGGCTTCGACAAGCGCATTTGCCCGTCCACGGCTGGCAATCGATCATGACGAAAGGCTTTGGTATCGCCAGCCCGCCGCGACGTGGAACGAAGCGCTGCCGATCGGCAATGGACGGCTGGGTGCGATGGTGTTCGGGCGTGTCGGCCAGGAGCGGCTCCAGCTCAACGAAGATACTTTGTGGGCAGGCGGCCCGTATACGCCCGACAATCCCGATGCGCTGGCGGCGCTGCCGCAGGTGCGCAGGTTGCTCGCTGAAGGCCGTTATGCGGACGCAACCGAACTTGCCCGCGCGCAGATGATGGCCAAGCCGCTCACGCAAATGCCCTATGGCACGCTGGGCGACCTGTTACTGACATTCGCAAAGGCGGAAGCGCCGAGCGATTATATGCGCGAGCTGGATCTGGCCACCGCCATCGCAACAACACGCTTTACCAGCCCACAGGGGCGCTACCGGTATGAGCTGTTCGCGTCCGCGCCTGAGCAGGTGATTGTCATGCGGCTCGAGGCCGAGACCGGAACGCTCGATTTCGACCTCACCCATCGTGGCCCGCACAAGCCCGCCTCGTCCGCCCCCAATTACACCGGAAGCGCGCAGGCCACGACGGTCACGCCGACCGTGAACTGGCTTTTCCGCGAAGATCCGATCCCGCAGCGGCCTGATATTTCGATCCGTTCCGACGGAGCACATGCGCTGCTGATTACCGGCCGCAACGAAGCCGAACCGACCGTGCCGGCCCGCCTAACTTATGCGTTGCGCGTGCGGGTGGTTTCCGATGGCGCGGTCGAAACTTCTTCGGAAGGGATCAGGGTCAGAGGCGCTCGCGCCGTCACGCTGTTGATTTCGGCAGCTACCAGCTACGTCAACTTCCACGATGTCGGCGGCGAGCCGATCGGCATCGTCCGCAAGCGCACCGATACCGCCGCGGCGAAATCCTACGCAGTGCTCAAGCGCGACCATATCGCCGATCATGGCGCGCTGTTCGGACGAATGAGCCTGAATCTGGGAAGGACGGGCGCTGCTTCGCTTCCGACCGACAAAAGGATCGCGGCGGCGGAGGCGTCGGACGATCCCGCGCTGGCGGCGCTTTACGCGCAATATGGCCGCTATCTGATGATCTCCTCCTCGCGGCGCGGAGGGCAGCCGGCGAACCTGCAGGGGATTTGGAATGAAGGCACCAGCCCACCCTGGGGCAGCAAATATACGATCAACATCAATACCGAGATGAATTATTGGCCCGCCGATCCCGCCAATCTAGGCGATTGCGTCGAGCCGCTTCTGCGGATGGTGGAGGATCTCGCAGTCACTGGCGCGAAGACGGCGCGCACCATGTATGACGCGCACGGCTGGGTCGCGCATCACAATACCGATCTGTGGCGGGCAACCGCACCAATCGACGGGCCGCTCTGGGGGCTTTGGCCGATGGGCGGCGCATGGCTCTGCAACACGCTCTGGACGCATTGGGAATATAGCCGCGATCCGGCGCTGCTCGCGCGTCTCTATGCCCTGATGAAAGGCGCCTGCTTATTCTTTCTCGATGTGTTGATCGAAGATCCAAAAGGGCGCGGTCTGGTCACATCTCCATCCCTATCGCCGGAAAACATGCACCCCTTCGGCTCCAGCCTGTGCATCGGCCCGGCCATGGACAGGCAGATCCTCAGGGATCTTTTCGGCCACACGATCGCGGCGGCGCATTTGCTGCATCAGGACGCGGCGTTGGCCGGGCAGCTCGAACGGACACGTGCAAGTCTCACGCCCGACCGGATCGGCAAATCCGGCCAGTTGCAGGAGTGGCTGGAGGATTGGGACGATGCGGCGCCCGAACAGCATCATCGCCACGTATCGCATCTGTACGCCGTATACCCGAGCGGCCAGATCAACGTGCGCGACACGCCCGAGCTGATCGCTGCGGCCAAGGTGAGCCTTGATCGGCGCGGCGATCTCAGCACCGGCTGGGCGACCGCATGGCGGGCGTGCCTGTGGGCACGCATGGGCGAAGGCGAGCGTACGCATCGCATCATCAAAGGCCTGCTCGGTCCGCAAAGAACCTATCCCAACATGTTCGACGCGCACCCGCCGTTCCAGATCGACGGCAATTTCGGCGGAACCGCCGCGATCCTTGAGATGATCGCGCAATCCTGGGGCGGCGAGCTTCGGCTCCTGCCGGCGCTGCCGGCGGCATGGCCCAGCGGTGAAATCAAAGGAATGCGCGCGCGTGATGGAATCACGCTCGACCTCGCCTGGAGCCACGGCAAGCCGGCCGCCCTGACGCTGCGCGGCCGAGCCGGCACCAGCGTCCACGTGCGTAACGGAACCGATATGTTCGTCGCCCGTCTCGACAAAACTGGCGCCTTCCGAAAGCGCTGGGCCTGACGGCCGATAGGGCTTGGCTCGCGGGGCATTTTAGCTAAGGTCAGCGCGGGCGGAACAGGGGCGGCATAGGAGAGAGGTGCTTGATCGTGCCCAGTCGCTGCGAGTCCGGTAAGGCTGAATGAGCCGGAACGAGCGCGCGCCTTCCGGCGTCGATTCCGTACAAGCCTGGCGCCAGATCGTCGACAGCGCGACCGAAACCGGGATCATCAGCACCGATGCCGAAGGTCGCGTCACCAGCTGGAGCGCGGGCGCCGAGCGACTTCTCGGGTGGACCGAGACAGAAATGCTCGGTCAGACGCTTGAGCGGCTCTTTCCGCAAAAGAAGGCGGCCAAAGCGCAACTGCGCCGCGAGATGGACGAGGCGATCGCCAGCGGCAGGGGCGGCGGCGAGGACGGCTGGCGTCGGCGCAGCGATGGCAGCCAGATCTGGGCGGTAGGCGAGATGAGCCCGATCCGCGACGATGAAGGCGTGCTGATCGGTTTCACCAAGATATTGCGCGATCGAACCAACCAGCGCGCGGCGGAAGAGGCGATCCGCGCCGAGCGCCACACGCTGGAGGTGCTCAATCGTGCCGGCTCCGCGCTTGCGGCCGAAACCGATCTCCAGAGCTTGGTCCAGATCGTCACCGACGCAGGCGTCGCGCTAACCGGGGCGCAGTTCGGCGCCTTCTTCTACAATGTGCTCGGCGATGCCGGCGAAAGCTACATGCTTTATACTTTGTCGGGCGCACCTGCGGAGGCATTCTCGAAATTTCCGATGCCGCGCAACACCGCGGTGTTCGCACAAACCTTCGAAGGCCGGTGCATCGTCCGATCGGACGATATCACCAAGGACGAACGCTACGGCCACAACCCGCCGCACAAAGGCATGCCGGAAGGCCATCTGCCCGTGCGATCCTATCTGGCGGTGCCCGTCGTGTCGCGCGGGGGCGAGGTGATTGGGGGCCTGTTCTTCGGCCATGCCGAACCTGGTAGATTCGACGAACGCTCGGAACGCGGTCTTTCGGGCCTTGCAGCCGAAGCGGCGGTCGCAATCGACAATGCCAGGCTCACGCAGGCCGCGCAGCGCGAAATAGAGGAGCGAAAGCGGGCTGAGGAGGCATTGCGCGAACTCAACGCGACGCTCGAACAGCAGGTTCTCGAACGCACCGAGGAGCTTCGCCGCAATGAGGAGGCGCTACGGCAATCCCAGAAGATGGAAGCGGTCGGCCAGCTCACCGGTGGTATCGCGCATGATTTCAACAATCTGCTGCAGGTGATCATCGGTAATCTGGAAGCACTGCAGCGCAATCTGCCGGCGGAATCGCCCCGGCTGCAGCGCGCCGCGAACAACGCGATGGCCGGCGCCGAACGCGCGGCGTCGCTGACCCAGAGGTTGTTGGCTTTTTCGCGGAGGCAGCCGCTCAACCCCCGGCAGGTGGATCCCAATGCGCTGGTAGGCAGCATGTCCGATCTGCTCCACCGCACGCTGGGCGAAACCATTTCCGTCGAGACGGTGCGCGGCGCGGGCGTGTGGCGGATCGAAGTCGATCCGACGGGTCTGGAGTCCGCGATTTTGAACCTTGCGGTCAACGCTCGCGACGCCATGCCGGAGGGCGGCAGGCTCACGATCGAAACCGCCAATACCTATCTCGACGAAATCTATATCCGCTCGCACAGCGAGGTCCCGGCCGGACAATATGTGGTCCTGTCGATTTCCGACACGGGCCATGGCATGGACGAAGCGACGATCGCGCAGGCGTTCGAGCCTTTCTTCACAACCAAACCCGTCGGCCATGGCACCGGCCTCGGCCTCAGCCAGGTCTATGGCTTCGTCAAGCAATCGGGCGGCCATCTCAAAATCTATTCAGAACCCGGCGACGGCACGACGATCAAAATCTATCTCCCGCGGCTCGACGGCGTGGCGATGGACGATTCCCAGAATGTGGCCGCGATGGCACGAGAGGGGAGCGCCACCGAGACGATCCTCGTGGTCGAAGACGACGCGGACGTGCGCGAACAATCGGTCGAGGCACTGGGCGAACTCGGCTATCGCGTGCTGCAGGCACCCGACGGACCGACCGCACTTCGCCTGATGCGGCGCGAGGCGCAGGTCGATCTCCTCTTTACTGACGTTGTGCTTCCGGGCGGCATGACCGGCGCACAGGTCGCGGCCGCAGCCAGCGACATACAGCCGGGACTGAAGGTGCTTTACACGACCGGTTATGCCCGCAACGCGATCGTCCACAACGGCCGGCTCGACCCGGGCGTCCAACTCATCACCAAGCCCTACAGCTTCGCCGACCTCGCCGCCAAGATCCGCGACGTATTGGACGGGCTGGCTTAGGTCTCCCCCCGCTCCCCGCACAATTAGGAGCAGGGAAAGACCCTCGATCGATGCAGCCGCTACAGCTTCCAGCTCATCTCCCCAGCGAAGGTGCGCTGGGTGAAAGGGTGGAACAGGTAATATTTGCGATTGGTGAGATTATCGACGCCCACCGCCAGCGACCAGTGGCGGGAAAGGTTCACGACCGCCCGCACGTCCGCGACCAGATAGCTTTCAAAGCCCTGATAGGTGTGGGCCACTGGATCGCTATTGTCGATCGTGCCGAATGATCGGCTGCTGTAGCGCGCCGCCGCCGTGAGCGAGACGATGTCAGTCGGGCGGTAGCTTGCGACCAGCGCGGCTTTATGGCGGGGGACCTGAGGAGGGCGTTTGCCGCTCGCGGCGGGGAATGCGGCGTCCGCGAGAATCTTCGGGTCGACCCAGGTGAGACTGCCCGAGAGATCGAAGCGGGGCAGCAGATCGGGCTTGTCGAAGGCCAGTTCCAACCCGCGCGTGCGGACTCGGTCGACGTTCTGGACGAAGGTTGCGAGCTGCGAGCCGCCGTTCAGCGGGGCGAGCTGGGACAGGAGGGCGCCGTCGATCACCTCGTTGAACAAGGACAGGCGGATGCCCTTATGCTCGATCGCCAGCTCTTCCGAGGTGCCGCGTTCGGGCTTTAGATTGGGGTTGGGGACGGCGAGGGTCGAGCCGGTTGTCACCACCTGATAGAGTTCACCCACGGTGGGGAAGCGCCAGGCGCGGCCGAATGAGGCCTTGATCGTCCACTGGCTTGCAGGCGTCCAGGCGAGCGTGGCCTTGGGCGAGAAACGGGCAGCGGCGAGCCTCGGCTGGTCCACGGCCAGAGCGGGCGAAGCCGAGAAATTGAAGCCGTCAAAAGCGCGCCACCACTCATACCGACCGCCGAGTGTGAGCGTCAGCGGCGCAGCTAGCATCCAGGCATCCTGCGCCCACAAGGCGGCGGTACGAGTACGGCCGCGCGAGGCGAGGTTGAGCGCCCCCTCCCCGGCCGAGCGCCAGCCGAGAGTCGCGTAGCGGTTGCTGTCGAGGATGAAGCGATCCCAGTGGCCGCCGAAGCCGATCACATGCCCGCCCGAATGCCACGAGCTCTTGGCATCGAGCGTGTCCCAACCGGTGCCGTCGAGCCGCGTGATATTCCCCGCGCCGCCATCCGCCGCCGCCGGCAGAGTATCGGTAGGGGTGCGTTGCACATCATGATCGAAGCGGTAGCGCGTGCCGATCAGCTCCCCCTCGAAATCGCTCCCCTTCCCCTTCGCGGACAAGGCATGCGACCAATGCCGCTCGTCGTAGAGATAGACATTGTTCGAAAAGGCGGACGTGAAAGCAGGCGCACCGCCATCGTCGCGCAGATAGCTCTCGGCGGTGGCGCCGGTGTGGTTGAGAAACAGGCCGCCGACATAGGCCAGGCGAATGCCGGGGGCGACGTCGAGCGCCAGCTTGAGCTTCGCATTGTCCTGTCGCTGATGCTCGAACCCCGCCGCGCCAATGACGCGAATGGGGGCACCGGAGCGGTTGAGATCGGCATAGCCGCCCGCCATCCCGGGCGGATTGGCGGTGCCGGTGACGGTCACGTAAGCGAGCGGCTGGCTCTTGCTGTCGACGTGATCGGCGCTCACGAACCAGGCGAATGGCCCGGCGCGGTCGCCGATAGTGCCGCCGATGCGATAGACGGGCAGGTCCCGATCGGTGCCGTATTGGCTGAAGGTCTGGATGCTGGTGCCGACACTGGCTGTCGCCTCCAGATGATCGGGCATGCGCGTGGTGATGTTGACCACCGCGCCGATCGAATTGCCGGGATAGGCGGCCGAAAATGGGCCGTAGAGCACGTCGATCCGCGCAATCTCCTGCGGGGTGACCATCGCCCAGCGCGGGCTGGCGGTGCTGTTATTGTTGCCGATCAGCGCCGACAGCAGGGCGCCATCGGCATAGATCAGGCTGCGGGCGCTCGCGCCTACGCCCGAAGTGCGGGTCGCGAGCGGTGCCTGCGTGTCGCCGATATGGCGTTTGCGCACGACCAGGCTCGGCAGATATTTGATCGTATCCTCGACATTGGCAGCATTGACCGTGGTGGCAATGGTGGAGGCGTCGATCGAGACATGCGTGGATGGGGCATTCTCGATCGTCCCGGCAGCTTTCTGGCCGGTGACAACGATCACTGGAGCCTGGGCTGAGGCATCCTGAGCGGGACAGGGTGTGGCGCCCGCGGCGAGAGCCACGGGCAGGAGCGCGCGTCCGACGAACGCGCCGCGGGATATGACAGACATGATGATCCTTCGTTGACGGGAAGACGCGCAAGCGCGTGCCGAAATGCGTCAGCGAAGGAGGATGGGCGGGCCAGTCTTGGGCGGCGGGGGCGCGGCGAGGCCAAGCCCGGGACGCAATATCAATTGCGGCGTGAAGGCGGCTGCCAGCGCAAGCGGCGGCAGCAACGCAGGCAGGATCAATGTCGGCAGATCGGCCGCGCCGCCGATGGCGGCCCCGAAACCGCAATCATGATCATGATCGCCAGGCATGGATTTGCCATGATCCATGCCCTTCATCGGCATCGCCTGGCCCATCGGATCCATGCCGGGCATGGCCGCCATCGCCGCCAGATCGGCATTCTGGCCGGCGCAAATCTCCAGCGCCAGCTTGCCCGACATCGGCATATAGCCAGCCGGCACAGCCAGACGCACTGCGAGTGCGAAGGCGACCAGCAAGGCGGCAGCCCAACGGTGGAGCGTCAGATGGGGGCGCAGCGAATGCACGCCGTCGCCCCTAAAGGGGTGCACCTCGGTTGTCATGGCGTTTCGGCACAGGACCTTTGTGCCGGAATCGTCGCCTTGAGTTCATCCATCGGTCAGTGGCGAGGAGCGATCCCGGCTGCCGCGCGAGAGTGCAGGCCAGCCGATGCAAATCACGGCCCGACGTCCCCCTTCCCGGCCTTCAGCCCCAGGCTATTCGAAGCCGCGAAGCCGAGCGCGACGGCCACGCGATCGTTCCAGTTATAGGGATCGTTGCGGATGATCGGTGCGCCGTCGTCACCGAACAGTACCGTCTGGTAGAATAATCGCACCGGAATTTCGCGCGGCAGTTTGACGAAGCTTTCCTGCCCCGAATCCAGGGCTTGCTGCCATTCACTGTCGACCCCTTCTTCGCGGGCGATCAGCTGGGCGAAGCCGAGCGCATCCTCGACGCGTACACAGCCGTGGCTGCGCTGGCGCTGAACCAGCCCGAACAGCGCCTTGGCGGGCGTATCGTGCAGGTAGATCGCCTGGTCGTCAGCCATGTCGAACTTGACCAGGCCGAGTGAATTTTTCGGCCCGGATTGCTGGACGATCCAGCCATTTTTCCAAGCCATATTCTGCGCGGCGAGCTCGGCGTCGCTCTTGTCTGCCAGCTCCTGCTGCTGGACCGATTTCGGGACCGTCCAGGTCGGGTTGGCGACGAGGCGGAAGATGGGAGCACCGAGTTGGGGCGTTTCCTTGTCGGGTTCGCCCACCACAACCTTGCGCGTGTCCGCGATCTTTCCGTCGCGCCAATAGGTGAGTTTCGCGGCGGCTAAATTGACGTCGATCCGGGTCGGCGGCGGCGTGCGATCGAGCCAGCGCAAACGCTCCATCGCCACCGCAATCGCACGCGCCCGATCGGCATCGGAGAGGTTGAGAATATCCAGCGCCTGCGATCCGATGATGCCATCGGGGTTAATACCGTAATCGGCCTGCAGCGCGCGGATCGCGGCGACCATCGGCCTGCTGTAGCGGCGCTCATGCGCGAAGCGCGGGTCGAGATAGTCCATCGCGATCAGCTGCTGCGCGATCGTCGGCACGCGCGGGTCGGACGATCCGGCCGCGATCGTCGTGCCAGCGTCCGGGATTGCGCGCACGGGCGCGCTCGCCTGTTGGACGATAGCGAGATAAGCCTGGGACAGGCGGCGGTAATTGCCATCCTGCGGCGCGAGGCTTTCGAGCCAGCCGGCAACGTCCTTCTTCTGCAGCGCCGCGGCGAGCCCCTGCTTCAGGTCAGGACGCGGACGGGGCAAGGTATAAGGATCGTACAGCTTCTTCGGATTGGTGGCGCCCTGTGCGAGTGCGCGGGCGTAAGCGAGCGCGGCACGGGTGAGCGCGGCATCGCCCTCGGCTGAGCCCGGCTTGCCACCGACATCGAACGCCAGGCGGTCGAGGCCGTGGGCGGCGCGATTGTTGATGGCATCATTGAGCTGGCGCGCGGTGGCGCGGGTCCAGTGCGGCTGCTGAGCCTGATTCCCCACACTGGTATCGGACTGGCCGAAACGAAAGCGATTACAAGCCGGGACGAGAAGCAGCAGCCCGATCAGGCAAGACGCACGTCTGACAACTCGCACCCGAAACTCCTCATCCACGGGCGGCTGCTAACGCGACGAAGGACCTGGGGTTCAACTTCGCCGGTACGATTGAGATCGATACGATCAGCCGTGTCACTTCCGCCGGGGGAAAGGGAGCACTGTGCGGAGCGGAGCGCGACGCCGACCGCAACGAAGCCAACCGGCGTCATAGCGCAGGCGCAGACTCCGGATCGCCGGCCGGAGAAGCGCCAACCATTCAGCGCAGCGGCTTAGGGGCGGCAGGGGTGGCATCCAAACAGCCTCTTCCTAAGCACCGCCGCGAAAGCTATCGGCGCTTGGACCGGGCGACGCTGAACAGCGGCAACGACAAAAGGATACAGAATGCGGGGAGCGCGGGCGCTGCTGATTCTGGTATGGCTGATCGGCTTACCGGCCGTTGCGCGCACGCCAGAATATTCCGCGGTGCAGGCGCGACTGCAGCATGGCTGGAACAGCTGGGACACGAACAGCGTGACCGAGCAGGTCCTGCTTCCTCAAGGTCTTGGCATCGCGCTGGGCGTGCGGCGGCGCAGCTCCGAAAATAGCGACGCATTTCTCGCGAACGCGCTGATCGGCCGGAAGGGCGTTGACGACGAGAAGGTTTTTCCCGGCCCTCACGCTTATGACGGCTCATACAGCGCGTTGCGACTGAGCTGGCGCGGCGTTGATTTGCTGCTGGAAGCGGCAAACGTAGACGGCGACCTGGTGATGCTGGTCACACCGTTGTCCTCCCCGGCAGCAGCGCAAGCGATCGGCGCTTCCTCGCCGGAAGCGCGAACCACGTTCTTGCGCCCCGACGAGAAGACGAGCCAGCCCGCGGTCGCTTCATTCTCGGCACACATGCTTTGGAACCGGCCCGGCAGTGTTACGCACGAAGGTGATCATCTGGTCGCGCATCTGCCGGGCCGCGACATCGGCATTTTCGCGGCCGGAAACACGCTGATCGATCCACAGATCCCGGCAACCGGCCCTTACCTGGCCTTGAGCCTGGACAGTGCTGCTGCCGTCAGCACGGGACATCCGCGCAGCCTCGCCGAGGTGAGAGCGCTTATCGCACGCCGACGCGACGCGGAGGCAGCGCGCACCTCAGCAGCAGGCGCTGCGGGGGAGGTGCGCGGGGCGATTGAGACGGTACTGGGCTGGGACACGATCTATGATCCTGCCAACGACCGGGTTCTATCGCCTGTCAGCCGTATCTGGAGCCAGAATTGGGGTGGCTATGTCGTGTTCGACTGGGACACGTTCTTTGCCGGCACGATGGCCTCGATCGGCAACAAGGATCTGGCCTATGCCAACGCTCTGGAGGTGCTCGGCGAGGCGACGCCCGCCGGCTTCGTTCCTAATTATGCGCGCGCGGGCGGGTGGAAGAGCTGGGACCGATCGGAGCCGCCAGTAGGCAGTATCACCCTGCTCGACCTTTACTACCGGTTCCACGACCGCTGGCTGCTCGAGCAAAGCTATGTCGCTCTGCTCAAATGGAACGAATGGTGGCCAGCGCATCGCGCGATTGGCGATTATCTCGTCTGGGGTAGCGATCCGGATACGCGACCGCGCAATCCCGACGATCCGAGCGTTGGCACGCTTCAGGGCGCCCGATATGAATCGGGGCTCGATAACAGCCCGATGTATGATGGCGTGGGCTATGACGGGCGCCTGATGCAATTGGCCGACGTCGGACTCATGAGCCTGTATATCGCGGACTGCGACGCTTTGGCCGAGATCGCGACCATCCTCGGCAAGCAGGGCGATGTGCGCCAGTTGCACAGCCGGGCGACGCGCTTCCGCCGAGCGCTAGCGACGCTGTGGGATCCCGCCGGGCAAATCTACCGCAACAGGGATCTCCGCACCGGGGAACTGAGCGCGCGCATCTCTCCCACGAACTTCTATCCGTTACTGGCCGGCGCAGCATCGCCGGAGCAGGCCGACGCAATGGTCCGGCGCTACCTTATGAACCCGGCAAAGTTCGGGGGGCCGCTAACAATCCCCTCGGCCCCGCGTGACGACCCGGCATTCAGGGATCAGGATTATTGGCGCGGGCGGATATGGGGCCCGATGAACTATCTCGTATGGCGCGGCCTGGATCGATATAAGAGCCCCACCGCGCGGGAGGCTCAGGCGCAGTTGAGCCGTAATTCGTTGGATCTGTTTCTGAACGAATGGCGCGCCAAAGGGCATGTCCATGAGAATTACAGCGCTACCGGCCCGGACAGCGATACCAGCCAGACCACGGATTGGTTTTATCATTGGGGCGCCCTGCTCGGGCTGATCGGCCCCGGCGTCGATCCTGCGGCGGGGCGACGCTGAGGCCCGACACTTGCTGCCCCAGCAGCTGGTTCTTCAGCGTTCGGGCTGCAGCCGGAGCAGCCATCCCTGGGGAGAAGTTGCGGTACCCGGGCGGACGAAGCGGTGGACCAGCACATAGAGCAGACCGTCGGGGCCCGTGTAGACGGCGCGGGTTCGGCCCAGGCGCTGGAGGATGACCTCCTGGCCGGAGACCTCCCGCCCCCTCACCTCGACGCGGCGGAGTTGCCCGGCCAGCGCCGCGATGAAGAGGTTGCCCTTCCACGCAGGGTAGCGGGCGCCGTTGTAGAAAGCGATACCGCTCGGCGCGATCGCGGGGGTGTAATAGGTGATCGGCGGCACCATGCCGGGCACCGAACGTTTGTCGATCCCCGGCTGTGAGCCCATCGACACGACACCCCAACCGTAATTCTTGCCCTTTTCGATGATGTTGAGTTCGTCGCCGCCAACTGGGCCATGCTCGCTTTCCCACAGCAGGCCGGTGGCCGGATCGAAAGCGAGGCCTTCCGGATTGCGATGGCCGTAGCTCCAGATGGTCGGGATTGCGCCGGGCGTCTTCACGAACGGATTGTCCGCGGGGACGCTGCCGTCCGCATTGATGCGGTGAATTTTGCCGAGCGGGCTGTCTAGCTGCTGGGCCTGGGTCATGTCGCCCTTCTCACCCAGCGAGAAGAACAGATGGCCTTCGCGGTCGAACAGGAAGCGGCTGCCATAATGGGAGCTGTCCCGATTGTAGAATTTGGCGGCCGCGCGGAAGATCACCTGATTGTCGATCCAGCGGTTGTGGCCATCAATCCGGCCGCGCACGATCACTGTCATGGAGGGCGGATCGATGCGATCCCCACTGCCGCCCATAGGCGAGTATTTCGCTTCGGCCGCAGTTACCGTGTGCCCGGGCAAAACCTCACTATAGGATAGATAGATCCAGCCATTGCGCCGGTAATCGGGATGGATGGCGATATCGAGAAATCCGCCATCCTGCCGCACCCACGGTGTCGGCGTGCCGCTGACCGCATCGCGCAGGAGGCGGCCGTCCTTGTCGATGATGCGCAGCCGGCCGGGACGCTCGGTCACCAGTTTACGCCCGTCGGGGAGAAAGGCGACCGCCCAAGGCGTGTCCAGGCCGGCGGTAACCACCTCCAGCCTGACCGTCTGTTTGGCGCTGCGCACGATCAGCCCCGCGGGATCGACGGGCGCGGCATACCGCGCGGCGGGCGCAGACGCCTTGAAGCGGAGGAAATTGACCAGCTGCCACTGCTCGGCCTCGCTGAGCGCGCCCTTGAAGGCGGGCATGCCGCCGGGACGGCCATCGTGAATCGTATCGTGAAGCTGATCGTCGGTCCGCGCGTCGATCAAGGCAGGGCTGAGGGCGGGCCCCGCCCCTCCTTCCCTGTTCTCGCCGTGGCAGCCCGCGCAGTTTGCCGCATAGATCTTGCCGAACTGGACCATCGCCGCTTCGGGATTCTCGCCCCATGCCACCACAGGAGCGCGTGTGTTCGTACCGGAAGTCTGCGCGAGCAGCACGGCGGCACCGGCGAGCAGAACCGGGAGGAGCAGGAAGCGGCGCGGCACGATAGTTGATTCCTCACCATTTTCAGCCTGTTTGCAGGCATTTGCTTCGCGCGCCTTACTTGAAAGAATCCTATATGATAGGAAAAAGTGCGCAGCATCGACCGCGTTGCCGTGCATAGGCGCGCCTTAGATAAGCCCATTGAAAGCGAATTTAGTGGTGGCAAACCCGCAAGCCGGTATCAGGCGACGCTGATCGGCGACCCGCCTCCGCGCGGTAGCCTGCGCCGGATGCACTTTAACGCGCAAACGAACGGCCGTTCGCTGCATAAGGATCATGTGATGTCCAGGAGAAGCCCAGCCATTCTAGAGGTGCGGGTTGCCGTCCCGGCCGACGTGCCGGCGATCCTGGAGTTGATCGCGCAAGCATATCCCGGCTTCGGTAATTACAGCCCCGGCCAGATACTCGGTCAGATCAACAATTTCCCCGAGGGCCAGTTTGTCGCCGTGCTCGAAGGCACGATCGTAGGCTATTGCGCGTCGTCGCGCATCGACGAGGAAATCGCGCTGAGCCCGCACGATTGGGCGACCATTACCGGCAATGGCTTCGGCAGCCGGCATGACGCTACCGGCGAATGGCTTTACGGCTTTGAGATGGCGGTGGACGCGCGGCAGCGCGGGCTGCGCATCGGCAAAAGGCTTTATGAGGTAAGGCGCGCGCTAGCCGAGCGGCTTGAATTGCGCGGGATCGTATTCGGCGGGCGGATGCCGAATTATGCGCGCTCCAAACCGAAGGTGAGCGGTCCACAGGATTATCTTGAGCAGGTGCGCGAGGGCAAGCTGCGCGATCCCGTGATCGGTTTTCAGCTGGCAAACGGCTTCACACCGATCGGCGTGCTTGCGAGCTACCTCCCCTACGACAAGGCGTCCGACGGTTTTGCTGCCCACATGATCTGGCGCAACCCCTATGTCGATCCGAGCGAACCGCCGGCATTCCGGGTGCCGAGGGACGTCGAAAGCGTTCGGCTGGCCACAATCCAGCTGCAGGCGCGGGCCGTGAAGGATTTCGCGGAATTCGTGAAGAATATCGAATATTTCGTCGACGTGGCGGCCGACTACCGATCGGACTTCGTGGTGTTCCCGGAGCTGTTCACGATGTCGCTGCTGTCGTTCGAGAAAGAGGCATTATCGCCGATGGCGGCGATCGACCGGATGACCGAATATCGCGCGCCAATCGTGACCGAGCTTTCACGGATGGCGCTGCGTTACAATATCAACATCGTCGGGGGATCCCACCCTACCCGCACCGACGACGGCACGGTCCAGAACGTCGCTTATGTCTGCCTGCGCGATGGGTCGGTCCACGCACAGGAGAAGATCCACCCCACTCCTAACGAAGCCTATTGGTGGAAGATCAAAGGCGGCAGTTCGGTCGACGTGATCCAGACGGATATCGGCCCGATCGGTGTGCTGATCTGCTACGACAGCGAGTTTCCCGAGCTGGCACGCCGGCTGGTAGACGAAGGCGCGCGGATCATTTTCGTGCCATTCTGCACTGATAACCGGCAGGGCTATATGCGGGTGCGTTATTGCGCACAGGCGCGGGCGATTGAAAATCAGTGTTTCGTGGTGCTTTCGGGCAATGTCGGCAATCTTCCCGGCGTCGACAATATGGACGTGCAATATGCGCAGTCCTGCATCCTCACTCCATGCGACTTCCCTTTCGCGCGCGACGGAATCGCAGCGGAGGCGAGCGAGAATATCGAGACGCTCACCATCGCGGACGTGAACCTTGCCGATCTGACCTGGGCACGCGCCGAGGGCACCGTGCGAAATTTGGCCGACCGACGTTTCGATCTGTATCGGATCGACTGGAACAAAGGATCGCGCGGCGAGCCGAGCCCACGCGTCCCGCCGAAGGGAAAGGCGCCCGGCGGCGGCTGAGTAGCCTCGCGAGCTAGTTTACAGCCAAGGCCGCTCCGCAGCCATTACCGCTTCATAGCGCCCGATCTCCCCCGCCATGGCAAGCGTCAGGCCGATCTCGTCCTGGCCTTGCATGAGGCAGGCGCGGCGGAACGGATCCATCTCGAAGGCGAAGCGATCCTGATAGGCTGTGGTAACGCTCTGGGTTTCGAGATCGACGGTGATCGGATCGGTTTTCGCGACCTCCATCAACCGATCGATAGCCTCCTGCGGCAACACGACCGTAGCGATGCCGTTCTTGAAAGCGTTACTCGAGAATATGTCTGAGAAAGAAGGTGCGAGCACCGCTTTCACGCCCATGTCGCCCAACGCCCAGGCGGCATGTTCGCGGCTGGATCCGCATCCAAAATTGTCGCCCGCGATCAGAATCGGCGCGCCGGAATAGTCCAGATTGTCGAAAACGTTGCCAGGCTCGGCGCGGACCGTCTCGAACGCGCCACGGCCGAGGCCCGCGCGGGTGATGGTCTTCAGCCAGTGGGCAGGGATGATGACATCCGTGTCCACATTCTTGCGGCCGAACGGATAGGCCTTGCCCTCGACGGTGATGAGCGGTTCCATCAATCGGCTGCCTTCGGGAAAGCGGGAAGCTTGGCGATATCGGCCGGCTCGTGCTGGATAATCACGGTCGCATGCAAATTGGCTGCGAGCTTCTTGAAGCGATCGAGCGAGGCGAGCGTGTCGGCGCGGTTGGTGTTGAACGCGGGCACGCCGTTCGTCTCGTAATTTTCGGTGAAATGCGCGGTATCGCCCGAGAGGAGGACATATCCCTTGTGTACCAGCTTCACGAGCAGAGCATGGTGGCCGGGGGTGTGGCCCGGCATATCGAGCATGACGACGTTGCCGTCGCCGAACACATCCTTGTCGCCGGTGACGGGCTCCATCGCGCCGCCATCCTTGAGCCAGTGCGCGAGCGCCGCGCCGTGTTCAGCATTGGGGCCACGCATATCGTCGATATCCCCCTTCCCGATCAGCAGCTTCGCGGCCGGGAAATCACCGGCCTGGCCGGTATGGTCGAAATGTTCGTGGCTGATGCCGATGATGGAGATTTGGTCGGGCTTCACGCCTAATTTGGCGAGTTGATCGACGATGGTGAGGGTGAGCGTCGCATCCATGCTCTGTTTGGGATCCGGCACATGGTTGAGCATCGCCTTGGGCAAGCCGGTATCCCACAGCATCCAGCTGTCGCCATGGCGGATCAGATAGCAGCTCGCAGTGATATCCTTGTGCTGCCCGACATAAGCACGCGTGTCCGAAAATTCGTCGAGATCGAAGACGGCGATCTTGCCGCAATCGAGCCGCCAGAGGGACACGGGTGCGGCCGGTGCGGCGGCATGGGTTACGCCTGCCAGCAGCAGAGCACCCAAGCCGGCGAATGCGCCTCTTATCTTCATCCCATGAGCTCCCGAACGTCGGTCAGTTTACCCGTTACGGCAGCGGCTGCCGCCATGGCCGGCGAGACCAGGTGGGTGCGCGCACCCGGCCCCTGGCGACCGACGAAGTTACGGTTGGAGGTCGACGCGCAGCGCTCACCGGGCGGCACCTTGTCGGGGTTCATCGCGAGGCACATCGAGCAGCCCGGCTCGCGCCATTCGAATCCAGCTTCGATAAAAATGCGGTCCAGCCCTTCCGCCTCGGCCTGGCGCTTGACCAGACCGGAGCCGGGGACGACCAAAGCCTGGCGGATATTCGTCGCGACATGGCGGCCCTTCGCGACCGCGGCGGCCGCGCGCAGATCTTCGATGCGGCTATTGGTGCAACTGCCGATGAAGATGTTCTCGACTGCAACGTCCTGCATTCGCGTGCCGGGGGCGAGCCCCATATAATCCAGCGACTTTCGTGCGGCTTCCTGCTTGGAAGGATCAGCGAAGCTCATCGGATCGGGAACGATGCCGGTGATCGGCACGACATCCTCGGGGCTGGTGCCCCAAGTCAGGCTGGGCGCGATATCGGTCGCCTCCAGGGTTACGACCTTGTCGTATGAGGCGCCCGCATCTGTCGGTAAAGTCCGCCAATATTCCACCGCGCGATCCCAGTCCGCGCCGGTCGGTGCCATCGGCCGACCCTTGAGATAGGCAAAGGTCGTCTCGTCGGGCGCGATCAGGCCTGAGCGGGCGCCATGCTCGATCGCCATGTTGGAGACGGTCAGCCGTCCCTCGATCGACATCGCGCGGATCGTCGAGCCAGTATATTCGACGACATAACCGGTGCCGCCCGCAGCACCGATCTTGCCGACGATCGCGAGGATCACGTCCTTGGGGCTCACGCCGAAGCCCAACGCCCCATCAACGCGTATTTCCATCGTCTTGGATTGCTTGAGCAGCAAAGTCTGCGTGGCGAGGACATGTTCGACCTCGCTGGTGCCGATTCCAAAGGCCAGCGCGCCCAAGGCGCCGTGCGCGGCGGTGTGGCTATCCCCGCAGACCAGGGTCGTGCCGGGGAGCGTGAAGCCCTGCTCCGGCCCAACGACGTGAACGATGCCCTGTTCGGGCGCGACCTCGTCGAACAATTTGATGCCGAATTCGGGCGCGTTGCGGCTGAGCGCGGCAAGCTGGTTGGCGCTTTCCGGATCAGCGATAGGCAGCCGGTGGCCGCTTGCATCGACGCGGGCGGTTGTGGGCAGATTATGATCCGGTACCGCAAGCGTGAGATCGGGGCGACGCACCGGGCGGCCGGAGACGCGCAGGCCTTCAAACGCCTGAGGACTGGTCACCTCATGGACAAGGTGGCGATCGATATAGATCAGGCAGGTTCCGTCGTCGCGACGCGAGACGACGTGCGCGTCCCAAATCTTTTCGTAGAGGGTGCGGGGTTCGGACATGATGCGGCGCACATAAGAGCCCGCGACGGATAAGGCCAGAACCAGCGCAACGCTATATGGACGCTGATTGCGATATGTTAATGATCGCCTCGTAAGGCTGATATTTCGCGTAGATGGGGCTGCGATAGCCTCAGTGTCTGGGATGAGGGCGTGAACAACCAAGACCTAGAGTTCGATTCAGGCCATACTCCCTCTTTCGATGCCCGGGTGCCCCACGGCTGGCGGCTGATCCCCCATTACCGGTTCGAGATCGCGCTGTTCCTGCTGCTTATGGCCACCTTCGTGGCGGTGCGGTTCCAGGACGTGTTCCTTTCGCGCACGATCGTGATCGAGCCGCGCCATACCGGGAACTACACGCCGCGCTTCTATGGCGACCAACCGCTTGGAGGGAACTCCACGATCACAGTCGATCCCCGCACGCCGTTGAAATGGCAGTGCGCGCTTCGACTAAACTATGCTTATCCCTATTGCGGCTACGAACTGCTGTTCGACGCACATACGCCGAACAAGGGGTTCGACCTTTCGAAATTCCAGAGCATCACGCTGGATGTCGATTATCGCGGACCATCAGACACGTTCCGTATTTATATCAAGAATTTCGACCCAAGATATTCCACCCCGGGAATTCCCGACACGCTCAAGTTCAACAAGGTCGAGGTCGCCGCCCAGCCCGGCCGCAATCTGGTCGAGCTGAAATTATCCGATTTCGGCGTGGCCGAATGGTGGGTCACCAAGAACAAGATCCGGCCCGCGCTTAGCACTACCCAGTTCGATAACGTCACCGAATTCGAATTCCAAACCGGCACGCTCGCGCCGCCGGGGCTGTATCAGTTCCGGGTCAACCGGATCACGTTGCACGGTCGGGTGATCAGCCAGGCCGCCTGGTACGGTTCGCTCCTGGCGGGGTGGGCGCTGATAGTGGGCCTGTACCTGCTTTTCCGTATCGTGAAGCTGCGCCAGGATCTTGAGAAAAGGCGACAAAGCCAGGCGGCGGCACTTCGGATCGCGCACTATGCCGAGGAATCGGCGCGGCGCGATCCGCTCACCAAATTGCTCAACCGGACCGGCGTGATCGACCTTTACCATCCAATCGCGATGAGCCGTCGAGCCGATACAAGCATTGCGGTGTTCCTGCTCGACGTCGATCATTTCAAAACGGTCAACGACCGGTTCGGCCACAGCGCCGGCGATCGGGTCCTGGCTGACATCGCCTTAATTCTGACCGAGAATACGCGTGGCGGAGACATCGTCGGGCGCTGGGGCGGCGAGGAATTCCTGCTAATCTGCGCGGTTACCGATCAGGACGCCGCGCTGACTATCGCCGGCAAGCTGCGTGCAGGCATAGAGGCCCATCTATTCCCGGTGGTGGGGCAAGTCACCGCGAGCCTGGGCGTCTATTGCTGCAACGGAGCCACCGAAGCCCTGGAAAAGCTGGTTTCACGGGCCGACACCGCACTTTATGCCGCTAAGGAACAAGGCCGTAACCGCGTCGTGCTGTACCAGCCCTTCATGCGCGAAGCCGCCTGAGGATCAGCCTCCGACCCGCACCGCCTCCTGCGGCGAAACATAATCGGGATCGTGCGCGAATGGCAGGTCGCCATCGCTCCGCAGCGCCCCCAGCAGCGCCGGGAAATCGTCGCGGCAGCGGAAACCCAGCAGCCGTTCCGCCAGGCTTGCATCGTAAACGCGATCGATCGAGGCGGGCAACGCCCAGCCCTTGCGTGCATATAGTTCGGCCGCGTCCGGGAAATAGCGGGTGACGACGGCAGCGGCGTCCCGCTTGAGCTCTGCCGCATCGCCACGCGCGAACGGCGTCGGCGCCGCGACGATGAAGGTGCCGAACCCGATCTCCGGCGCGCGCGCCAGCGCGACGCGATGTGCCTCGGCCGCATCCTCCACTGTGAGGCGGCGGTGGAGCAGCTCATTCGCTTTGGTATTCGGGCCGGAAATGGCGAGGCGGTGCGCCTGATCGTCCTCCTCCGGGAAGAAGCGGCCCGTACGCAGCACCACGATCGCCAGGCCATGCTCCCGGTGGACCAGGCGGCATAGACTTTCCGCCGCGAGCTTGGTCGCGCCATAGATGTTGCGCGGCTCAAGCGGGGCGAGACTCTCGTCGATCCACGCCGCCTGGTCGCCTTTGCCTTGACGGATCGCGGTCGAGATCATCAGCGATGTGGTCGAGGTGAAGACGAAGCGCCCCACGCCCGCAGCGGCCGCCTCTTCGAGCAGCGCCAGCGTACCGCTGACGTTGACGTCGACAAAGCGCTGCTTCGGGTAACGATCGATATCGGGCTTGTGCAGCGCTGCGCCGTGAATCACCGCTTCGATGGCGTGCTGCCGGATGGCCCGCGCGACGAGCGGGCGATCGTCGACGCTGCCGAGGATGTTCGTATGCGCGCCCGGCGCGACATCGAGGCCGATCACACGATGGCCGTCACCCGCGAGCAGCGGGGCGAGATAGCGACCAAGCCAACCGCTTGATCCGGTGAGCAGAACATTCATGGCCGAGCGCCTAACAGCGCGCGGGCGGACCATCAATCATGGCCTGCCCAGCTCGACCCAATCATGTGGCGGCAAACGATAATATTGGTCGAAGATTTCGAGCGGCAAACCGGTCGGTTTCACCGAGGTCGAATTCCACAGCATCGCCACACCAAACCGCTCCGAAGGATCGAAGATAATCTCTGAACGCGATCCGCGCACCGCGCCGCGATGCCAGACCAGGTGATGCCCCTGATAATCCGACTGGCGAAAGGCGAGCCCGTAGGCGCTGTTCTTCAGCGCCAGGTCGTAGGGCGCGAGGCCGCGATGCGGAGTAAAGACACGCGGCACGTGCAGCTGCCATAGCAGATCCGGGGGCAGTATACCGGGAGCGCCGCCCATTTGCGCGCGCATCCAGATACCGAGATCGATGATCGAGCTGTTGACCCCGCCCGCCGCGGGGATGCGGTAATAGGCCTCCTGCACCGGGATCGGGTGGCGGCCATTGTGCGGGCGCGCCCAGCTCTGGGCCCCCATCAGACCCTCTTTGGTCGTGCTCGCACTGGTCATGCCGAGTGGGCCGAAAATGTAGCGCCGCGCCGCCTCATCGTAGGGGAGGCCGGTCGCCTTCTCGACCGCTTCATGCGCGACGTCGAACGCGACATTCTGGTAGGCCCAACAGGTCCCGGGCGGGCACATCGGAAAGAGCGGTCCATATTCGCCGCGGATCACGGCCGGATCGACATTGTCCTCGAGCCGATCGTCATAGGCATTCTTGACGATGCCAAGCCGGTGCGAGAGCGCGTCGGCCAGCGTCGCGACATTCTGGTTGTCATGCGGCAATTTGAGCGTCGAGGACCATTTGGAAACGGGATCGTCGAGCCGGAGCTTGCCCTGCCGCGCAAGCAAGGCTTCCAGCGTCGCTGCCACGCCCTTTGAAACCGAGGCCCAGCGCCACACCGTTTGCGGCGTCGCCTTCTCCCCTGTGGAAGCATCGACCACGCCGTAGGATTTGATGAACGCCAATTGCCCATCCTCGATCACGGCGATGGCGAGGCCGGCCATGTCATTGCGCGTGACAAGGCCCCGCGCTCGTTCGTCGACGCGGCCGAAATCGACGCGATACGCACGCGGGTTGAGCGGCCCTGCGCCAAGCGAGCGCTCGGCTCGGGCAGCGGTCCGAATACCCTCGCGCACCGGTTTGCTCGCGATGAAATGGCGCAGAATCACAATTGCTTCGCCGAGGATGATGAGAGCAAGCAGAAGCTGCACGCTCCGCAGGATCACGGGCTCGCGCCAGAGCGGACGGGCTGATCTTGGCCGTTGCGGCCGACGCGGCAAAGTCACGGCCTAGCCTTGGGGCGCAACGCGAAATCGGTCAACGGCCCGGCCGCTCTATTCGTCGTGCGATGAGCCGTTCAGTCGGGGACAAGCACGTCCAGCAACGGAGCGAGCGCCTGCTCGAGCAAAGCAGGATCGGCCGCGCGCCCCTCCGGCCAAGTGGCTTCGAACTCCGCTATTTCCATCCCGATCACATTGCATCCAGCCAATGCAGCGCATGCCTCCGCAAGATCGGCAATCGTCAGACCTGCTGCCACGCTATATTCTGTGGGTACGATGCCCGGGTCGAGCACGTCGCAGTCGATATGGATATAGACTGGGCGTCCCGCGATTTCGGCGCTTAGCCGCCCAGCCAGGTCCGGGCCGCCCTTCACCAGTCGGAGCGCATTGCTGGACAGCAGATCCTGCTCCGGCGGATCCAGGTTACGCGAGCCAACCAGGATCACGTTGGCCAAGTCGAGGTCTCCGCCGAGACCCGTATTCCACATGCCGGCGGCGCCGGTGAGGACCATGCCGCCGAGATAGGATTCCGGCGACCTCCCGAGCGGTACATTGCAATCGCCGTGCGCGTCGAACCACACCACCACCGCGTCGGGGTGATGGCGGGCGATCACCGGAAGCGTCGCAAGCCCGGCGGCACAGCGGCCCATTGTCGAGATGATCGCCTTTCCTTCGCCGAGCGCCTGATCCGTTGCAGTGGCGAGAAGCCGCAACTCTTCGGAGGCTGCACGAAGCTGAGCCGCCCACCCGCCAGGCAATGGCATACGCTTTGCCCCGAGGATGGTGGGCTGCAGGCCGGTTACCGCGCCGAGGGTGTCCGCAAGCAAAGCCGCGCCCGCCATCGCGCGGTCGTTGCGATCGCCAGCCAGTCCGGCGAAGAGGATCAACTCGACGGGTCGCTTCATGCCTTGGCGCTACTCAGCCGTCATAGGCGGCGCTGGTTTTCGACTTCACCTCATCCGCAGTGACGCCGGGTGCAAGCTCCACCAGCCGGAATCGCGACTGATGATCCGGCCGTTGAAACACGCACAGATCGGTGATGATCATGTCTACCACATTCTTGCCGGTCAGCGGCAAAGTGCATGCAGGGATGAACTTGGGGTCGCCGTTCTTGCTCGTATGCTCCATCACGACGATGATCTTCTTGACGCCGGCGACGAGGTCCATCGCCCCGCCCATCCCCTTCACCATCTTGCCGGGGATCATCCAGTTGGCGATGTCGCCCTGTTCGCTCACTTCCATCGCACCGAGAACGGTCAGGTCGATATGGCCGCCGCGGATCATCGCGAAACTGTCGGAGGAGGAGAAATAGGAGGATGACGGCAGTTCGCTGATCGTCTGCTTGCCGGCATTGATCAGATCGGGATCGACCTCGTCGTCATACGGAAAAGGCCCGATGCCGAGCATGCCATTTTCCGACTGGAGCGTGACCTCGACACCCTCAGGCACATGATTGGCGACCAAAGTCGGGATGCCGATGCCGAGATTGACGTAGAAGCCGTCCTTTAGCTCCTTCGCGGCGCGTGCCGCCATTTCGTCGCGGGTCCAGGACATCAGTTCGCCTTCTTAAGCTGGGTTGCGGGCTGTAGCTTGGATATGGCCGGCTGGGACGAGCCGGGATCTCGCCATTGTTTATCCTTAGGGAAGATATCGTCGGGCCCGCCCTGAACGCCGCTGCCATAAACGGGGTTCGGCATCACGAACCAGCCTGCCCCCCACATATCGACGATGCCCGAATAAGCGACCGTCGCACGGCGCGCGGCGATGCCGTTGGGTTCAGTCTTGAACAGGTCGGAGAAATCCACAAGCTGGTCGCCCGCCATTGCGAGCACGCAAAATTTGGCGGCGATGAGCTGTCGGCGACCGTCCTTGAGCGAGCCATTGGCGTCGTCGCCGGAGAGGAACAATGTCTCGCCATGCCGGGCTGGGCCGAGACCCGCGGCATTGAGCGCGGCCTCCGCGCCCGCGGCATTCATAACAGCACGGTTCGAGTTGAAGATCACGGTCACGCCATGATCGCGTAGCCGATCGAGCGTCTCCTTGGCACCGGGCGTGGGCGCGACGTAAGCGGCGCCACTCTTCTCCCATCGATCCCAAACATCCGCATCGAACACTCGGCGATTGGCGATCAGGTCGTCATATTCGGCGCCGAGATTGAGAATCGAGGTCTCGTCGACATCGAGCACGATCGCGGGCGGCTTGTCCCCGCAGGGAATGAAATGCGGGTTGGTAAGCGAGGAATCGGGCGTGAGCACCACGCCCCGATGCGTGCCGCTCGCGACCTGTTCATCGACGAAATCGGCCAGCATGCGCCAGGTCTGGCGCGTAAGCGCCGCGGCCTCAGCCGAGCCGTAGAGATATTGGATGCCGTGGAGCTGCGGCGGTGGAGGCGGCGGTTCGGGCGGAAAAAAAGGCTTGGCTGCGGGGGCCGCGATCTTTGCCTTGGCCGGCGGTGCGTTCTTCGCAAGCGCCGCGGCTGGCGCCGCGAGCGCGAGCAACGCCGCGATTGCACCCAGCGCAGCCCTCATGCCGCCTCGCGCGGGCGGGTGGTGCGGAACTCGATATTCTTGTCGTAAGGCGCGCCGAGGATCAGCCGCTTGATGTAAATTCCGGGCACGTGGACGCAGTCGGGATCGAGGCTGCCGACGGGGACGATCTCCTCAACCTCGGCGACGGTGTGCTTGCTCGCGGTGGCCATCGGCTGGTTGAAGTTGCGCGCGGTCTTGCGGAAGATCAGATTGCCCGCCTCGTCCGCCTTCCAGCCCTTGATGATCGCCAGATCCGCGACGATGCCGCGTTCGAGCACATAGGTCTCGCCGTCGAACTCCTTGGTTTCCTTGCCCTCGGCAACGACGGTGCCGACACCGGTTTTGGTGTAGAAACCGGGAATCCCTGCCCCGCCCGCGCGGCAACGTTCGGCGAGCGTGCCCTGCGGGCAAAATTCAACCTCAAGTTCGCCCGCCAGATATTGGCGCTCGAATTCCTTATTCTCGCCTACGTAGGAGGAGACCATCTTGGCGACCTGGCGGCTGCGCAGCAGCTTGCCCAAGCCGACGCCGTCGATGCCGGCATTATTGGAGACGAGCGTCAGGCCCTTCACCCCCGACGCCTCGATCGCGTCGATAAGTCGCTCGGGGATGCCGCACAGCCCGAAGCCGCCGGCGCAGATCGTCATCCCGTCACGGAGCAGGCCCGCCAAGGCGGCCGTCGCGTCGGGGTAGATCTTGTTGGCCATGCATTCCTCCTCGGATCGTACGGCTATGCCGAGATTGCGCCGCCGTATCAAACCTGAACAGCGATTCAAGTCGGACCGTTTGCGCGCAGATGAGGCACGGCTATAGCGCCTGCATGAGCAAGCTGAGAAGCGGCGGGCGCATCCTCGTCGATGCCCTAGTACGGCAGGGCTGCGATCGCATTTTCACCGTCCCGGGCGAGAGCTTCCTGCCGGTGCTCGACGCACTGGTCGATTCGCCACAGATCGACGTGGTCGTGACCCGCGCGGAAGGCGGCGCTGCCTTCATGGCCGAAGCCGACGGCAAGATGACGCACAGGCCGGGCATCTGCTTCGTGACCCGCGGCCCCGGTGCGACCAACGCCTCGATCGGCGTGCATGTCGCGATGCAGGATTCGACGCCGATGATCCTGTTCGTCGGCGACGTGGCACGCGACGCACGCGATCGCGAAGGCTTTCAGGAAGTGGATTTCCCCGCCTTCTTCGCTCCCTTGTGCAAATGGGCAGCCCGGATCGAGGATGCGGCGCGGATTCCCGAATATGTGGCGCGGGCTTACGCGACCGCAATGAATGGGCGGCCGGGTCCGGTCGTGCTCGCGCTGCCGGAAGACATGCTGGAGAGCGAGGCCGAGGCGCTCGATCGGCCAAGGATAGAGCGCGTCTTGCAAGATAACGACATCAGCACCTCGCTTGAAGCGCGGCGCATGATCGAGGCTGCCGAGAGGCCGGTTATGATAATTGGCGGCGCAGGGTGGACTGCACAGACCGGCGCTGAGGTTGGGATCTTTGCGGAAGAGTTCGGCATTCCGCTTATCGCTGCGTTCCGCAGGCAGGACGCGGTGGCCAATGATTGTCCAGTCTATGCTGGTAATCTCGGATATGGCCCAAATCCTAAGCTCGTCGAACGTGTACGGTCAGCCGATCTGGTGATCGCTCTTGGCGCTCGGCTCGGGGAAGCTACGACTGACGGATATACGCTGATCACCCCGGATCATCCGGATCAAAAACTGATCCACGTGCATCCCGACCCAAATGAATTGGGCAGTGTTTTTCGCACCGATCTCGCGATTTGCTGCGACGTGCTGGCTTTTGCCGCATTGATGACGGTTCCGACAACCGATGCGGTGCAGCGCCGGGATGGCATCGAAGCACATGCCGAATGGGAAGCCTGGAACACGCCGGTCGCCAACGGCACCGCGCTTGACCTTGGCCTCGTCTGGAAGGCGATGCGCGACATGCTCCCCGCGGACAGCATCATATGCAACGGCGCGGGCAATTTTTCGGCTTGGGCGCATCGCTTCTGGCGTTACGGCGCGCAGCCTTCGCAACTGGCTCCGACCGCGGGTGCGATGGGTTATGGCGTGCCGGCAGCGATCGCAGCCTCGATCCGTTTCCCGGATCGTCGTGCCGTAGCAGTCGCGGGCGATGGCGATTTCATGATGAACGGTCAGGAGCTCGCAACCGCTGCCAGGCAAGGCGCACGGCTGCTGGTGCTTCTGGTCGACAATGGCAGCTACGGCACGATCCGCATGCACCAGGAACGGCGCTATCCGGCGCGCATATCGGCGACCGAACTGGTCAATCCGGATTTTGCCGCGCTGGCCAGATCCTATGGCGGCTGGGCCGAAACCGTCGAGACGACCGAACAGTTCGCGCCGGCCCTGGAGCGTGCGCTCGCACAGCCCGGGATCGCTTTGCTGCATCTTAGGACCGACATCGAGCAGATCAGCCCGACACTGACGGTTTCGAGGCTGCGCGGGGCGAGGTGACCACCAGCTCTCCCGGTTGCAGCCACGCGAAGCTGAGAACAACTCGCCTCGTTCGAAAATGCGTCTCGACTTCGTTCGCCAAGAACGGGGGTGCACGTGGATAACCGCCCCCTCCTCGTCTTCGATTCGGGAGTCGGTGGGCTGTCGGTGCTCGGCGAAATCCGGGCGAGCCTGCCGCAGGCACCGATTGTCTATGTCGCGGACAATGGCGGCTTCCCCTATGGCACCAAGACCGAGGCCGAAATCGCAGCGCGCGTACCCGCTTTGCTTGGCCGGCTAGCGGAACGTTACCGGCCGCGCCTGATCGTCATCGCCTGCAACACCGCCTCGACGATCGCACTGGCGAGCGTGCGCGCCGCGCTCGACCTGCCGGTCGTCGGCACGGTGCCCGCGATCAAGCCGGCGGCGGAACAGTCGGAAACGCGGGTGATCGGGGTGCTTGGCACCAATGCCACCGTGCGTCAGCCTTATGTCGACGACCTCTCCGCCAGGTTCGCGAGCGACTGCCTGGTCCTGCGCCACGGCTCGGCCGCGTTGGTGGAGCTGGCGGAGGCAAGCCTGCGGGGCGAGCCCACCCCCGATCGCGCTTATGCCGACGCTCTGGCAGGCCTGCTCGATCAGGAGGGCGGAGATCGGATGGACATCGTGGTGCTGGCCTGCACCCATTTTCCGCTCGTGGCGGATCGGCTCGGAGCCGTGGCGCCCCGTCCGCTCCGCTTCGTCGATGGCGCCAAGGGCATCGCGCGACGGACCGCTCATTTGATGCAGGGCGAGCAATGGCCCGAACATCCTGCGGCCGGAATAGCGGTGTTCACCGCGCCGCTCGACATGCCGGGCGGACTCCGCCTCTCCCTCGGCGGGTTCGGTCTGACCGATCTTCAGCGGCTCTAAAAAAGGTCGCGCCGCGATACTGGAAAAAGGCCGCGGCCCGGGTTAGATGCGCGGTACCGCTGCGGGACAATCGGCTTGGATTATAATCGCGTTTTCACTCAGGCGATCGATCGGCTGCATGCCGAGGGTCGGTATCGGGTGTTCATCGACATATTGCGCAATCGGGGCACGTTTCCGAATGCGCGCTGTTTTGCGGGGCATAATGGCCCCAAGC
>Ga0207705_10000507_pt1 | contig 33098 bp, 27 predicted proteins | sample KBSC13metaG_FD_184314 | JGI IMG/M metagenome (GOLD analysis project Ga0207705, IMG submission 184314) | Corn rhizosphere microbial communities from Kellogg Biological Station, Michigan, USA - KBS C1-3 metaG (SPAdes) (version 2) | ecosystem: Host-associated > Plants > Roots > Rhizosphere > Soil ... | reverse complement strand
CGCCGAATACGACCGTGCGTGGCGGCTTGCCGAAGCCAAGGGCGGCTTCGACATGCTGTTTTTCAATGAGCGAGGGGAGTTGACCGAAGGCGGACGCTCGAATGTCTTCGCCAAGCTCGAAGACCAGTGGTTCACGCCGCCGCTATCGGCCGGACTGCTGCCGGGCGTGATGCGGCAAGTGCTGCTTGAAGATGCAGCCATGCAGGCGCGGGAGCGGACCTTGATGCGCGCCGACCTGTTGCGTGCCGAATCGCTCATCGTCTGTAACGCGCTGCGAGGCGCGCTGCCGGCGCGCATTTTGACGAGCGTTTGAGCGCCCGGGCGCTCGGGCGCTGGTCACGCGCGATGGTCCGTTCGCCGTTTTGCTTGTGGGCGCGCGGTAATGATCAATAGTGCTCGATCGCGCTGGGCAGCGCGCGTTTCTACGCTCGGCTTACATGGCAGCAGTGAACCGCGTCGCCGCGGGCGATCGTTTGGGCCGGTTTAGAAAACGTGCTCGGGCCCAGGGAACGAGCCGTTTTTTACCGCTTTGACGTAAGCCTCGACGGCCGCGCCGATACTGGCGGCTCCCGCCATGAAGTCCTTCACGAAGCGGGCCGGCTTGCCGGGGAAAATGCCGAGCATGTCGTGCAGCACGAGCACCTGCCCCGAGCAATCGACGCCGGCGCCGATGCCGATCGTAGGAATGGCGATCGCGTTCGTGACGTTCGAGGCGACCGCCGGCGGCACGGCTTCGAGCACGAGTAGCTGGGCGCCCGCTTCTTGCATGGCGCGTGCGTCGCGCAATAGCTGGCTCGCACCTTCCTCGGTCTTGCCTTGCACTTTGAAGCCGCCGAACGCATGCACCGATTGCGGCGTGAGGCCAAGATGCGCACAAACGGGCACCGAGCGTTCGACGAGAAAGCGCACTGTATCGGCGAGCCATTGGCCGCCCTCGAGCTTGACCATCTGGGCGCCGGCTCGCATGAGCTCGACGGCGCTTGCAAATGCATCGGTTGGTGTGCCGTAGGTGCCGAACGGCAGATCGGCAGCGATCAGCGCGCGCGGCTGGGCGCGTGCGACGCAGGCGGTGTGATAGGCGATGTCGGCGAGCGAGACCGGCAGCGTCGTGCCATGGCCTTGCAGGACGTTCCCGAGCGAATCGCCGATCAACAGCACGTCGACACCGCAGCGGTCGAGCAGCGACGCGAAGCTGGCGTCGTAGCAGGTCAGCATCGCGATTTTCTCGCCGGCTCCTCGCATTGCTTGCAGCTTCGGCACGGTGATCTTGGGCCGATTGGATTCCTGCAAATAAGTCATCGGGCGTCTCGTGTTCGGAAAGAAAAAATCGGCGCGAGCGCGCCGCGGGCCGGATATTACCCGGCTTTGACGAAGCTCGCCTTGCGCCCGCGCATCGTCTCGATTTGCTCGACCAGAAGCGCGAAGTCCAGATCCGATTCGAGCAGATTCAGGTGCTCGGTGTTGACGGTCAGGACGGGACTGTCGTCGTAGTGGTAGAAGAACTGATCGTATGCATCGCCCAACTGCCGCAGGTACGCTTCGGAAATCGTGCGTTCGTCGGGCCGCGCGCGTTTTTCGACGCGAGAGAGTAGGGTCGGTGCGCTGGCCTGCAAATGGACGACGAGATCGGGGACGGGCGCGCAAGCCATATCGATGTGCTCGGTCAGCGCTTGATAGAGGCGCCACTCGTCGTCGGGCAGCGTCAAGCGAGCGAAGATCGCGCTTTTGTTGGCAATGAAATCGGTCAGGACAGCCGTGCCGCGCGCGAGCCATTCCGCCGTTTCGCGCGCTTGTTCCGCTCGCTGCAGTGCAAACTGCAACTCGGTCGCCAGCGCATAGCGTGCCATGTCGCCGTAAAAGCGCCCGAGAAAAGGATTCGCTTGCGGCCGCTCGAACAGCGTGCGCATCGGCCAGCGTTCGGCGAGCCGTTGCGCGAGCGACGTTTTGCCGGCACCGATCGGCCCTTCGATCGCGATGTAGCGATGCGGGGCGCGGCGATCGGGCGCCACCACCGTAACAGGCGGGATATTCATCGGCATCGCGCCTTGCCGGCGTTCACCGCCGGAGGCGTTGCGGAGGCGGTTCCCCGAGCCGCTTTGTCGCCATCGTCCGCACGCCCCGGTGCCGCCTGCTCCAGCATATCGGCCATTGCACAGCGGCAGGTCTTCACCTTCTCGATGCGTTGATGCGCGACCGCGGGCAGCAGCGCATCGGCGCGGCCATAGCCCGGAATCGAGACGTCGGGATCGATTTCGACGAGCGGGACGAGCACGAAGGCGCGCTCGAACGCGCGCGGGTGCGGGACGACGAGATCGGGCTCGTCGATACGCATATCGCCGAACAGGACGATATCGATATCGAGCGTACGCGGTGCATTGCGGGAGGGACGCTCTCGGCCGAAGTGATGCTCGATCCGATGACACAGCGCGAGCAGGCCCGACGCGCTCAGCGCGGTCTCGAGCTTGACGACAAGGTTGTAGTAATCGTCGCCGCTCGCATCGATCGGCGCGGTGCGATACAGGCTCGATTTCGCGAGCACACCGATGGTGTGCTGCTGAGCGAGGCAGACGACAGCATCCTTCAGGGATTGGCGAGCATCCCCGAGGTTCGCGCCTAGACCGAGATAAGCAACCGTCATGGCATGGCTTCCTACGACTTCACCACTAGCATTGCGCGGCACGCCGCCGCCGATTCAGTCCTCTTCGGCGCGTTGCGCGGGCTCCGCCTGCGCACCGGCCGATTGTTCGTCACCACCGCTGCGGCTGCGACCGCCCCGGCGCCGCCGCTTGCGCGGGGCGCGCTCACGCCCGCCTTGCGTCAGGAGGGCTTCGCGATCAGCCGCGCTGCCTTCGAGGAAGGCCGTCCACCAGGCACCGATCGCGGGATCGAGTTCGCCCGATTCGCACCGTAACAAAAGGAAATCATAACCCGCTCTAAATCTTTGGTGTTCGACGAGCTTGAGCGCGCTGCGGCCCGAGCGTTTTTCGAGGCGGGACTGCAAGCCCCAGATCTCGCGCATATCGGCCGAAAAACGCTTATGGATGGCGAGCTTCTCGGTTTGCCTGTCGAGCACGTCGTCCATCGCGCGATGCAGCGCGGGCACGGGATATTCGCCGTTTGCCTCGAACTGCTGTGCGCGCTGCTGCACGTCGTGCCAGAGCAGCGTCGCGAACAGGAACCCTGGGGAGATCGACTTGCCGGCCCTCACGCGCGCATCGGTGCTGTTCAGCGCAAGCGTAACGAACGATTCGCCGTGCGGCTGTTCGAGTACGACGTCGAGCAGCGGCAGCAGGCCGTGATGCAGGCCTTCTTTGCGAAGCTGCGTCAGACAGGCGAGCGCATGCCCCGACAGCAGCAGCTTGAGCATTTCGTCGAACAAGCGCGCGGCCGGCACGTTATGGATCAGATCGGCGAGGGGCTTGATCGGCGCGCGCGTGGCATCCTCGATCTCGAAGCCGAGCTTGGCCGCGAAACGCACGACGCGCAGCATCCGCACGGGATCCTCACGATAGCGCGTGGCGGGATCGCCGATCATGCGCAACAAGCGGGCGCGGACATCGGCCATGCCATTGTGGTAATCGAGCACCGTCTGCGTGGCCGGGTCGTAGTACATCGCGTTGATCGTGAAGTCGCGCCGGGTTGCGTCTTCATGCTGTTCGCCCCAGACGTTGTCGCGCAAAACGCGCCCGCTCGCGTCGATCGCATGCGCGCCGTAGGACGCTCCCTTGGATGCGCCCCGGCGCTCGAGCCCTTCGCGGCGCACGCGTTTGGCCGGTGCGGCGGGTGCGTCCTCGTCCAGGCGTTCCGGGGGCGCTTCGTTCGGCGCGGCCTCTAAAACGGCTTGCTCCAACGGGGCTTCCTTCGGGGCATCCACGAGCGCCCGAAAGGTCGACACTTCGATAATCTCTTGCCCGAACTGCACGTGCACGATCTGAAAGCGCCGGCCGATGAGCCGCGCACGGCGAAATAGGCGCTGCACTTGCTCGGGCGTGGCGTCTGTCGCGACGTCGAAGTCCTTCGGGGCGATGCCTAGCAATAAATCGCGCACGGCCCCCCCGACGACGAACGCGCGGTAACCGGCCTGCTGCAGCGTCTCGGTGACACGCACGGCGTTGCGCGAGAGCAGCGTGGGATCGATTCCGTGGATGTCGGACGACAGGATGACGGGAACGTTGGGCTCCGGTGGGCTCGCGCGCTGATCCGCACGCGGCTTTTTGCGACGCGGTTTGGCCGTCGCTTCGTCAGGGGCCGCGACGGCCGCTTCGGGGAGGGAGTCTTCTTTGGCGGCCGTATCCGTATCTTGGCCGAACAGCTTGCGGATGAGTTTCTTGATCACGACGGTTGGAAAAGATCGAGGATGCGCCAGCCCTTGGCTTGCGCATGTGCGCGCAGGGTGGCGTCGGGATTGGTCGCAATCGGATCGGTAACGCTTTCGAGCAACGGGATATCGTTGTGCGAATCGCTGTAGAAGTAGCTGCGCTCGAAGTCGGCCCACGTTTTACCGAGTGAGGCGAGCCATGATTCCACGCGCACGATCTTGCCTTCGCGATAGCTGGGTGTGCCGGTGCCGCGGCCAGTGAACGGCGAATGCGGCTGGCCGTCTACGGTCTGTACTTCGGATGCGATGAGCATGTCGACGCCGAACGCGTCGGCGATCGGACGCGTGATGAACTCGTTTGTCGCCGTGACGATGCAGCACAGATCGCCGTTGTCCTGGTGCGTGCGCACGAGCTCGAGGGCGACGGGCACAAGCGCGGGGCGGATGACTTCGTGCATGAATTGCGCGTGCCATGCGGCGAGCTCTTCGCGCGAGCGATGCGCCAGCGGCGCGAGGATCGTCTCGAGATAAGCGTGAATATCGAGTTCGCCGCGCTTGTAGTCGGCGTAGAAGCGATCGATGTCACGCAGGTAGCTTTCGGCATCGACGATGCCGAGCTTCACGATGAAGCGGCCCCATTCGTTGTCGCTGTCGGTCGGGATGAGCGTGTGGTCGAGGTCGAAGAGTGCGAGATTCGTCATGAGGGCGCATTTTACTTGAAGCGGCTCGCCGTAGCCGGAGAGCCTTCGGAGGTGGCATCGGCGGCCGGCAACGCGAGCATGGTGCGCAGTAGCGGCAGCGTGATCGCGCGCTTTTGCTCGAGGGAGAAACGATCGAGCGCATCGAGCAGCGCCATGAGGCTCGGCATGTCGCGCCGAAAGTGCGTGAGCAGGTAGGCCGGCACGTCGTCGGCGAGCGCAATGCCGCGTGCCTTCGCCGCGTGCTTGAGCACGGCGCTCTTGCGCTCGTCGGGTAGCGGGGCGAGGTGAAATACGAGGCCCCAGCCGAGGCGCGTACGCAAATCTTCGCGCACGGTCAGCGCGATCGGCGCCGCGTTGCCCGTGGCGACGAGGCCGCTTGTCGGATGCGCGCGCACCTCGTTGAAAAGGTTGAACAGCGCGATCTGCTGCGCGCCGGAGAGCTTGTCGCAATCGTCCACCGCATAGATCGCCACGCCGGGGTCGAATGCGAAAGCCGTCAAGGCGCTTTGCGGCCCGAGGAAGGACACGCGCCCCGGCGCAGCGCTGTGAACGAGCGCGGACAGCAAATGGCTGCGGCCGCTACCCGGCTCGCCCCACACGTAGAACGTTCGATCGGCGAGCGGGCCCGCCGCGAGCGCGCTATCGAGTTCGGCGAGCCGCGCGACGAGTTCCGCGTTGGCGCCGGCGAAAAAGTTCTCGAACGTCGACGGCGGCGGTGTGCCGAGGTCGAGTGTCAGTTGACGATGCACGGTCACGATGAAAACGCAGTCAGTGTCGGTGTCAGTGGGTCGGCTTGTCGGCGCTTAAGTCAGTTCTTATACAGCGCGCTCGCAAGGTAGCCGCGGCGCACTTCGCGTAGCGCGGTCGAGATGATTGCGCTGACCGGCAGCGCAAGCAGCACGCCGAAAAAACCGAACAATTGGCCGAACGCGAGCAGCGCGAAGATCACGGCAAGCGGGTGCAGGCCGATGCGTTCGCCGACGAGCCGCGGCGTAAGGAACATGCTTTCGAGTATCTGCCCGATCCCGTAGATGATCGCGATGGCGACGAAGCCATAAAGGCTGCCGAATTGCAGCAGCGCCGCGAGCAGTGCGAGCGCGAGGCCGGTGGCGAAGCCGGCATACGGGATAAAGACGGCGAGCCCGGTGAAGATGCCGATCGGCAGCGCAATCTCGAAGCCCGCGATCGTGAGCGTCAAGCCGTAGAAGACGGCAAGCACGGCCATGACCAGCAATTGGCCGCGCAAGTATTGCGACAGCGTGCGATCCATTTCGACGACGAGCTCGAGTGTCTTGGGCAGCCAGCGCCGTGGGACGATGCCGGCCAGACGCGCGAGCATCGTGTTCCAGTCGTAGAGCAGATAGTAGAGAACGAGCGGCACCATCACGAGGTCGCCGATGAGCGTGATCATGAGGTTGCTGCTCGTACGTAGCGATTTCCACGCGGCGAGCGCGACCGTTTGCGCGCTGCTCTCGAATTGAGTCGTCAGCATGTCGCGCAGGCTAGAGAAATCGAAGACGTCGGCGAACCCGAGCAGCGTGAGCTTGGGCTGCGCCCAGTCGTGCAGATGCGAGATCAGCGCTGGGATCTGCGCTTTCAGCTGAGGCCCTTCCTTTTGCACGACGGCGAACACGAGCAGCGCGAGCAGCGAGACGAGCAGCGCGAACACGAGCATCATCAAGAGCGCGGCAATCCCCCTGGGGACGCGATGGCGCACGAGCCAGGCCACGCCGGGCTGCAGGATGTACGCGAGGATCGCCCCGAGCAGGAACGGCGTGAGGACCGGACTCAAGAGCCAAAGCAGGATGCCGAGGCCGAGCGCGACGGTGCCCCAAAACAGGGCTTGGCGCTGGTAAGGCGTAAGAAGCGGAGAACTCTGCGACAAGGGCACGTTCCTGGTATGGTCGAATCGGCGCGACGAGCGCCGGCCGCCCGGCTGCTGTCGTACCAAGTGCCGGGCTAGGCCGCACTCGGGGCGCGGACTGCGGCTCGGCAATCGACATCGGTTAAAATCGCATTTTACCGACCTTCTCGCCCTTCCCCATGAATCAACCGAAATCCGCGCCGGACGCCCAGGCTGGCACCCACGGTCTGTCGTATCGCGATGCGGGCGTCGATATCGACGCCGGCGACGCGCTCGTCGCCGCCATCAAGCCGTTCGCGAAAAAGACACTGCGTGAAGGCGTGCTAGGCGGTATCGGCGGGTTCGGCGCGCTGTTCGAGGTGCCGAAGAAATATCGCGAGCCCGTGCTCGTTTCGGGCACCGACGGCGTCGGCACGAAGCTCAAGCTGGCGTTTCATCTGAACAAGCACGATACCGTCGGCCAGGATCTCGTCGCGATGAGCGTCAACGATATCCTCGTCCAAGGCGCCGAGCCGCTGTTTTTTCTCGACTACTTCGCTTGCGGCAAGCTCGACGTCGCTACTGCGTCGACCGTCGTCAAGGGCATCGCACAGGGCTGCGAGCTGGCAGGCTGCGCGCTGATCGGCGGCGAGACGGCCGAGATGCCGGGCATGTACCCCGACGGCGAATACGACTTGGCCGGCTTTGCCGTCGGCGCGGTCGAGAAGAGCAAGATCATCGATGGCAGCACGATCGCCCCCGGCGACGTTATCCTCGGTCTCGCATCGAGCGGTATCCATTCGAACGGCTTCTCGCTCGTACGCAAGATCATCGAGCGCGCGAATCCCGATCTATCGGCCGATTTCCATGGCCGCTCGCTGGCCGATACGCTCATGGCGCCGACGCGCATCTACGTGAAGCCGCTTTTGGCGCTGATGCAAAAGATTGCCGTGAAGGGAATGGCGCACATCACGGGCGGCGGGCTGGTCGAGAACATTCCACGCGTGTTGCGTGAAGGGCTCACGGCCGAGCTGCAACAATCGGCCTGGCCGATGCCGCCCCTGTTCGCGTGGTTGCAGCAGCACGGCGGCGTGGCCGACGCGGAGATGCATCGCGTCTTCAACTGCGGAATCGGAATGGCGGTGGTGGTGGCGGCAACCGATGCCGACGATGCGGTGCGCGAACTCACGGCTGCCGGCGAACAGGTGTGGAAGATCGGCGTGGTGCGTGAAAGCCGTGAAGGGGAAGCGCAGACGGTCGTCGTCTAAGCCGTCGGGCGTTGTGCTTCGACTATGACGACCCACTCCGTGGGTTGGCGCCGACGATCGCTTCGATGGCCTTGACGGTATCGTCGGTCGCGCTCGGCGCGCAGCAATCGATGACGATTCGCTCGGGCATCGAGCGCAGCCAGGTCAACTGCCGCTTGCAGAGTTGGCGGGTCGCGAACACGCCTTTGTCCCGCATTGTCGCGTAGTCGATCGAACCGTCGAGATACGCCCACGCCTGCCGGTAGCCGACGCAGCGCATCGACGGCAGGCTCGGATGCAAATCGGCGCGGGCGTGCAACTGCCGCACTTCATCGAGGAAGCCCGCTTCAAGCATGGCGTCGAACCGCTGTGCTATGCGGGCATGCAACACGGCGCGATCGGCCGGCTCCAAGGCGATCGGCACGAAACGGTAGCGCGTTTGTTGGCCGCGATCGGCCGCGGCCAACAGCGCCGACATCGGCTCGCCGGTCAACATGAACACCTCGAGCGCGCGCTGGATGCGCTGCGCATCGTTCGGCGCCAAGCGCGCCGCTGTCGCTGGATCGACGCTTGCGAGCCGCGCGTGTAACGCCGGCCAGCCGTCGCGCACGGCATCCGCTTCAAGTGTCGCGCGCACCGCGGGATCGGCCGAGGGCAGCGCGTTCAGCCCTTGCGTCAACGCCTTGTAGTAAAGCATGGTCCCGCCGACGAGCAGCGGTACGCGGCCGCGCGCAAGGATGTCGTCGATCGCGTGCAAGGCATCGGCCCGGAAATCGGCCGCGGAATAAGCCTCGGTCGGCTCGCGAATATCGATGAGATGGTGCGGCACACTTGCGCGTTCCTGCGGCATTGGCTTCGCTGTGCCGATGTCCATGCCGCGATAGACGAGCGCCGAATCGACGCTGACGATCTCGGTCGGGTGCTTGGCCGCAAACGCGAGCGCAGCCGCGGTCTTGCCCGAGGCCGTCGGGCCCAGCAAGCAAGCGATCGCGATGGGGCGGCGGTCGTTCACGCGCTCACTGCCCGCGAAGAAACAGCCGATCCAGGTCGGTGAGCGTCAATTGATACCATGTCGGCCGGCCGTGATTGCATTGATCGGCGCGCTCGGTCGCTTCCATTTGGCGCAGCAGCGCATTCATCTCGTCGAGCGTCAAGCGCCGGTTCGCGCGCACGGCGTGATGGCAGGCCAGTGTGCCGAGCAGCTCGTGCTGGCGTTCGGTGAGCACGCGCGAGCCGCCGTACGCATGTAGATCGGCCAGCACCGCGCGTGCAAGCGCCTGCAGATCGGCGTCCTTGAGCAGCGCCGGCACGGCGCGGATCGCAAGCGTCGTCGGCGAGAGGGGCGCGAGATCGAACCCGAGCGCATCGAGCGCTTCGCGCTCTTCCTCGGCGGTGCCGATCTCGACGGCGTCGGCGGTCATCGAGAGCGGAATCAAGAGCGGTTGCACGGCCACTGTCCGGTCGGCGAGCGCTCGCTTGAACTGCTCATAGAGAATCCGCTCGTGCGCGGCGTGCATGTCGACGATGACGAGCCCGCGCACATTCTGTGCGAGCACGTAGACACCGTGGATTTGGCCGATGGCGAAGCCGAGCGGGTGTTCGAGGTCCGCCGGCGTCAAGGATGGCGAGGCGCCGAAAGCGGACGCGATTGCCTCGGCAGCGCCGTCGCGGGCTTCGAAGTGCGAGGACGCCGGGGTGGCCAGCCATGGCGCATCGCCGGCCGGCGGACCGCTCGAGCCTGCCGCCGCGCCGTCGGCGGTCGTCGGAGCCTTGCGTCCGAACAGTGCATCATAAAGCGCGAGCGGCTGTGCGACCGGCAGCGTCCCTTGCGTCATGCGCGAGTCGCGCATCCACGTCGAGCCGCTACGGCTCGCCGCCGAAATCGATAGGCCGCCAGACACGGCGCTTGCCGCTCCTGCGCTGCCGCTTCCACTCACCGTGCCATGTCCGAGGCCGGCGCCCGCATGGGGCTCGATCTGCGCGGCGTGGCCCAGCGCCGTTGTGTCAGGCGAGGCCCCCGCATGGCGCGCCAATGCGCGTTGCAGCGCGTGGAACACGAACTGATGGACGCCGCGCGAATCGCGAAAACGCACCTCGATTTTCGATGGGTGAACGTTCACATCGACCGCTTCGGGCGGTAAATCGAGAAACAACACATACGACGGGTAGCGGTCGCCATGGAGGACGTCTTCGTAGGCCGCTCGTACCGCATGCGTGAGCAGCTTGTCGCGCACGAAGCGGCCGTTGACAAAGAAGTACTGCTGGTCGGCACGACCGCGGCTTGCGGTCGGCAGCCCCGCGCAGCCGTAAAGCGCGATATTCCCCGCGACTTCTTCGAGCGGCAGATGGGCGCTTGCAAACCCTTCCCCGAGAATCTTGGCGACCCGCGCGGGCGGCTCGCTGGCGTTCCAATGCTCGAGCGCGCGGCCGTTATGCAAGACCGAGATGGCGACGTCGGGCCGGGCGAGCGCGGCGCGACGGATCATCTCGACGCAATGGCCCAGTTCCGTTTGCTCGCTTTTGAGGAACTTCCGGCGCGCAGGCGTGTTGAAGTAAAGCTCGCGCACTTCGATCGTCGTGCCTACGCTGCCCGCGGCGGGCGTCAAATCGCCCGTCTGGGCGTCGAGGCGCATCGCGTGCGCGGCGTCGTGCGTGCGGCTCGTAATGAACGTTTCCGCCACAGAGGCGATCGAAGCGAGTGCTTCGCCGCGAAACCCGAGCGTGGCGACAGCCTCGAGCTCGGCAAGCGAGCGGATTTTGCTCGTGGCATGGCGCATGAGCGCGAGGGGCAGCTCGGCTGACGGAATGCCGCAACCGTCGTCGGTAATCGAAATGCGCTTCACGCCGCCCGCATCGAGCACAATCCGCAGTGTCTTGGCGCCTGCGTCCAGCGCGTTTTCGAGCAACTCCTTGACGACCGAGGCCGGACGCTCGACGACCTCGCCGGCCGCGATTTGGCTGATCAGCTGGTCGGGCAGCGGGGCGATCGCGCGCCGCGGGCGCGCCGTAGGCGCCTGCTGCGCGGCGCGCTCGGGGTGGGCCGGCGCTTCGGGAAATTCGGACATTGCGCGATTATAGCGATTCGCCACAGCGGGCAACGCCGAAGCCGATGGGCGCGTAAAGCCGTTTCGAGATCGGTTGCGGGGTTTGGGTATCATGACGCGATGCGTGGCAGCCGGGGTTCGGCTGTGCATGATCAATCGTCCGACGTTTCGCTCGTTTGCACTTTTAGGAAGGAATGCCTTTGGACACGCTGCTTCATTTCATGGCCCTGGTGCTGCACATCGACAAGTTCCTCGGCACTTTCGTCCATCAGTACGGTGCTTGGGTCTATGCCGTGCTGTTCGCCATCGTGTTCTGCGAGACGGGGCTCGTGATCCTGCCGTTTCTGCCCGGCGATTCCCTGCTGTTCATCGGCGGCGCATTCTGTGCAACCGGAGAGATGAATCTCACGTCGCTGATTGCGATGCTGCTCGTGGCGTCGATCGGCGGGAACACCCTGAACTACGTAATCGGACGCGCGATCGGGCCGAAGGTCTTCAATACACGGATCCCGTTCTTGGAACGTTTTCTCGATCGCGCCGCGCTCCAGAAAACGCACGACTTCTATGAACGGCACGGCGGTAAGACGATCGTCCTCGCGCGTTTCATCCCGGTGGTGCGCACCTTTGCACCGTTTGTGGCGGGCGTGTCGGACATGCGCATGGGGCGCTTTCAGTTCTTCAACGTGACCGGTGCTGCGCTGTGGGTGTTGCTGCTCGTGCTGGCAGGCTACTTCTTCGGCAATATCCCGTTTATTCGGCAGTATCTGAACTTGATCGTGCTGGTGGGCGTGGGTGCGGCGATCGTGCCCGTGGCGCTTGCGGCGGTATGGAAACTCACGCGTAAAAAGTCGGCGGCGACCGTGCCGGGGAACAGCGGGACGCGGTGAGGGTTGGCGGTGAATCAATTTCTTCGGAGCAACGACTTGGGCTCGATGTCACCGCCTACGTGACGCATCAGCCGCGTCCCGCCTTCGCCGGCAAGGAGAACAACGGGCGAAGGGCGGCCAGCCGGCGGATGCCGGCGACCGACGTCGACCCTCGAGGGAAAGCGTGCTCGATCGAGGGGGCACGCGAGCGTGTGCCCCCGCTGTCGTTTAGGGCAGCGAAATGGTGAGATTGGCCGATTCGGCTTCGGGTTTGATGAGTTGCGAGTAGGGCGACAGCGTGCGCATCGTCGAATCGCGCAGGTAAGTGTTCAGGCCGAAGTAGGCCCCGAGACCGACGAGCGCGAATACTGCGCCGATTGTCCACAGCGGCAACTCGTGCTTAAGCCGATGCGCGATTTGGTCGGGTAGCGGCCAGTGCGGCGCGAACGGCGCCCGCTTCCCTTTCATTTGCGCGATTTCATCGCCGAGCCGCCCCGTCAGGTAGGCAAGCTTCTCGGGCCCTTCGAGCAAATATTTGCCCTGGAAGCCGAGCAGCAGGCACATATGGAATGCCTCGAGCGACTGCAGCCGTACGGCACCCTGCGCGCGGCATGCTTCCAAAAGCTCAAAAAACTTCTCGCCGGCCAATTGCTCGCCGAACAGCACGAGTTGCAGCGGCCGACGCTCCCATTCGGCGCGGATCGCGAACGGCGACGCCAGCACGGCTTCGTCGATGGCTGCGCAAAATGCAAACTTGGAAACGTAGACGTCGTCGGCCGGCGCATTGAGCCTTTTCGCGCCTCGTTCGAATTCGGCTAGAAACGCTTGCACGCGGGCCACGAACTCGCCGCCGTCGCCGGGCTCGCGACCTTGCTTGAGCAGAAACAGCATGAAGAAGCCGTCGTAGAGCAGATCGCGCAGCGAGCGCGCCTGAAAGGTCCCCTCGGTCGCAGCCGAGGACGGCGTGGCCGGCGCATGGGCACCGAACAGCGAAGGCATTTGAGTCATGACGTGACCGCGATCAGTTCGAGTTTGAGTTCGTTGATGCCGGAGGGCGTGTAGATCATGGCCGACTGTGCTTGCAGCATGCGGTCATACAGGCCGCTGCGCGATTCGAGGGCGAAGTAGCAAGCGCCCGGGCGCACCGGCACGGCCGGCGGCACCTGCGGCGTATAGACCAGACGCACGCCCGGCATGGCCGACAGCACGAGCTTGTCCACGTCGTCGGGCGCGCCGACCTTGAAGCGCGCGGGCACGGCTTCCACGAGTTCGACCGCGGGCATGTCGGCCGATACGGCCAAGAAGAACGTGGTTTTTTCGTCGATCTTGCCCGAATCGAGACGGCCTGCGTGGAACGACGGGCGCACCTCTTCCAGCGCGATCCCGAAGTAGCGCGTCGAGATGACGGTTTCCAGCAGATCGCGCACGATCGTGTCGAGCTGCGCAAAGCCGGCGCCCGGATCTTCGTGGCGGTAGGCGGGCAGTTCGGCGAGCGTGTAGCGCTTCGAGAATGTCATCAACTGCCCGGCGAGCCGCAGCAGCTCTTGAAAAAGGCGCTCCGGATGCAGCGTGGGCTGCTGCAGCAGATGCACAAGCGAGGCGACGGCGCCGTTGGCCGTATGCAGCAGCCAGAACGAGGCGATGTCACCGGAGCGGAACTCGATGATGTTCTTCGTCGGTTCCCGGTGAAAGCCGTACAGCGCACTGACCTTAGCCTGCAGCGCATCGATGAGTTGGCGCAGCCGCTGATGAAGAATCGGCGACGCTTCCACCGCAAGGCAGGGCGGCACGAATGTTTCATCGAGTTCGAACCCCGACGACGCCGTGCGTTTCACGCGCGCGACCGGGACGGCAAACAATTGCGCCCGGGGCTCGGTGTCGCTGATCAGCTTCACGCGGGTCTTGAGGAACGTGAGATCGGCGACGGCCGCATGAGTGAATTGGTCCGCGACGCTCGATTGCTTTGGCGCATAGCGCGAGGTAAAGGCGTCGCTCGATTCCTCTGCGCTGTTCACGCCCGCCTCGCGCAGCGGATGCATCGCGAGATAGAACGTGAAGTCGCTCACGCCCTCGGGCAGCGTGTCGAGTGCGACGCTCTGCGGCAGGTCGTCGGCAACCGGCCCCGAGAACAGTGTGCCGTCGGGGAAGACGAGCGAGAGCTCGGAGAGGCGCAACAGATTGTTGCCGAGCGCGTCGGGATCGACCCGCACGCTGCGCAAGCCCCAATTGAATGGCTGTATTGCGCGTATGGATTCGAATAGCCGAGCCTCGTGATAGGCATCTTGTTGCTGGAAATGCTGCGGCCTCAGAAAAAGGCCTTCGCCCCAAAGCAATTTTGCCGAATAACTCATCTCAATATCGCTATCTGCATTTAGTAGAGTGTTGGCGTCGCAGCGGTGACACTGCGATCGGACCTGCGGCGACGCTCATTGGCCCCCGTGTTGCCCCCGTGTTAGCCGCAACTGACGGACGACAGCAAATTGAGCGGCTGCATCGGTAATCGCGGATCGGGCGCGATCACGCTGCCGCTCGTGACAGTCATTGCACAGTTGTGAAGGCCGATCATTATGCCGGATTTCTCGGATTTAGCCGGATCGAAGGCGAATTTCCAGCGCTGCAGTGCCGGGTCGCGAAACAATGCGACGACGCCGAACGCCTGGGCTTCGCGCGAGACCTTCTCTGTCATTTGGTAATGCTGACCGGGTATCAGCGTCACCTCCCGCACGTTGAGCAAATCGGCGCCGAGCGCGCTTTTTTCCTTGACCGGATCGGTAAACGCGTCGAACGGAGCTTGCTGGAACGATGTCGGGTCTTTCAATGCATAGAGTCGTACGACCAGCGCGAGCGGATGATTGTCTTTCGCCGCGTTCAGGTTGGAGCCGGCGGCCAGCATCAGCGCAATGTCGCGCGGCGGCTTTTGCGAATCGGGCACGGGCGGCTTGCCTATGCCCGCTACCTGCAGCGCGGTGGAAGCGGCAGCGCCGATGACCGAGATGCCGGCGGCGCATCCGCCGAGCAGTGCGCATGCGGCGCATAGCCAGGCGACGCGCGATAGCTTCCATGGATCCCGATAACCGAAAACTTGACGACTCACGCCCGCACCCCGTTCGAAATGGTTCATTGCTCTATGTTCGACAACTCGATTACTTGAGAACGATTTCACGCTGGCAGCGATAAAGGCGCGCGCAGCGACATACCGGTTTGTCTACCCTATAAAAGGAAAAACTTTCCGCTATCTAACTCGTCCTGCATTCACTCGGAAATTATTTCTGCATTGCTCGTCTGTGCGTATCTGGGATATCAGTGGCATTGAAAACTGGACAAATCTGAACTGAAGCGTGCACGGTTGAATTATCGAAAATTGGCCGGTACTATACGCCCGCACTCGCCGCAAAGCAAAGTTGCGGTTTCCCGGGCGAATTAATAAACGGCTCCGCCGCAAGAAGAAAGAACGATGAAACTAAGAATTTTTCCATTTTGTGCGACGGTACTTGTATGCGTCGCAATGGTTGGCTGCGCGACGCAAAACGCAAACATGCAATCTTCTCCCGAAGCCTTTAACAAAGCGCTAGCCGATGCCGACGCTGTCGCCAAAGGCGGCGACGCAACCCGTGCGCTCGGGCTTTACGACCAGTTGGCGAAGTCGGACCCAACGCGTGAAGAGCCGTGGTCGCGTATCGCGCAGATCCAGTTCTCGCAATCGCATTACGGGCAGGCCATCGTCGCCGCGCAAGAAGCGCTTTCGCGTGACCAAACCGATCGCGAGGCGAAGAGTGTGCTGGCCGTGAGTGGGCTGCGCGTCGCGACCGAATCGCTCGGTCAGCTGCGCCAGGATTCGGCGCTGGCGGGTGATGCAAAGGCCGACGCTCAAGTGCTCGCCCACCAGCTGCGCGAAACGCTTGGCCAAAACGCCTTGTTCCCCGAAGAAGCCGACGAGAAGAAAGCCGTCGCAAAAAAGCGCCGCGTCGTGCGCCGCCCCGTGGCGGCGGCTCCAAGGAGTGCCGAGAAGCTGGCCGAAGGGGCGAGCGCTCCGGCGCCCGGCGCACCGGCCCGAAGCGCCGCGCCGGTTCAAGCCGCGAAGAGCGGCGCCGCATCCGATCCCTTCAGTGCCCTTCGCTGATCGGTCCGTTTGATCTAGTTGCATTGGGAGCCATCGATGGCGAAGAAAGAAAGCATTCAGAAACGCCTGCAAAAGGTGCGGCCGCCGCGCGTGCAGTTGACCTATGACGTCGAGCGCGGCGATGCGATCGAAGTCAAGGAGCTGCCGTTTGTCGTGGGCGTCGTCGCGGATCTGGCGGGCCAGTCGGAGATCGAGCAGCCGAAGCTGCGCGAGCGTAAGTTCGTCAGCGTCGATCGAGACAATTTCGACGATGTCATGAAAGGCCTCGAGCCTCGAGCGGCTTTCCAGGTGAAGAACGCGTTGACGGACGCCGGCGGCTCGTTCGGTGTCGATCTGCGCTTTCGCTCGATGGACGATTTCGGGCCGGACGCCGTGGTTAAGCAGATCGAGCCGCTGCGGCGCTTGCTCGATGCGCGCTCCAAGCTCGCCGATCTACGCAACAAGCTCGCGGGCAACGACAAGCTCGAAAGCCTGCTCAGCGAAGTGCTGGCCAACACGCAGCAGTTGCAGGCACTGGCGGGCGAAACGGGCGCAAACGGCGATGACGAAGACAAGCAAGGCGAATAACGTAAGCGGGGTGTGAGGATGAATCAGCAAACGGCCACGGCTCCTATCGGTGCGGCGCAAGCCGGCGCCGCGTCACTGCTCGATGAGATCGTCGAAAAGAGCAAGGTTGCCAAATCGGATTCGGAGCATGCGCGCGCAAAGGATCTCATCGGCGAGCTCGTGCACCAGGTGATGGACGGCACCGTCGTCGTCTCGGACAATCTCTCCGCGACGATCGACGCGCGTATCGCCGAGCTCGACCGCCTGTTGTCGGCCCAGTTGAGCGAAGTCATGCATGCGCCCGAGTTCCAGCGCATGGAAAGCACGTGGCGCGGCCTCAACTACCTGTGCAAGGAAAGCAACACCGGTTCGACGATCAAGATCCGGGTGCTTCACGCGGGCAAGCGCGAGATCGTGCGCGACTTCAAGGCGGCGTCCGAGTTCGATCAGAGCGCGCTGTTCAAGAAGATCTACGAAGAAGAGTTCGGCACGTTCGGCGGGGCGCCGTTTGGCGCGTTGATCGGCGATTTCGAACTGACGCGCCAGCCCGAAGACATGTATTTCATCGAGCAGATGTCGCACGTTGCGGCGGCGGCGCATGCGCCGTTCATTGCATCGGCGGCGCCGGAGCTGCTCGGTCTCGAATCGTTCTCCGATCTCGGCAAGCCGCGCGACCTTGCCAAGGTATTCGATACGGTCGAATACGCGAAGTGGAAGTCGTTCCGCGACGGGGAGGATTCTCGCTACGTCGGCCTGACGCTGCCGCGCTATCTGGGCCGCCTGCCGTTCAATCCGAAGGATGGGCTCGTTGCCGATACGTTCAATTTCGTCGAAAACGTCGACGGTTCCGATCACGGCAAGTATCTCTGGTGCAACGCCGCCTGGGCGTTCGCCACGCGGTTGACCGCGGCGTTCGACGATTTCGGCTGGTGCGCGGCGATCCGCGGGGTGGAAGGCGGCGGGCTGGTCGAAGATTTGCCGACCCACACGTTCAAGACCGACGACGGCGAAATCGCGCTCAAGTGCCCGACGGAAATCGCAATTACCGATCGGCGCGAAAAGGAGCTCAGCGATTTGGGCTTCATTCCGCTCGTGCACTGCAAGAACTCCGACTACGCGGCCTTCTTCGCGGCGCAATCGGTGCAAAAGCCGAAGAAATACAACACCGACAGCGCCAACGCCAACGCTGTGCTATCGGCACAACTGCAGTACATCTTTTCCGTGTCGCGCATCGCCCACTATCTGAAGGCGATGATGCGCGACAAGATCGGGAGCTTCGCTTCCGCGCAAAACGTCGAGCAGTTCCTGAACCGTTGGGTCGCGCAGTATGTGCTGCTCGACGATAACGCCACGCAAGAGCAAAAGGCGCAGTTCCCCCTGCGCGAGGCATCGATTCAAGTGTCCGAGATCCCCGGCAAGCCAGGCGCGTACCGGTCCGTCGCCTTTCTGCGTCCGCATTTTCAGCTCGACGAGCTGTCGATCTCGCTGCGGCTCGTGGCCGATTTGCCGAAAGCCGCCGGCGCATAAGAACACGTTATTCCGAGTGCAGCCGCGCGTGACGCTCGCGGCTGCTTATAACCGCTACCTGGGAGTCGCGAAGTCATGAAAGACATTTATTTGAAGTTTGGTACGCCCGCCATCAAGGGCGAATCCGCCGACAAAGATCATCAGGACTGGATCGAAGTCAGCTCGTGGAATCACACGATCACGCAGCCACGCTCGGCCACCTCATCGACGGCCGGCGGCGCCACTTCCGAGCGCTGCGAGCACGGCGACATGACGTTCACGAAGGACATCGACGTCGTGAGCCCGCTGCTCTACCAACACGCATCGGGGGGTACGACGTTCGATGAGGTGACGGTGGATTTCCTGCGCTCGGACGGCGAAGGCAACCGCGTCAAGTACCTCGAGATCAAGATGAAGTACGTGATCATTTCGGCCGTCAACCCAAGCGTCGTCGGCGCAGGCCTGCCGTCGGAGCAGTTCTCGCTGAAGTATGCGGCGGTTCAGTGGAAATACACGCAGCAGAAGGTGGGCGGCGGTGCGGGCGGTAACGCGCAAGGTGCGTGGAGCTTGACGAAGAACGACAAGACGTACGCGGTCTAACGTCGCGCTGCATGGGCCGCTTGCGTTCTCGCTTGAGTCCGGCTTGAGTCCTCGCTTAAGTCCCGCTTGGGTCCGTTATCGCGCGGGCGGCGCCTCGTCGTGGAGCAATCGACGAACGCGCTGCCTGTCGCTGTCCGCCCATACAGCGTGAATTGAAAGTTGGCTTCTAGAACATCGCCGAGCGTGCGCGTAACGCACGAGCCTCGCCACGCTTGTACGTGCGCACTATGCGTTCTTGATCCGTTTCTGCGATTGAACAGTCTCATGCAATTCGTGGCCATTGCAGGGTGCACCGGCGAGGAGATCTTGCGATGCAAGCCGCGCAGCGCGAAATCGATGCTGGGGTAGTCGAGCGGTTGCTCGACGAGCCTTATCGGTTCCAATTTTTTCAGGCGGTCCGCCTGCTCGAGACATGGTTCTCGCGCGAAGGCGAGGGCCGTTCGAGCGAGCCCGGTGCGAAGCCCGTGGCGTTTCGCAATAGCCTTGCGTTGACATTCCCTCCGAGCGAGGTCGAACGCGCGGTGCCGTACGACGCGGCCGGCGCGGCGCTTATCGGCCCCGACGCTTGGCGCACGGCGCTCGCCCAGCGCAAGATCGGGCGCATCGAACTCACGCCCGCTTTCTTCGGCTTGCTCGGCGGGCATGGGGCGCTGCCGCTGCACTATACGGAGCAGTTGCTCGCGCGTGCGCAGGTGCAGCGCGATCATGCCGCGCGCGAGTTCTTCGATGTCTTTTCGAATCGGGCGACGGCGCTTTTTTATGCGGCGTGGAAGAAATACCGGCTGCCGTTTCATTACGAGCTCGATCGCGACGAACGTTATTTGCCGCTGTTGCTTGCGCTGGCCGGCGTGCCCGATGCGGCGACGCGCTCGCACCTGCAGACAGGGCGCGGCGCGCTGAACGACGAGACGATCGCCGGCTATGCGCTGCCTGCGCGGCACCGGCCGATGTCGGCCACCTTTCTCGCGCGCACGCTCACCGATTATTTTCGCGTGCCGGTGAGGGTCGAACAATTCGACGGTGGGTGGTACACCGTACCGCCGGCGCGGATGACGGTGCTGGGTGGCGCGAATGCGACGCTCGGCGCCACTGCGCTAGCCGGCGAGCGTGTCTGGCAGCGCGACATGCGCGCACGGATTGTCGTCGGCCCGCTCACGAAACGCAATTACGCGGCATTTTTGCCGGGCGAGGCACGCGCCGCGGCACTCGAACGCATGTTGGCCTTGCTTGCCGGCAACACGCTCGAATACGAGGTGTCGCTCGTGCTTGCGCGCGAGGAGGTGGGGATGAGCCGCCTGGGCGCCGGTGCGCGGCTCGGCTACGACGCCTTCCTGTGCACCCGCGAGGCCGAGCGCGACCGCGACGATGCGCGTTACGAGCTCAACGTCATCCATTGATCCGATATTCGATAAAAGAATCGACCGACTATGAGCACTCCCTTGAAGACCCTCGTCGCCAAGCTCGACGCGCCGTGCCTGAATGCCGCAACGCGCGCCGCGAGCCTGTGCCTGGCCCGCGGTCATTACGAAGTCGATCTAGAGCATCTGCTGCTCGCGCTGATCGAGCAGCCGGCGAGCGACCTATCGGTCGTCCTGCGCACACATGAGCTCAGCGCGGAGGCGCTGCGCGGCGATTTGGAGCGCGAGCTGGGGAGGATGAAGACCGGCAATAGTCGCACACCGGTGTTTTCGCAACATTTGATCGCGCTGTTCGAGCAGGCGTGGCTCATCGCTTCGCTCGATTCGCATGCGGCCCGCATCCGCTCGGGCCATGTGCTGCTCGCCCTGCTCACTGCGCCGGAACTTGTCCAATTCGCCGAGCGGATGTCACCGATCTTCTCGCGGGTACCCGTCGATCAGCTCAAGCACCGGTTCGACGAAGCGACGGCCGGTTCGATCGAAGCGGAGCATGTCGAGGGGCGGTCGAGCGCCGGCGGGGCCGATGCCGCGCATGCACCGCTGGATCCTGCTGGGGCTGCCGGGCCATCGCAGACGCCGGCTCTCGATACCTACACGACCAACCTGACGCAGCGCGCGCGCGAAGGGCAGATCGATCCTGTCATCGGACGCGAAGCCGAAATTCGGCAGACGATCGATATCCTCATGCGCCGCCGCCAAAACAACCCGATCCTGACGGGCGAAGCGGGCGTCGGCAAGACAGCCGTCGTGGAGGGCCTCGCGCTGCGCATCGCGGCGGGGGACGTCCCTGCTCCGCTCGTCGGCGTGGCGCTGCATGTGCTCGACATGGGCCTGCTGCAAGCCGGCGCGAGCGTAAAAGGCGAGTTCGAAAACCGCTTGAAGAACGTCATCGACGAAGTGAAGAAGCGCGTCGTGCCGATCATTCTCTTCATCGACGAGGCCCACACGATCATTGGTGCGGGTGGACAGGCCGGACAAAACGACGCGGCCAATCTGCTGAAACCGGCGCTCGCGCGGGGAGAACTCCGAACGATTGCTGCCACCACGTGGAGCGAATACCGCAAGTACTTCGAGAAGGACGTCGCACTCGCGCGGCGCTTCCAAGTCGTCAAGATCGACGAGCCGAGCGAGGCGCTTGCTTGCGCCATGGTGCGCGGGTTGGCGGCGCACATGGAGGCGCATTTCAATGTGCGCATTCTCGACGAGGCGATCACCGAGGCTGTGCGTCTCTCGCATCGATACATCACGGGACGGCAGTTGCCCGACAAGGCGATCGGCGTGCTCGACACGGCTTGCGCCAAAGTCGCGCTGGCACAAAGTTCGACCCCGGCCGTCATCGACGACACGCGCAAGCGGATCGAGCGCGTCGATATGGAGATCGCGACACTTGAGCGCGAGAACGCCATGGGCAGCGCCGGGCCCGCGCATGCCGAGCGGCTCTCGCAGTTGCGCGAGGCGCGCGCAGCCGACCTGGCCCACCTTGGCGCAGACGAGGCGCGCTACGAACAAGAGCGTGCGCTGGCGCAGAAGATCGAAGCCTTGCGGCGCGAGTTGTCCGCTGTCGGCGCGTCCGCCGACAGCCAGGCGGCAAATGCCGACGCGGCTCGCGCGCTGCGCGAGGCGCTTGCCGCGCACACGTCCGAGCTCCAGGCATTGCAGCAATCGAGCCCGATGGTGCCGCTACAGGTCGACGGCCATGTCGTCGCCGAGATCGTCGCGGCATGGACGGGCATCCCGCTAGGGCGCATGGTGAAGGATGAGATCGGCACCGTGCTGAACCTGAAGGCTTTGCTGGCGGCGCGCGTGATCGGTCAAGACCACGCGCTCGATGCGATCGCGCAGCGCGTGCGCACCGCGAGCGTCAACCTCGAAGATCCGCACAAGCCGCGCGGCGTGTTCCTGTTCGTGGGGCCTTCGGGTGTCGGTAAGACCGAGACGGCGCTCGCGCTCGCAGACACGCTGTACGGCGGTGAGCGCAAGCTGATCACGCTCAACCTGAGCGAATACCAGGAAGCGCATAGCGTGTCGGGCCTGAAAGGCTCGCCGCCGGGCTACGTGGGTTATGGCGAGGGTGGGGTACTGACCGAGGCCGTGCGCCGCAATCCGTATTCGGTCGTACTGCTCGACGAAATCGAGAAGGCGCATCCGGACGTGCTCGAGATGTTCTTTCAAGTATTCGACAAAGGAACGCTCGACGATGCGCAAGGGCGTGAGATCGATTTCCGGCATGCGCTCATCATCCTCACGTCGAACGTCGGCTCCGCCGCGGTTATGCAGGCCTGCTTGAATCGCGCAGGGGAGGAGTTACCCGATAGCGACGCGCTCGCCGAGCTGTTGCGGCCGCAGTTGTACAAGGCGTTCAAGCCGGCGTTCCTCGGCCGCGTGAAGGTCGTGCCGTATTACGCGATTTCCGACGATGTTCTTGCCGAGATCGTCGAGCTGAAGCTCGCGCGCATCGGCGCGCGCATCGCGGAGCATCATCGTGCGCTGTTCTCGTGGGACGAATCGCTCGTCGATGCGGTGCTGGCACGATGCACGGAAGTCGATTCGGGGGCGCGCAACGTCGATCACATTCTCAACGGAACGCTGTTGCCCGAACTCGCGCAGCATGTCCTCGGCCGTATCGCTGAAGGCGAGCGCATCGAACGCATCGCGGTGCGCGCGTTGGATACGGGCGCTTTCGAATACAAGGTGGATTGAGATGCCTATCGAACTCGCACCGCTCGTCGCGCCGCTCGACGGCGCATCGCCTTGCGGCGAAGATTTGCTGTTTTCCTCCGACTTCGATGCGATTCAGCACGCGCGCCGTTTCGACGATCCGTCGCTCGACCAAGGCGAGTGGGTCACCGAGATCAAGGAAGCCGATTGGGGCTTGGTCATCGAGCGCTGCTCGCAACTGCTCGAGACTCGGACGAAAGATCTGCGCTTAGCCGCTTGGCTGACCGAAGCGCTCGCGATAAAGCAAGGCGTCGGGGGCTTGTCGCAAGGCTATACGCTGCTGGCGGCGCTCAGCGAGCGCTATTGGGACAGCGTTCATCCGTTGCCCGAAGGCGACGATGCCGAATATCGGCTCGGCAATGTGGCTTGGCTCGTCGGCCGCACAGGGCAGCTCTTGCGCGAGATGCCGCTGACGGAAGGACCGGCAGGTGCATTTCGCGGCGTCGATTGGGAAGTGGCGACGAACGTCGCCCAAGCCGTGCGGCGCGACCCCGACCGCGCGGATGAGATCGCTCGCGGTAAGCCGTCGATCGAGCAGATCGAAGCAGCCAAACGAGCGTCGCCGCCCGCGTTCTACCGCACGCTGCTCACGGACTTGAAGGCCTTCGAGGCCGCGATGTTGGCGCTGGAGCGGGAACTGGACGCGCGCGCGGGAACGTCGGCGCCGAGCTTTCGGCAGACCAAGGATGCCTACGAATTCGTGTTCGGGCTTGCCGAACGCTTTGCGCGCGACGTCGGTGCAAAGGTGGAGCCGGTGGCTGCGCAGCACGCTGCCGCGAGCGCTGCCGAGCGCGCCGAACCGACCTTTAAGACTGCTCCTTCTCTCGAAACCGCCATGCCAGCCAACGCTGCAGCTCCAGCCGCCGTGCGCCATACGGGCCCGATTCAAAGCCGCGCCGATGCCGTAGCGCAACTGCACGCCATCGCGCACTTCTTGCGGGCGACCGAGCCGCATAGCCCGGCCGCCTACCTGGCTGAGAAGGCCGCACACTGGGCCGATATGCCACTGCATGAATGGCTTGCCGCCGTGGTGAAAGACGACGGCTCGCTCGCCCATCTCCGCGAATTGCTTGGCGTGAAGCCCGACGAACGCAGTTGAATGGAGCGAGTCGACTACTGACCGACGCGGAACTCGATGCGGCGATTGCGGGCGCGGCCGTCGCCCGTGTCGTTCGACGCGATCGGTTGATCAGGCCCGACGCCCATCGTCGTCATCGAGCGCGGCGCGACGCCCTTCGTTACGAGATAGCCCTTGACGGCATCGGCGCGCGCCTGGCTCAGCGCGACGTTTGACGCGCGGCTGCCGGAATTGTCGGTATGGCCGATGATCTCGACGGTCTTGTCCGATATCCGCGTCAACGCTGCCGCCATTTGATCGAGGATCGCGCGCCCCTGCGGCGTCAGCAAGGCGCTGCCGGTCTCGAATTCGATCGTGCGGTTGGCCAGCGTGCTATCGAGCAGGCCTTGCTCCGACGCGCTCACACGCAGCCCGTTGCGGATCGTGTAGGTCGGGTTCAGCGCATTGGCCATGTCGCTCGCGATCTGCTGGCGCTGCGATTCATTCGAGACTTCGCCCTTTACGTCGATGCGCGTGCCGTCGATCTTCAACTGTCCCTTACTGATTTGCTTCAACTGCGGGCCGAGCAGTTTTTGCACGTTCGCCCCCCAGTTCGGCGGTGTCGCGACGCTCCCCACTTCGATCTGATCGACGACGTTGCCGGCTCCGTATGTTTCGCGCAGCCGCGCAAGAACAGCACTGTGCGTCGCTTCATCTGGCACTTTGCCGCTCGCGACGACCTGTCCCGGCACTGCGTTGGCCGGCGCTGGTGCGTGCGCGGGTGAACTCATGCCGCCCGATGGGCCTGCCGGCACCGATTGCCCCGGCGCAGGGAGGGTCGTTACGCGAACCTGAATGCCGCTGTTGTCGACGGGTGAGACGATGGCCGCGCCGGAGTCGTCCGCACGCGCGATGCCGGCGGCGAGGCAGCCGGCCAGGGCCAGCAGCGCTGCCAGCACGGGGGAGGTCATGCGGTGCAGGCGTGGCTGCAAGCGCGCTTTCGAGTAGCTCGTCTTCACGTCATACCCCGACGAACGCTTCGCGGAAGGTGTCGATGGCGATCCGCAGCGACAATTGCGGCTGCTCGAGATAGCTGACAAGCTTGCTGATTCCATGTTCGTTCTGAGCGTGATCGTCGATCCATTCGGGATCGTCGATGTCGATGTTGTGCGCCGCATAGGTTTGTGGATCCATGACGCTGTGAAGGGTCTTGGCCGATGCGCCGTTGAAGCCGACGATAAGCCGTTCCCGCTCCGCAATCGTGCCCATAAAGATAGCGAGCTCGACATCCGCCTGCCTGAGAAACGGCGCGATGAGCTCGAGCCAGAACGTCGCGACGAGGCTGCGATAGAACGTGTCGTTGGGCAGCGGCAATGTCAGTCCGCGCTCGAGATTCGGTGCGTGGCTGAGCATGACCGGCTTGAGCAGCGAGCCCAGCGCGAGCATCGCGCCCTTGAGTCTCACCGGGTGGCCGCTCGCAAGCAGCATCTGCTCGAGGCCTTCGAGCGTTTGATGCTCGACGAAATCGGAAAACGTGCCCTCATGCGGATTGGCCACCCCGACGTCGATCGGCACTTGCGTATCGCCGAGCGCTTGTAGCGCGGCGCCGGGCTCTTCGCAGTCATAAAGCGTGCGCATTTGCGTCGACGCGCGCGACCAGAGCCGGGCGAACGCGAGCGGGCTGCGCGCGAGGAAGGCGAGGGGGCGCTCGACTTCGAGCGCCGTCGCGGCCAGTAACGGAAAGCGGCGCGACGAGACGTCGTGGCTCGACATCATATGGCCCGCGATTGCGAGCTTGCTTTGCGAACCGAGGAACGCGAAATGCATCGGCTTCGCATTCTCGTAGACGATCTTCCAGCGAGGATCTTCGGCAAGCAGCTCCATGGCCTGCGCGACCCAGCGATCGAGCGTCTGCAGTAATTGCGGATTGTGCGTGCTTTTGACGAAGTCCCCGCGCGAAGGAATCTTGCCGAAGTAGGCGAGTTGCGCCTGCACGGATTGCATCATTGCGCGGCTCCAGGGTTCGCGACCGCGCCCGCGGCCGAGGGGGAGGGAAAATTCGACGGCGCGGCGGCCGTGCGCACCGCCGTGACGTCGGCGACCGATTCAGGCAACTGCGTGCCGCGCAGGCTCTGCTGCTGCGGCGCATCGCCGCCGGCGCCCGAGGGCTGCGACGTGCTGATGATTCGCATGCTCATGGCAACGGTCACGCTGTCTTGCGTCCACGACAGCGAGAACGTGCCGTCGGGGTTGCGTGTGCGTTTGGCCGAATTGATCAGCTTTTCGAGACCGTAGCGCCCCGGCTCGTTGACGAGTTCGAGCGTGCGGCCGTCGAAGGAGGTGGCGGTCAGCGTCGCACCGGGTGCGCCCTGTGGATTAGGCCAGACGAAGTTTGTCCATTGCGGCGGCGTATTGCGATAGCGCAGTTGCTGCCCATCGATCGCGATCGTGTATTCGGTCGTGCCCTGGCCCGGCTGCGGCAGGATTTGGAACACCGTCTGCGGCTCGGCCGCGGCCGCTCCGCCACTCGCTGCCGCCGCGCCTGAGAGCGGCGCGACCCAGTGCGCGAAGCCGTTCGTAAACTCGGGCGAAAGCGTGATACCCATGCCGCCCCAGGTGCGCGGCGACAGGGTATCGCCGCGCCGCACGGCGAGCGGGCCGAGCGTCGCGCCGACGAACTTGGAGATCGCGCCGTCCGGGCCGAACACTTGCGCGATCTCGCCCGCGCCGGCTTCGACCTTCGCATTGCCCGAGAACGGATACTTGTTCGCGAGCGAAGTTTGGAACGTCTGATACACCTGCGCGTTCCATACCTTGTTGACCTCGTTGCTGGCCGGCCCGATCGCGACGGCGAACGCCTGCATCAGCGGACGCACGAGCAGCGGACGCAGCGACTTGCGCTGATCGTCGGTGAGCCCCGTCAGCATTTGTTCATCGACGAATTTGAGGGAATCGGCGAGCTCCGAGCCATTACCGTCGAGCGTCTGCTGCATGAGCTCGCGTGCGCCCGGACCCGGATCGCCCTGATTCTTGAGAACGTTAAAGCGCGTGCGTACCTTCGAGAGCGTATCCATGTAGCCGTTCAGCAGCGATGCGTTATCCTGCTTGACGACGATGCGCGCGAGCGCGCTGAACGCGGTGCCGATGGGCCCGGCCGTAGTCGAGCCGCCGCCAAGATTGACGTCGACGTCGCCGCCGGCATTCTGCGCCGCTTGCGTCTTCGACGAGAACAGCCGCTTGAACCAACCCGTCACGCCGCTCTGAGCTTTTTGCAGGGTGGTGGAGGCGAGCGCCGGATTGTCCCAGGCTGTTTGATCGTAGGCCGTTTCGAGAATCTTGCGGATCGGCGAGTCTTGCGGATCGCCCAGGCGGTTCATCGCATCGACGGCTTGCCCGAAGCTGCCGAAATCGCGTATGGCAATGCCTTGCATGAACCGCTGCCAGTGCTGGGCGTACTCGGTTTTGTACATGCCGACGAGCGCCTTTTGAATCTGCTCGGGACTGCCTTCGAGCGTGAGATCGTCCTGTGACGACGTGTTCAGCACCCAATCCTTCGCTTGCAGCTCCTTGGTGGCGGCATCGCGAATGGCGGGCTTCACGTAAGCGAACCAGGCTTCACGCGTGAACGTGCCCGGAATGGCGTAGCTGCCGCCGACGAGGCTCGTATTGTTTTCGCCGACGATGCGTGCAACCGTCATCGGGGCGTAGCGCGTCGAAGCGCGTGCCTTGATCTCCTCATAAACGCGCTGGCGGGCCGGCATACCGCGCACGACGTGGCGCAGGTTCTCGCGCGTCTGATCGATGAGCGAAAGGTTGGCGTCGATCATCGGCCAATCGTCGTCGGTCACGCGCGAGAGGTAGAACGTGATCATGCGCTCGGCGCTCTTGATCATTTCGTCGCGCGACATGTTGCCGCGATTGCTCTCGAGCCAGCCGCGCCAGAAGCGCGCGAGCTGATCGGTCAGGTGCGCCGCTTCGACATGACGTTTGTCCGACAGCATCAGATACGTCTTCAGCGCGTTGTAGGCGTCCTCGACGTTGGTCGGCGAGGCATCGCTATAGAGCCCGCCTTGGCCGCCGTTCGGCGGGGTATTCGTATGGGTATCGGCACCGATGGCTGGACTAGCGCCTGCGTTGCCCGCGCGCGCAGACACGGCGATTGCGCCCGATTCAGGCGGATGCGTGAGCGCAGCCAACTGGTCGGGATGCGCGTCGACTTCCTTGAGGAACGCGGCGAGATTTTGCGAAACCGGATCGAGCATCAGTTGCTTGACGCCGCGGTAGTACTCGGCCAGCAGGCGCTGCTCGATCCGATCGCCCTGATAGAGCCCGAGCGAGACGGAGATCGGCCGGTCGCGGCGGAATTGCTCGAGCTGCGCGATGCGGTCCTCGAGGATGTCCATCGCTTGCAGGCGCGAGCGCAGATCGTTGCGGTTCTGCTGCAGCCGAACGATGTTGTCGAGATCGGCTTGCACGTTTGAAGCCAACTGCTGGTTGCCGATGGTCGACCACGTCCAGCCCCCGAGTGCCAGCGCGAGGACCGCCACGAACGAAAAGAAAGTGCCGTAGCGCAAGCGCGTCTTGGCCGGGCTCGCGAATTGGCGCACCGTCTGGCGGTCGGCGAAGATGACCTTCGAGAATAAATCGCGTAGAAAGAAGCCGTTTTTCGACGAAGCAGCCTGGGGTTTGGGCAGGCCGTCGACGGCCAAGCCGAAGCGATGGCCGATGCGCTGTGCGGCGGCGCTGTTCGTCTCGCCTTCCTGGAGCGCGCTCGTGAAGTAGAACCCGCGCAGAATCGGCTTGTGTTGGAACGGATTGTTTTCGAACAAGGTGGCGAGAAAGACGCGCAGCGCGGGCTTGATCGCTAGAAACTCGAGCGGAAAGCTCAGTTGTCCCGGCGAGAGCAGGTTGCCGCGATTGATCGACATCTGCGCGATGCTGATTTCTTTGAGCCCTTCGTAGAGCTCTTCGAAGCGTTCGTCGAAGAGCGTGACGATATCGCGCTTTTCGTCGCGCTCGTAGGGCAGCGTCGCGCCCCAGACTCGGTCGTACTCATGACGCTCGCCGCCGCCGAAAAACTCGGCGAAACCCGTGATGAGATCGGCTTTCGTGAACATCACATACACGGGCGCGAACACTTCGAGCTTCTCGGTCAGTTCCTGGACTCGCCGGCGCAAGCTGCGGGCGAGATTGATCGTCGCATCGGGCCGGCTGCTCGTGAGTTCGGCGATGCTGGCCGTCACGATGATCCCGTTGATGGGTGCTTTCGGCCTGTAGCGTTTGAGCAGATTCAGAAAGCCGAGCCACTCGGTGCGGTCTTCGTCGAGCACCGAATAGCGGCCGGCCGTATCGAGCAGGATGCCCTCGGTCGTGAAGAACCAGTCGCAGTTGCGCGTGCCGCCGATGCCATGCACGATCGCGCCGCTTTTTTCGGCGAACGGAAATTGCAGCCCGGAATTGAGGACGGCGCTGCTCTTGCCGGCCGCCGGATTGCCGATGACGATGTACCACGGCAACTCGTACAGCGCCGAGCCGCCCGAGGCTTGGCCGATCTTCGACGTCTTGATGGTGCGCACCGCTTCGATGAGCCGCGTACGCAGCGCCTCGAGATCGGCCTCCTTGGCGCCGCTCGGCTGCGGCGCCTTGCCCGTCTCGGCCTGCTGCTCGAGCATGTCGCCTAAGTTGCGGCTCGCCCGCCGCGCGGCCACGCGCCGCCAGAGCCAGACGATGAGAAGCAGCGCCAGCAAGGCTGCCAGCGCGAGCGAGGGCCACAGCAGTGGAAGGTCGAACCAAAGGGCGCCGCCGAACAGCGTGGCGGCGATGACGACCACCCCGACGATCGTCATCGTGCGGTTGCCGGTCAGTGCATTAAGGAAGCGTTGCATAAGGCTTTAGTGTTCTAAGTCTTGACGAATGGCCCGGCGCACGGCGGCGCAAGGCATTGCGTATCGGTTGCCTGTCGGCTGTATCGGTTCTATCGGTTCTATCGGTTGTATCGGCTTCGTTGCATCGGTTGGCTATCGGTGCCCGCCATGTCGCTTTATTGCCTGGCGACCGGACCGGTGGGCCGGCGTCCGAGGACGAAGCCGGGCTTGTGATATTCAACGTGTCCGAAGTCCATCAATTTCCATCGTCCGCCCCATACCAGACCGACTTCTTCGGCTGTTTGTCCATATAACTGATAGCCCCGCATGGCCCACGGATCTTTTTCCGAGATGACGATCTTGCCGTCTCGCAAAAAGGCGTTGTCGGCCGCAAGGCCATATTGGTGATAGCTCTGATAGCCGGCCGCATTCGTCACGCCCCCCAACTGCGCGAGCCGGTCTTGCCGCTCGGGGCTCCGATAACCCTCCAACAGTGCCATTTCATAGCCGTACTGCTCTCGCATGATCTTGTAGACGAGCAATAGGCGTTTTCTGAAATCGGTATCAAGCAAATTCCAATCGCGGCTGGCGTCCTGTAATGCTGGACGGACTTGCTCGACTTCCTGTGTCGCAAAAACCTCAGGCGGCAATGGCGGCGGTGGAACGAGCTGTTCTCCATTGAGCAATGCGGCGATTTTCTCGTCGGGCGCGCGCGTCGCGCCGTCAAACTGAAAGAGTTGGCGGCCGCGCAGTGCAATTGCAATCAAGGGAGGCGCCGCAAGGATACCTGCCGTTATCAAAATCAGCAAGCGCTGCCGAACCAGTACTTTTTTCGTGTCATTAAAGGTGATATGCGAAATTTTTACTGATTTATCGATACCGCTTCGCAGATGTGAGATCCCATTCTCAGTGCGGCGCGACATGCGCCGATGCAATTGGGCGGCGGCCGACATTAGCGCAGTGCGTGCCGAAGGCAATAGGAATAATGCCGCAATGGTGACGGCGACGGCGAAATAAGCGGCGAGTGCGACAGCAATCAAGATCGGCCCCGGGTGGGAAATAAATTGTATTTTGTAATGCTTGCTCTTAGAATCTGGCCTGCTTGTCAAGGGAGGCCGGCGTGTATTATCGCGGCGAATTAAAGAAGGATTCAACGAGATACTGATGAGTACGCCGGATAGTACCCATTCCAAAGGGCGGCGGCCGAGCCTGCTTTCCGAGACGGCTCCTGGTGCCGCCGACAACAGTTCGCGCATTCTGGCGAACCTCGAAGGGCGCGTGCTCGCACAGCAGCCGGTGCGTGGCCGTTCTTCGAAAAAGTCGTGGGTCGCCGCCGCGCTGGCCGTGGTCGCTCTGGCCACGGTGGCCGCGCTCGGCGCATGGCAATGGCAGCGCATCGAGCCGGGCGAGCATCCGATCGTTGCCGCCGGTGCCGACCAGCCGCACGGCGCGGTGACGATGACGGTGAGCGCTGCATCGGCCGCATCGGCCGCATCGGGCTCGTTGGCGCACCGCTCGCCGGGCGAGCACAGCGGACAGCGCGATGAGTCGCCGGTGCCGCAGGCGGCCGTGATCGTGGCCGATGATCCGATGCATGCCAATCCGGCGGCAGCGGGCGATCGCGTCGATCCCCTGTCGCGCGCGCTGGCAAGCGGCGTGACGCCCGCGCAGGCCGCGGATAACGTTTCTTCATCAACGACGGTTGCCGCGGCTGCGTCGGCGGCAAGCGGTGCAAAGCCTTCGCCGGCCGCCAAGGCCGTCGCGTCACGCACCGAGCACGAGCGTGCTCAGCGCCGCCGCGCCGAGAAGGTCGCTGGCGCGCATGCGGGCAAGCATGTGAAGGGGCGCGTGCCGGCGGCGAAGGACGACCCCGACGCCGATTTACTGGCCGTACTCGTTGCGCGCACGAAGCCGTATCACGCCGATGCACCGAAGGGCGCCAGCGCCACGACGGCCGGCAAAGCGAAGCAGCCGTCGGTCCAGGCGCGCACGGCCAGCTTGAGCGATCAAATGAAAGTTTGCGACAAGGGCAATCTCTTCGAAGCGCAAGCCTGCCGGTGGCGTGTTTGCTCGGGGCATTGGGGCAAGGATCCGGTTTGTCCTAGCCCTGCGTCCAGCAATGCGTCGGCGGATCGAACGCAATAGACTCAACCCGAACCCATCTTCGATTTTCAGCTTGGGCGCGCTGGCCCCCGCGTGCGCAGCGCAGGGGCATTGCACGCGACCCTATCCACGCGTCCGAGGCGGCCACGTCGCGACAGCGCGCCGCGCGTCGTAGCCGCCGTGCGGGACGCGCGTGCCGCACCGAGTTGGCGTTAAACGTTTCTTTTGGTAGCGTGAGCGGATGTCGATCGATCCGCCCCTTCCCCCCACGCTGTTAATCACGCCCGAGCCGCCCGACGAAGCGCATTTCGATGTCTTCCTCGATCGTTTGCGTCACGCGGTCTCAGCGGGCATTGCGCTCGTGCAGTTGCGCGCGAAAACGCTCGATGCGTTCGCTTATCGGGAACTGGCCGAGCAAGCGTGCGCGGTGTGCCATCGAAACGGGGCGCGCATCGTGCTGAACGGACCGCTCGATCACTTGGACGACGTCGATGCCGACGGCTTGCATCTGCCGAGCGCGCGCCTTGGCGCCTGCAAGCGGCGTCCGCTCGCACCGTCGAAACTGCTTTCGGCGGCATGCCACTCGCGCGACCAGCTGTTGCATGCGCAGCGCATCGGCGCTGATTTCGTCACGCTGTCTCCCGTTCTTCCCACACCGAGCCATCCCGGCGAGCCGGCGCTTGGCTGGCCGCGATTCCGGACGCTCGCCGCGCAGGTGTCGCTGCCCGTCTACGCACTCGGCGGCATGACGCCGGCTTCCGCATCGAACGCCCAGGCGCACGGCGCTTACGGCATCGCCGGAATTTCCGCCTTCTGGTAGGCGTTGAGCGTGCGCATGCGCATGAGTACCTTTTGCCAACGGTGCAGAAAGGAGCAGACGCAGCGGGCCCGGTCGCGGGAGGCGCAGCCCAAGCCCATTGCCCGCTGCCATGAGCGGGCCTGCGCATGCGTTCGAGGCACGCGCGTTGCAGCAGTGCGGCAGGACTTCGAGTCGGCCCGCCATCGCGGCGGCGACGCCGGCACCGGCCCCGGCCCCGGCTCCGAAGCGCACTCACCGTTGATACAAAGGACGATCACCATGGCACGCAAGACACTCGAAGATCTTTTCGTTCATTCCCTATCCGATATCTACAGCGCCGAAAAGCAA
>Ga0207705_10000506_pt1 | contig 33121 bp, 24 predicted proteins | sample KBSC13metaG_FD_184314 | JGI IMG/M metagenome (GOLD analysis project Ga0207705, IMG submission 184314) | Corn rhizosphere microbial communities from Kellogg Biological Station, Michigan, USA - KBS C1-3 metaG (SPAdes) (version 2) | ecosystem: Host-associated > Plants > Roots > Rhizosphere > Soil ... | reverse complement strand
CGGGCCCGCGATCATGATCTGCTCGATCTCCGGCCGCGTCAGCATCGCCTTGTCGCCGATCACGGAGACGTCAACCGGCACCTGGCGCCAGCCATAGATGGTGTAGCCGAAATCGATGATCTCGCTCTCGATGATCGTGCGACACGTCTCCTGCGCGCCAAGGTCGGTGCGCGGCAGGAACACCATACCCACTGCAAGCCGGTTCGGCCGCGGCGTATGCCCCGACGCCTCGATCGCATCGTCGAAGAAGCGGGCCGGCAGATCGAGATGAATCCCCGCGCCGTCGCCGGTCTTGCCGTCGGCATCGACCGCGCCGCGATGCCATACCGCCTTCAGCGCATCGATCGCGGCGGTGACCACGCGCCGCGAGGCCTTGCCGTCGGTCGCGGCGACCAGGCCGACGCCACAGGCGTCGCCCTCGAATTCGGGGCGGTACATGCCCTCGCGCGCGAGGCGCTCGCGTTCGGCTTCGCTGGCCATCGTCAAGGGCTGAGTCAGATCTTCACGCATGATTACGAACCCGTCTTTTGGGGGGGCAGCACTTCCTGAACCGCACGCAGCATCGCGCGTTGACCGGCCTCCATTCCCGCTTCCCGTCCGATCGCTCCGGCGCGCGTCCCTACGGCCTGCTGCAGCTGCGGCTGTAGCGCGAGAAACTTCGCGCCTGTAGGCGTGCTGTAGAAGGCTATGGCCTGATCCAACTCGCGCGCGCTGAACGTTGCGGCATATTCCTGCGCGGCACTGTCGATGATCGACGGATAGCGAGCCCGCAGCGACTTCAGGAATTCATCGGAGAATATCGCCATCAGCCGCTTCCGGCCGTCAGGCTGGCTCTCCATTTTCTCCATCACGGCCCGGGTCGTATCTTCATGCTCGAGCATCCCCAGGATAGCGGGCGCCATCACGGGTACCATCGATCCCATCATGCGATCGATGGTCTGCTCCAAATGCATCATGCCGAGCAGCTTCTTGGCCGAGGCGAGCGCCGCCGGATCGACGGGCTTGGGCGGCGCGGCCTGCACGATTGGTGGAGGCGAAGGCGCCGGTGGAAGCGCGGTTTGGCTCGTGGCCAAACTGGCAGCCAGAATCGAGATCATCATGCCGCTACCTTCTCGCTCTTCGCCTTGACCTTCAGCCACTCGTGCATCCGGTCGCTGACATCACGGCCGTCGCGCACCGCCCACACGACCAGGCTCGCGCCACGCACGATGTCGCCGGCGGCAAACACGCCGTCGAGGCTGGTCATCATCGTCTTGTGATCGACCCGCACCGTCCCCCACCGCGTGACCGACAGCTCGGGCGCGTCGAACAGGCGCGGCAATTCCTCCGGATCGAAGCCCAAGGCCTTGATCACCAGATCCGCATCGAGCCGATATTCGCTACCCGGATCCAGTTCGGGCGCGCGCCGGCCGGAGGCGTCGGGTTCGCCCAGCCGCATCTTGGCGACCTGCACACCGGAAACGCTGTCGGTCCCATGGAACGCCTCGGGCGCGGAGAGCCAGACGAACTCGACGCCTTCCTCCTCCGCATTCTTCACCTCGCGCTGCGAGCCCGGCATGTTTGCCCGGTCGCGGCGATAGAGGCAGCGGACCGAGGCCGCGCCCTGGCGCACCGCGGTACGCACGCAATCCATCGCGGTGTCGCCGCCGCCGACCACGACCACATTCTTGCCGAGCGCATTATAGGTGCCGTCGTCGAAGCCCGGCACTTCGTCGCCAAAGCCCTTGCGGTTGGACGCGGTCAGATAATCAAGCGATTCCACCACGCCCGCCGTGCCCACGCCTGGCGCCTTGATCGCGCGCGCCTTGTAGACGCCGGTCGCGATCACGATCCCGTCATGGCGCTCGCGCAGCTCCTCGAGCGTCGCGTCGCGGCCGACCTCGAAATTCTCGTGAAAGACGACCCCACCGTCGCGCAACCGGTCGACCCGGCGCATCACGACATGCTTCTCCAGCTTGAAGCCGGGAATGCCGTAGGTCAGCAGTCCGCCCATCCGGTCGTGCCGGTCATAGACATGGACCTCATAACCCTTGGCGCGCATCAGATCCGCAACGGTCAGGCCTGCCGGCCCCGCGCCGATGATGCCGATCGACTGGCCGCGATCCGGCCCCGGCGTCAGCGGCTCGACCCAGCCTTCTTCCCAGGCGGTGTCGGTGATGAACTTCTCGACCGATCCGATCGTGACCGCGCCATGGCCGGAGAATTCGATGACGCAATTGCCCTCGCACAACCGGTCCTGCGGACAGATGCGGCCGCAGATTTCGGGCATGGTCGAGGTCGCGTTCGAAAGCTCATAGGCCTCGCGCAGCCGCCCTTCAGCAGTCAGGCGCAGCCAATCCGGAATATGGTTGTGGAGCGGGCAATGCGTCGAGCAATAAGGCACACCGCATTGGGAGCAGCGCGAACTCTGCTCTTCCGCCTTGGCGGTTTCGTAGGCGCGCGCAATCTCGGCGAAATCGCCGGCGCGTTCGCCAGCAGCGCGCTTGTCGGGATAATCCTGTCCGACGGACGGGAAGCTCAACATTCCAACCATGTGCATGATCTCCGCCGTCCCAATGATGGAATGGCGGTCGGGAGTCACGTGCAAAATGCATTATAGGACAGCTATGCTGTCCTTGTTTTGCAGCTCAGAGTGCGTTTGACGGATCCACGCGCAATTTTAGTTCAAGAATAAGTACCGTTCCGGTCCTACCCCTGCATGATCCAGACCAGTGCGGCGGCGCCCGCCACGATTCGATACCAGGCGAAGGGCGCGAAGCCGTGCCGCGTGACGATCGAAACGAACGCCTTGATCACCGCCAGCGCGACCAGAAACGCCACGACGAACCCGATAGCGATCGTTCCGAACCAGATCCCGCCCGGTGCGGTGAGTTCGTGCCGATGCGAGGCGAGCTGCACCACCGTCGCCCCGAGCATAGTGGGAATGGCGAGGAAGAAGCTGAACTCGGCCGCCGTGCGCCGCTCCACCCCCAGGCTCAGCGCACCCATGATCGTCGCGCCCGATCGGCTCACGCCCGGGATCATGGAGAGGCATTGAATGAAGCCGATCCCAACCGCGCTCTTCACGGGAATGTCGGCAACACCCGCCACGGTCGTTTTCTTCGCGCGCCATTCGATCGCGAGGATCGCCATGCCACCCAGGATCAGGGCCACCGCCACCACCAACGCATTGCCGAGCAGAGCCTCGATGCTTTTGTGTAGCACGATGCCGATGATCGCCGCAGGAATGAAAGCGACCAGGATGTTGCGCGTGAAGCGGATCGAGGTCGCGTCCCGCCGCGCGAGCCCCTGAAGCACCGCCCAGAAGGTCCGCCAGTACAACACCACCACCGCCAGGATCGCGCCAAGCTGGATCACAATGTTGAACACCTCCCACTTCGCCGCATCATAGCCGAGCAGCTTGGTCGCGAGTATGAGATGGCCGGTCGACGAGACGGGCAGGAATTCGGTGAGACCCTCGACGATGCCGAGGATTACCGGCGTGGCAATGTCCATCGACACCACTCAGGCCGCGTTGAGGCTGAAACGGCCGTGGCGGCGGTAGCGCACGAGCCAGTTCAAGGCGACGGCGGCGAGCGGCGCGGGGGCGATGCCAAGATCCGCGAAGCCCTTGGCGCCCGGGGACACGACATTGTCGTGCTGGAGCATCAGCCACTGATCCCAGGTGATCGGCGCGCCCGGCAGGAAGCCGAACCGGGCCATCGCGGCCGCAACCGGATCCGGGACCGACAGGAATCTCGGCTTGTGCGCGACCGCCTGGGCGATCCATTGGTGCAGTTCGAGCATCGAGAGAATCTGAGGCCCGCCCAGTTCATAGGTCTTTGCCGTCGGCGCCTGTTCAAGCGCCGCCTTCGACACGGCGCGCGCGACATCGACCACCCAAGCCGGCTGGAAACGCATGTTGGGGCGGATCACCGGCACCACTGGCGCGTGCGCGATGAGGCCCGCGAAACGATTGAAGAAGCCATCCTCCGGCCCGAACATGAAGGACGGACGGATGATTGTGGCTTCGGGGAAAGCCGCGCGCACCTGCTCCTCGCCCTGCCCCTTGGTGAGCCCATAGCTCGATGGCGAAGCAGGATCGGCGCCGATCGCCGAAATATGCACCAGCCGCTTGACCCCTGCCGCCGCGGCCGCCCGCGCGACATTGGCTGCCCCCTCGACATGCACCGCGTCCAGCCGACCCTTGGCGACGCCAACCAGATTGATCACCACGTCGGCGCCATGCACCGCGCGCGCCACACTTTCGGCTTTGGTGATATCGGCCGGCACGGATTGCGCCTGGCCGAGCGCGGCGAGCGGCTTCAGATGGAAGCTGTCGAGAATGTTACGCTCGGCGATGCGCACCCGCGCGCCGCTTCGCAGCAGCTCCTGCGCGACATAGGTGCCGAGGAAACCCCCACCACCGAACAGCACCACCAGCTCGTCCATTCCTCAGATCCTCATGCGCGCGGCCTTGCCGCCGCCAATGCCTCCGCCATGGCACGCATGCAAGGGTTCCGAAGTCCGGTTGACAAGCCGCGAGGCCGCCCCCTAAAGCCCGCCCCCTACCCCGTGCCCAGATGGCGGAATTGGTAGACGCACCAGCTTCAGGTGCTGGCGCTCGCAAGGGCGTGGAGGTTCGAGTCCTCTTCTGGGCACCATTTGCTTTTCCGGAAATGCCCGGGAAGGTTCAGCAAGCGGCTGGTTTTGCAGCATGCCTTCAGTGAAAATCCCCGAATGGAATCCGGGCTCATTCACCCGAATCCATCGGTCATGACGCTTACGATGCGACACGCGCCGTCAGTCGTCGATGCGCTCGTGGCTCAGCCTCGCCGACCGTCGCGAATGGCCTTACTCTGGCCGCGTCTGACGCCGCATACCTGTCCGACGCGCTGAGTCTCTATCTCCAGTGGCGCTCCGCGCGCCGGCTTCTAATGAACCCCCGGATAGAGCGGCTTCTCCTGCGCGATTGCCGAAGCCCGAGCAGCGTCCGGCCGGCCGACTGGCGTGATCACGAATTCGTCGAAGAAGGCGGTGCTTAGTCGATCGCCGTCGCGCGCGGCGAGGAGGCCCGCCATGCCGCTCGCGTAAAGCGAGTCCCGGACGTCAAGAACGGGGCGGTCGTCGACAAATGCGGTGATCATATTGCCTTCGAACCGAAGCCGGAGCCGGTGCCATTGTCCCGGAGCGACTCCAGCCACTTTGGTGGACCCGAGCAATTTCTCTCCGCCAGCGCTTGCGTCGTTTTGCGCGCGGATGAGCGCCTGTTGCTCCGCGTCGCCTATCAGGGCCTTCTTGTCGGCCTTGCCCCGGATGACGATCAGTTCAAGCAATCCCGCCGAATCCAGTTGCAGGAAATAACCCTTCGGAACGGTGCCATAGCCGCTGCCGACATCGTTGATACGTCCCATGATGCCGCCACCTTCGCCGGGCGCGAGATGCACGTCGGCAGCGACCTCATAGTCGCGCCACTGGTCATCGCCGATAATCGTATAGGGCTTCCATTCGGGCGCCCACGAAATCGGCTGTACAGGCACGGCCTGATGCAGGCACATGCCGGCCCTGTCCGGACAGTGCGCGATCTCGAAGGCGTCCGCGATGTCGGCGAAATAATGCGGCAGGTAGCCCCATATTGCAGGTTGCGCGTAACGGTCGAACGTTTCCCGGTAGGGGAATGGAAAGGCGTTTTGCGCGGGCACTGAGCCGAAACTGCCTTTGCGCTGCCCTCGCGTGGTCGTGATCGAATAGACGCTGTCGGGGGCAAGCGTGAGGGTGAACCCGCCGCCGCGGACCTCAACGTCCGCCTGGCGGACAAACTGCGCGCTGCGGTCACTGCGCCACACGGCCAGGCTCTTCGTCGACAGGCCCCGGCCGACGGTAAAGCGTATCCGCTGCCTGTTTCGCGCATCCTTGGTTTCGACGATGATACTGTAGTCCGACCTCGGCGACTTCAGAGTCACGTACGTGCCGCCGCCGGCGAGGTCGCCGCTGCCGCCATTCAGATACTGCCAGCCGATCTCGCTGAACTGCCCGTAATGAGCATAGCCCCACAGCGACGGGTTGATTGCGTAATGTCCGCTCCACGGCCAGTTGGCGCGGATCGCGGCTTCCTTCTCACCCGGATAGGACTCCATCGTGTAAAGCCCGGCAATCCCGTACCAGGTGACGATCCTGGTCACGCCGCTGCGGATATAGTTTTCGTTGAAGGCCTCGACGATGCCGATCAGGCCGTCGAAGCCGGCCTTGTAGACATGCTGTTCGGTGTTCCAGATCGGCTTTCCGAGCTTGTTCGCGGCGGACTGGACCTCCGCCGACACCACCGACTCCGGCGCATTGATGTGCGCGCTGACGATGTCGAGTGAGTTCCGCAGCTCTGCGTCGGTCAGGAGATCCGGAACGAATCCGAACTTCGAGTCATCGGGCCAATTGTCGAAGCCGTGCAGCCGAACCTGGCGAAAGCCGTTCGCATCGAGGCCTTTCCGGAAAGCCTTGGCGAAGCCGTAGCTCGTGCCCTTCTCGTTGCGACTCCCGATCGCGTCGAACTCGAGGCGATAGACGTCGCGGAGCCCGCGCAGCCACGCGATGTAATAGTCAATTGTATCCTGGGACCAGAAGTTGCCGTCCCCGCCTTTCTGCTCGAACAGGGTGCCGCTGGTCCCGAGCCAGCCGGGCGCGCTCCAGGCCGCGCCGTCCAGCGAAAGGTGCGGATTGCGCCGCCGCGCTTCCCGCAATTCCCACCACATATAGCCTCGGCGGTAGTTGAGGTCGTCGCGGCTGTGCATGTGGCTCGGCATCGAGCCTTGCGTCGAGTTACCGTCGCCCGGGATTTCGACGAGCAGCGCGCTGATGGAGGCGCCGAATTTCGGCGTGAACATGAGGTCCAGGATCTGGCTTCGCTGGGGCTCCGGATAGTCCTTCAGCAGCACCCCCGTGCCGCCGCCGCCCTCGACGACGCCGATGCCCTCGAACCGCTTGCCGCCGCGATCCGCGCTGAGCTGAACAGTCTGGATGCTGGTCTCTGCTGCCGGCGCCTGCCCACGCGCGTTCGCGGCCAACGGAGCGAGCATGAGGGCTGCCACAATCTGCGGTTTTCGAAACAAGGCTGAAGCCCTCCATGTTGCGGTTGTCGGCTGGCCCGCTGAAGATTTTCCGCATTCGAAGCGGATGCAATCGACTATCTGCTGAAGCCGTTCGGCAACAAGCGCCACGAGTCCACGATGGAGCGCGTCAAACAGCGCCTGCATGACCGGCAATCCAGAAACGACAATTCTGGATCGTTCGGCCCTGAATTGGTCAAGCTGATCGCGAAGCGCTCCAAGCCCGGGGAACTCTGGGACTGGCTCGTGGTCAGGTCCCGCGACAATGCCCGCCTCATCATGACTCAGGAAATAGACTGGATCCAGGGATCGGGCGTCTATGTGACGGTGCATGTTGGGGACGAGAAGTTCCTCTACCGATCAAGCCTCGCCACCGTTGTCAGCCGGCTCGATCCCTTCCGGTTCGTCCGGATTCACCGCTCGAGCATCGTCAATCTCAGATCGATCGCGCTCCTCGAACGCCGTTCACACGGAGAGTTCGAGGTAACGCTGAAAGATGGAACGCGTCTCACGATGAGTCGGAGCTATCGCAACGATGTTGAAACGATGCTGGGCCAGAATCTCTAAATAATCTCGGAGATTCGCCAAGGCGAGCGGGTGCTACATCCATTTCACTCTCGCTGGCTCCGTTTCGCGGCCCTAATTTTCCGTCCCGCAACATTTCCCAACGGGTTATTTTTGTTCGGATATAGCCCCTGCATGAACTCGGCGGCGGTGCGCAAGCGCTAGCGGCCGACGGGCCTGCGGGGGGATGAAATGAAATTTTGTGGGCGTGCGTACGGGCGGGTGCTGTTGTCGGCTATGGTTGCGCTGGGCCTGGCTGCTTGCGGCGGCGGAGGAGGTGGCGGAAGCGGAACGCCGACACCCACGCCAACTCCCACACCGCCACCGCCCCCTCCCCCGCCACCGCCACCGCCCGCGACGCTTGCGGCGGTCAGCACGGCCGATCTCGGCAGGGGCTGGAACCTCGGCAATACGCTTGAATCGCTGAATAATTACGCCCCTCCTTATACGACCTCCCAGGAGACTGTTTTCGGCAATCCCGTAGTAAACCAGCAATTGATGAACGCTGTCTCGGCCGCCGGCTTCAAGAGCGTGCGTATTCCGGTCGAGTGGAAACAATATTCCGACAGCTCCGGAACCATCGCGCCGTTCTGGCTCGCCAGGGTCAAGGAAGTGATCGACATGGCGCGTAATGCCGGCCTGTACGTCATCATAAACCAGCATAGGAGCGACTGGTACAATCCGACGGCTGCGAGCCAGGTTGCCGGCAACGCGGCCTATAAGAATTTATGGACGCAGGTTGCGACCTATTTCAAAGATTATGACAACCATCTGCTGTTCGCCGGCACCAACGAAATCCATGTTGACTATGGCGTGCCGTCGAAGGAAAATTGCACGGTTCAGGCAGGCTTCAACCAGGCATTCGTCGATGCGGTGCGCGCGACGGGCGGCAACAATGCGTCGCGGACCTTGGTATTCCAGGGTTATAACACCAACATCACCAATACGATTACAGTATGCGGAGCTCCCGTCCCGACCGACACGATCAGCGGCAGGCTGATGATGGAGTTCCATTTTTACGATCCCTTCGATTTTACGCTGAACGACCAGAGCGCCATCTGGCAGTGGGGATCGATCGCGATCGATCCCACGGTAACGGAAACGTGGTCCAACGAGTCCCAGGTCGACGCCCAATTCGACCAGGCGAAGGCCGCTTATACCGACAAGGGTATCCCGGTGATCATCGGCGAATATTGCGCCATTTCGAAGACCGAATATGATCCGTCGCTGAAGTACAGGGACTATTGGACCAAGTACGTCACCGGATCCGCGGTCCGGCATGGCTTCACGCCCTTTTACTGGGATACCGGCGCCTACCCCAATCACTCGTGCGGGCTGTTCAACCGCACCACCGGTGCCGACTACAATCCATCCACGATCGCCGCAATTTTCGCTGCTTCCTAGGTGTCCGGGCATCGTGCTCCGCACCCGGGATCGTCAGCCTACGCTCCATCAAGGGAATCGAGATGAACATCAAACGCATGGCGCAGCTCGTGTTCGGCATCCTGCTGGGTGCCGCCGTCTGCGGCAACAGCTGGGCTCAAAAGGCTGAAGGCCTGGCCCTCACCCCGCAAATGGGCTGGAACAGCTGGAACAAATTCGCCTGTAATATCGACGAGCGCCTGATCCGCGAGACCGCCGATGCCATGGTCAAATCGGGCATGAAGGACGTCGGCTACCAGTATGTGAACATAGACGATTGCTGGCAGGGCGAGCGCGACGCCGACGGCAATATTCAACCCGACCCCAAGCGCTTCCCGTCCGGCATGAAGGCGCTGGCGGACTATGTGCATGGCAAGGGCCTCAAGCTGGGCATCTACTCGGACGCCGGCGCGACCACTTGCGGCGGCCGTCCCGGTAGCCGCGGCCACGAATATCAGGACGCGCGGACCTATGCGCGCTGGGGCATCGATTACCTCAAGTACGACTGGTGCAACACCCCGGGCATGAACGCCGAACCGGCCTATACCACGATGCGCGACGCGATCGCCCAGTCGGGCCGTCCGATGCTGTTCAGCCTATGCGAATGGGGCATGAGCAGGCCGTGGGAGTGGGCCGCCAAGGTTGGCCATTCGTGGCGCATCACGCCCGATATCTATAATTGCTTCGACTGCGAATATAGTCCCGGTTTCTCGATCGGTCTGGGGGTGCTGCGCATCCTCGACAAGCAGGCCGGCCGGCGCGAGTTCGCAGGGCCCGGCCACTGGAACGACATGGATATGCTCGAAGTGGGCAACGGCATGAGCGAGGATGAAGACCGCGCCCATCTGTCGATCTGGGCGATGATGGCCTCGCCCCTCATCCTGGGCAACGACCTGCGTTCCATGTCGGAATCGACCCGCCGCATCCTGACCAACCCCGGCGTGATCGCGGTGAGCCAGGACAGACTGGGTGTGCAGGGGCTGCGCGTCATCGCCGACGGTCCGCTGGAAATCTATGCCAAGCCGCTCGACGGCGGCAAATGGGCTCTGATGTTCCTGAACCGCTCCAACCAGCCTGCCGACATTCACCATGACTGGAAGGCCCAGGTTCTTACCGATGACCTGAGCAAGCGGTCGGTCGATTTCAAGCAGACCGTCTACCGCTGGTCAGACCTGTGGAGCAAGAAGACGGGCGACACGAGCACCAAGCTGCAAGCGCGGCTGGCGCCGCACAGCGTGCTGATGCTGCTCCTGACCGGCCCTGCGAAATCATAGGGCGCGCCCGGCCGCGGCGGTTTGATGCCGCGGCCGTGGCTGACATTCCCGCGGCCGTGGCGACGCTGATTGCTGTCCGACGACGCCAATACCAAGAAGGAATTCGAATGATTTCGCGCCTATGGCCTCGCACGCCCTGTATCTCGCCTTCGGACGGCCAGGCGGTGCGGCGATCTTCGTTCCTGACCCGGGCGGCCCGGGGCGCCCTGCTGTTGTGCATCGCCACGCCTGTCACGGCACATGCCGCCGACGCGCCGGTTCAGGTGACGCTCGATGCGTCCAGGCCCGGCGCGGTGATCGACCGCAATATCTTCGGCCAGTTCGCCGAGCATTTGGGCAGCGGTATCTATGGCGGCATCTGGGTCGGCAAGGATTCCACGATCCCGAACACGCGCGGTATCCGCAAGGATGTCGTCGAGGCGCTGAAGGCGCTCAAGGTCCCCAACGTCCGCTGGCCGGGCGGCTGCTTCGCCGACCAATATGATTGGCGTCGCGGCATCGGCCCTGAGCGCAAGCCGGCGGTCGGCGAGCCCAACAGTTTCGGCACCGACGAATTCATGGACTTCGCCCAGCAGATCGGGACCGAAGCCTATATCTCGGTCAATCTCGGCTCCGGCACCGCGCAGGACGCGGCCGAATGGCTCGAATATATGACCGCGCCGACCGATGACTTCTTGGGTGCCGAGCGCGCCAGAAACGGTCACGCTGCACCGTACAAGGTTGCGATCCTTGGTCTCGGCAACGAATCCTGGGATTGCGGCGGCGCGATGTCGGCGGACTTTTACGTCAACGAAATGAAGCGCTTTTCGCACTTCGTGACCAACTATAATTCTGCCCAGCCGATGAAGCGCGTGGCGGTCGGACCGAGTGGCACCGCCCCGACCTATACCGACGCCGTCATGGCGGCGTGGAAAGGCCGTTCCTACTCCTGGGATATTCAAGGTCTGTCGCTGCATTTCTATGCGACAGGCGGCTGGCCGCCGCATTTGCCGAGCACGGGCTTTGACGAAAAGGACTATGCCGCCTTGGTCAAAGACGCGATCGCCATGGACGGCATGATCAAGACGCAGTCGGCGATCATCGACAAGTACGATCCCGAAAAGAAGGTCGCCCTGGTTGTCGACGAATGGGGCGCGTGGCTGGCGCCAACGCCGGGATCGAACCCTGGCGGCCTTGCGCAACAGAACAGCCAGCGCGACGCCGTGCTGGCCGCGCTCAGCATCAACGTCTTCGCGCGCCACGCCGACCGCGTCCGCATGGCCAATATCGCGCAGATGATCAACGTCCTGCAGGCCATGATCCTGACCGATAAGAACAGGATGGTGCTGACGCCGACCTATCACGTCTTCCACATGTACGTGCCGTTCCAGGACGCGACCTTCGTCCCGCTGAGCTTCGACGCCGGCACCTATACGGCCAGCGGTATCACCCTGCCGCGTGTGGACGCCATCGCGGCCAGGGACAAGGCCGGCAAGATATGGATCGCCGTCACCAATATCGACGCGAAGTCGCCCGCGACATTCAGCGTCTCACTTGCCGGTGTGAAGGCCACGAAGGCGTCGGGCCAAACCCTTTCGGCGCCGAAGGTCGACAGCGTCAACAGCTTCGACGCACCCGATATCGTCGCCCCCAAGGCCGTGTCGGCCAAGGCCGCGGGCGGCAAGCTCACGATCACCGTCGCACCCGCATCGGTGACGGTGCTTGGTCTCGAATAGTCGGAGCGCCCAGGAGGGGGCCGATACGCTTCCATCTTCACGGCCCGGCTCAAGCTTGAAAGATATCCATAACATGAACTTCAAAAAGACGATGCGGGGGATGAAAGCCCTGACATTCTGTCCGGCGAGCCTGGCGGCCATGGCATTGCTGGCCGGATGTGCCGGGGCGTCTGCGGGTTCATCCTCGGCGCCGTCTCAGGGAAGCTTTCACTGGACGTCGAGCGCACCGTTGATCGGGCCGCAGCCTGATCCATCCCAGACCCTTTACGCCGTGAAGGATCCGTCCGTCGTCTTCGCGAACGGAAAATACCATGTCTTCATGACCACGGCAGGATCGAAGGGCTGGGGCATCGCCTACACAAGCTTCGCCGATTGGTCGTCCGCATCGAAGGCGCCGATATTCAACCTCGACAAGTCGCCGATCGGCCCCGGATATCGAGCGGCTCCGGAGGTCTTCTATTTTGCCCCGCAAAAGCGCTGGTATCTGATCTTTCAGGGCGGCGATCCGATGTATTCCACCACGACCAACATCGACGACCCGATGTCGTGGAGCCCCGCCCGCCCCTTCTTTGCGACCGCGCCGGACATAACCAAGCCACCAGCGGGAACGGGATGGCTCGATTTCTACATCATCTGCAATGACGCCAAGTGCTACCTCTTCAATACCGATGATAATGGCCACGTCATGCGGTCGGAGACTTCGATCGATCAATTCCCCAACGGCTTCCACAATACCGTCATCGTCATCACCCAGCCCCGGGACGACGCATTCGAGGGGGGCAGCCACTATCGGGTAAAAGGAACCAATACCTACCTTACCGTCATAGAATCGATCGGCCCGAAGGGGCGTTATTTCCGGATATGGAAAAACGACGGTTTGGAAGGCACCTGGGTGCCGCTGGGCACAGCCGCCAAGAATCCCCTGGCAAATGCCGACAATGTCGAGAACATCTGGTCCGAGGGCGTTTCCCATGGCGAACTGATCCGCGACACGAACGATCAGACCCAGGTGATCGACCCCTGCAAGCCGCTTCGGTTCCTGTTCCAGGGTAATGACCCGTCGGTCCACACCTCCGATTACATCCAGCTTCCGTACCGGCTTGGCCTTCTGACAGCCAAGGGACCAAATCCGATCACCGACATGTGCCCTAAATAGGGCCCGAACCGGTTGGCGGATGCCACCTCAGATGTGAATTCAAGGCGCAAAGGGAAGTCATGCAGCGTAGGTTCAAATTGCCCCGAATATTTACGTCCGGGCTGGTGTCATGCGTCGCTTTGGCGCTGATTTCCTGCGCGGCGCCGGCCTCCGCGCTGAACCGGAACGGTCCGGTGGCGCGCGCGGCCAAGGGCCTGTCGACCGCGACCTGGACGCCGGATAACGGCAACGGCACCTTCACCAATCCTTTGTTTTATGACGAATTTTCGGATCCGGACCTGATCCGCGTCGGCGACTATTTTTACCTGACCGGTACGACCATGCACACGATGCCGGGCCTGCCGATCCTGCGCTCGAAGGATTTGGTGAACTGGGAATTCGTCGCCTACGCGATGGACAAGCTCGACCTCGGGCCGGCCTACCGCCTGGAGGATGGCCAGAACATCTACGGCCAGGGCATCTGGGCGCCGTGCTTCCGTTACCATGACGGCAAATATTACATCTTCTCGAACGTGAACCACGAGACGACGCAGATGTTCACGGCGACCGATCCGAAGGGGCCGTGGACGCGCACGCCGATGAAGCGCAGCTTTCACGATCTGTCCGTTTTGTTCGACGACGACGGCAAGGCCTATGTCGTCTGGGATCACCAGACGATGCACGTGGCCCAGCTTACCGACGACCTGACCGACGTGGTTCCGGGCACGGAGCGCGTGCTGTTCACCGCCGACGGCGGGATGGGCGAGGGCGCGCATTTCTACAAGATCGACGGCAAATATTACATCATCAGCGCCGAATATGCCGGCGGCTTTCGCATGCCGGCGGCGCGCGCGAACCATGTACTGGGCCCCTACGAGGTCAATCGCGCGATCAGCCTGCACGAGGATTTCGGCATGGCATCGAGCAAGCGCACGGGTTCGCCCAAGCCGCCGTTCAAATTCTGGGGGCCCGACCCCGCCGCCAAACATAGCCTGGCGATGCACCAGGGGGGCATCGTCCATACGCCCGCGGGCGAATGGTGGGGCTTTTCGATGATGGATTTCAATAGCGTCGGCCGCCTGCTCAGCCTGTCCCCGATCACCTGGAAGGACGGCTGGCCCTGGTTCGGCCTGCCCGGCAATCTCACGCGCACGCCGCGAACCTGGGTGAAGCCGAAGACCGCGACGCCGCAGCCGGTGCATGTGCCCTATCGGCGCAGCGATGATTTTTCGGCGCCGCGGCTCCAGCCGATATGGCAGTGGAACCATGTCCCGGTCGACGGCAAATGGTCCTTGTCCGAGCGGCCGGGTTTCCTGCGGCTTCACGCCTTGCCGGCGACATCCTTCTACGACGCGCGCGATACGCTGACGCAGCGGGCGATCGGGCCGATGTCGACGCCGACCGTCCTGCTCGACGCCTCGAACCTGAAGCCGGGCGACACGGCCGGCCTGGGGCTGCTCAACCTGCCTTATACGACCCTGGGCGTCGAAAAAGGCGCCGACAGGCAAGAGGTCGTCTTTTATGACCAGCTCCGCGACCAGACGGCGCGGGTGAAGATGACGGGCAAGCGCGTCTGGCTTCGGGCGGACTGCGATTTTCTCACCGAGAAAGCGCGCTTCAGTTTTTCGTTCGACGGCGCCATCTTCACCCCGATCGGCGACGAGGTTGCGCTCTATTACCAGACCTTCACCTTCCAGGGCGTCCGCTACGGATTGTTCAGCTACAACCGGAGCGGCGCCGAGGGCGGTTTTGCCGACTTCGACCAGATCGATGTCTATCAGCCGCATACCAACGGGCTGATGCGGCCCATTCCCTATGGGAGATCGATCCGGCTGGCGTCATTCCACGCGACGAGCGGCCTGGCGGTCAGCAGTGGGCGGCTGGCTTCGGCTGTCCCGACGCGGTTCGAGATCGTCGATCGCGGGTTGGGCCGCGTCGCGCTGCGATCGAGCCGTCTTTATGTGACGGTCGGTGGGGATGGAGCAGTGACGCTTGCGGCGGGCCGGCCTGGCCCGGCGCAAAATTTCCAGTGGATCGAAACGCCGACGGGCGAACTGGTGCTGATGTCCTTGGCCACCAACCGCTTCCTGCGCATCGATCCGCAGACCCGGGATATCCGGGCGGACAGCCCCGGCCCCATGCCGGACGACAGCGACGGCGCGCGCTTTATCTGGTCGGAATGAAAAAGCGGCGTCGGCGAATCCGGGGATTTACCGGCGCGACGCATCCTCTCGCGCTCAGTCCTGGGGCGCGTCCGGACGGCATGAGAAGATGGAGAAACAGGCAATGAAGCGGATCACCAGGCGTAGCATCTTGACCACCGGCGCCATTGCGATGGGCGGTCCAATGCTTGCCAGGACCCCTTCGGTTCGGACCGCGCGGCCTATGGCAGCGCCCGTCCTGGCGCCGCGCCCACCGATGGGTTGGAATAGCTGGAACAGCTTTGCCACCACGATAACCGAAGCGCAGGCGCGGGAGACGGCTGCGATAATGCGGGCGAAGCTGCTCCCCTTCGGTTACGACGTATTTACCATTGATATTCAATGGTATGAGCCAAACGCATCAAGTTATGAATATAATCGCGACCCGACGCCGGCGATGGATGATTTCGGCAGGCTGATTCCCGCGCCTAATCGATTTCCATCAAGTGCAGGCGGTCGGGGCTTCGCGCCGCTGGCCCGCGACATTCACGCGATGGGCATGAAATTCGGCATTCATCTCATGCGCGGAATTCCAAGGCTCGCGGTTAAAAGAAATCTGCCGATCCTGGGTACGCCGTACCGCGCCGCCGACGTCGCCGATCCGACAAGCATCTGCGGCTGGAATCCCGACATGTACGGCGTCGACATGACCAAACCGGGGGCGCAATCTTATTATGACAGCGTCTTCAAACTCTACGCGGACTGGGGCGTCGACTTCATCAAGATGGACGATATGAGCCGTCCCTATGACGCGCATTCCGCGGAGATCGAAGCGGCACGGAGAGCCATCGGTCGAACGGGCCGGCCCATGATCCTCAGCCTGTCGCCCGGCGAGACACCCGTGATCCGGGGCGACCATGTTCGTAAATATGCTCAGATGTGGCGCATCTCGGACGATTTTTGGGATGAGTGGCCGCTGCTTCTGGCGCAGTTCGTGCGCCTGGAGAATTGGTGCCCATATCGGGGCCCTGGCGCGTGGCCGGACGCCGACATGCTGCCGCTGGGTCGGCTCGCGCTTGGTGAGCGCGACAGCAGGTTCACGCCGGATGAGCAGCGGACGCTGATGACCCTTTGGTCGATCGCGCGCTCGCCACTGATAATGGGCGGAGACCTGCGCCATCTCGACGCACCAACCCTCGCGCTTCTGACGAATCGCGCAATATTGGCGGTCAACCAGGCGAGTAGCGCGAACCGACCGCACTTCGTCGACGACCATGCGCATATCTGGTCGGCCAGACCGGAAGAAGCGCCTGGCGACCGCTATCTTGCGCTGTTCAACATTGGCGAGAATCCGTCACAGGCCGGCATTCACCTGCGCGACCTCGATTTGCCGAAAAGCGTGCGGGTCACCGATCTTTGGACCGGCCAGGACCTTGGCCTGATGCGAGACCGGGTTTCGGCGACCCTGCCGAAACATGGCGCGGCCCTGTATCGGCTCACCCCCGCCTGAGCGCTTTTTGTCCTCAGGCGGTGGATCCAGGTTTGCCCATTTCACGACGCGGCTGGACACGCGCCCAGAGTCGTTTTCGGTTTGATTGAAGGGAGGCTCCCTCTCCCCTGCGGGGAGAGGAACAATGAGGTCGCCCGTGCCACCGGCATGGGCTGCGGAATGCCGGGGGCATTCCGCACCTCATTGTTGGTGAGGGGGACGTAGCGGCGGTCAGCGACATGCCGGGGGCATGTTGCAGCCGCGAAGTCGGCTCGCGCAATCGAGCCGCGGCCGCAGGCGAGCGCCTTGACCTGTAGTGCGGGACACCCTCACCCAACCCTCTCCCTTAAGGGAGAGGGCTTTCGCCGCGGAATCAGCCTTAGCGAAAACGACTCTATCCTACCGCGCGTCGGTCAGTGTGCGGCTTTGGCGTCTGCTCCATCTCGTAGCCAGGGCGATTCCCGGCTCCAGAAGATGTCGTCGACACCCAGATAGACGGAGGCGAACCGCTCGAACTCGTCTCGCGTGAAAGGCTTGCCGGTTTCCGGATTCAGATAATCCAGCGTGGGTTCCTGCACCGCCATTGCGACGATCGGCACCTTGTCCTTGTAGACCCGGATGAACGCGTAGGAATTGAGCATCTGCCCCTTCTGCCACGGCACTATGTCCGGCCCGCCGACACCAATATGCTTCGCGGCGGCAAAGTCGAAAAAGCGGCTCATATAGCCACCCGAATTGGCCCAATCGCATGGCCAGAAATTCACATATTGCACGACGGCCGAACGCCTGAACGCCCGCTTCGCGACCAGCGCATTCTCGACCTCGGCGTCGAAATATTTGTCGCAGGTGAAACCTTCCGGAGGTGCCTGCTTGTCGACACTGACGGCGCTTTCGGTGAGGATAATTCCTGCGATCCGTCCATCGAACTGCCGGGCAAGCGCCTTGAGCAGCGCCTGAAAGCGGTGCCGGACGTTCGGGTCCCATTGCCGGGCAACCCACCCGGACATTCGGGCTGGCTTCTCCTCGATCTGGGGCGAAAGTCCCCCGCCATATTTGGGGTCGTTCAACAGATATTTCGGCACCCAGCGTGCGTCCGGCTGAAAGAAGCGATCCCCGATTTCGATATACATTGCTTTCCCGTGCGCCCGGGCCAGCGCCAGATCGTGCTCGACCATCGAAAAGTCGTACCGGTCTTTCTGGGGCTCCAGGCTAACCCAGACATATATGACCTCGACGCCGGCGATGTCCGGCCGATCCAGGATGCGCGGGCTTTGGTCGAGATCGCCCTGGCCGAGATAGACGAAGTCGCGTGGCTTGGTCGGCTGCCAGGCGAAGCCGGGCGTCGGCAGAAGGAGCGCCAGGGCACAAGCCAGACCCAGGAATCTGTTCATCCAGCCATGCTCCAGTCTCCGCGTCCAGATAGGCCCGCAAAAAGCGCTGAGCTTGCTATCGGTGATCCTTGCTTAGCCGCCAAATCGCTTGCGGACCCGTGGCCCGATCCTCTCGATATCATTCGTCAGGATCATTCCCGGGAAGCCGGGGGGAATCGCGTCCAGATAATCAGGATTGGCGATGCCATTGGCTCCTGAGTTGCCGGACGGTCGAAAAACGCTCGGCCCGGCTGGATCCACTATGACGACAAGAACATTCGCCCGCTTCATTCGCGCGAGGAATCGATTGGGCCAGCCCCAATATATCCGGCGCAAGTTTACCGGTACGCCGATCACGCCGTCCCGGCAGGCGGCCGGCACATATCCGCTCCAACCGAGCGCAAGATAACCATATGCGCATTGCTGCCCGATCTTCTTCGACGTGAGCAGCGCTTGAGGCGCGCGTTGCCGAAGACGCGCTATCGGCTTGTCGGCGGCATAGACCCAAAGCCGATGATCGATCGGGTGCCCGCGCGCTTTCAGGTAATCGACCAGCTGGTCCGCTTCCCCCGGATCGTTGCTCTTGATGTTGATCAGGAACGTCTTGCCCGGAAAGGTGGTCAGCACCTCGTGCAGCGTGGGCATCAAACCCACGCCCTTGCCTCGGAACGGGAAGGTCCTGCCCCCGTCGGCGGTATATCCGTATCCGACATCGAGGGTCCTCAAATAGGCCATCGACTGGTCGCGGGTGACGCCATGGCCGTTGGTCCGGCACGCAAGATCCCAATCGTGGAAGACTGCGAACTCGCCGTCGGTCGTCGGATGAACGTCCAGCTCTTCTGCGGTCGCGCCCGCCGCGAAACCGGCGCGCATCGATGGGGTCGTGTTTTCCAGATAAGGGTTCGTCGGCTTGTTGATGTGCGGCGCGGTGCAGGCATTCAGCCATCGCGGATCGCTCGGATACGTCTGGTGGACGCCGCGATGGGCCAAAACGCCTGGCCTGCCGGTCGGGGCCGGGGCCAACCACGAAGCATTGTTGGCATAGAGCGCGATCAAGGCTGCGCCTGCCGATGCCGCTATCAGCCTTCCCCGCCGCATCCCGCCTCCCATGACCGAGCCCTTCACGAGATGCGTAGCATAGCTACGGATATTCGGCCAAATCAATTTTCCGGGGGCCGCTTCTCCAGCATTGTGGAAACCCGCTCCACCGCCTCCAGCAGTTCGGCAATTGTTTCGCTCTTCAGCTGGGACAGGATGGCGGCGGTAACCGCCACGCGATTGGCGCAGACCTTCTCGTATAAGGAGCGCCCTTGGGGAGTAAGCTGAACGTGGCGCGTGCGTCGATCCTGGGGAACCGCGATCCGCTCGACTGTTCCGGCTTTTTCCAGGGATGTGACGATCCGGCTCATCGTCGGATGGGCCACCCGCTCGAAGCGCGCCAGTTCCAGGACCGAAAGAGGCCCGCGATCGTAAAGAACCGCCATTGCCGAATATTGGGCGCTTCCGAGCCCATGCTTCTCATTTGCCGATCGGGCGAGGCGCAACAACCTGGTGGCCATGCTCTGGAGCCGGATCGCGGCGGTTTCCATCTGCCTGTTCAGTCCGCTTCCAAGTGAGCCGTCGCCGATCCCGTACACGATGACGGCGCAGCTTGAAAATTGGAGCACGCGGACAGCTCACGCGTCGCGCTCGCACCGGCACCCGCCCTTGACATTACAGAATGTTCCCGTTATGTTCACATGGAACAGCTACGCCGTGCGCGCGCCGACCGGCAATCCTTTAGTTCGTTTCTGGTGTTTTTTCGTTTTTTCGCGGTTTTCAGTGCCAAATCGCCCGACGGGATCGGCCGGCGGAGCCGAGGGAAAGAAAATAATGGAGGTTACGCGCGGTCACAGGACTCCAATATCATCGCTGAATCTTGCGGTGCGCCGCGGGAAGGCTCACCTTTTCAGCAAGGCGACAAATCCTCCGCGCGCGCGCATCGGGATGTGCAGGACGGTGGCAGGGCCGGCGCTCGCTTCGCGCCTGTCATAGGCATCGGGCCTGTCGTTGCTGTCCATCAACTGCGTCAGCTTCCATCGCCCTCGTCCAAGGAAGCTCAGATCAACGTCCAGCGTCGTGGCATCCGCGCCGTTCAATATGCCGACGAACCATTCATTTCCGCGGCGACGGGCAAAGCCCGCGATCTTTCCAGGTTCGCTTCCCGGCAACACCAATGTCTCGTCCCATGTCGCGGGAAGTGCCGAGATCACGTCATGCGCGGGGTTGGCGATATAATCGGCCGGGTCGCCGCCGAAGCAGAGAAATGGCGACGTGAAGACCACCGCCTGCGCCAGCTCGTGCGCCCAGCTGTTTCCCTGCAGCTCCTTCGTATTGAACACCGTGGGTGTATAGTCACCGTGACCGATCACATAGCGCGTGAAGGGCAGGATCTCGTCATGGTCCGCGTCCAGCCGACGATGATATCGGGTGATGTGATATTCGTGGCCGCGGATGCCTTCGCGCGTAAGCTCGTTCGGCCAGGTTCGCTCCATTCCCGTCGGTCTGACGGCGCCATGGAAGTCGACGAGCAAATGCGATGCGGCCGCGTCGCGCAACGTGTCGCGATACCAGGTCGACCACCAATGGTTGGCGCCTTCGGGGAAGTCGATCTTCACGCCGACAACGCCGCTCGCCACCGCCTGCCGGAAATAGGCGCGGCGCGCCTCGGGGTCCTTGACCTCCCGGCTATGGACCCAGAGCCAGATCTTGACCCCGTTCGACTTGCCGTAGGCCGCCACCGATTTGAGCGAAGCCCAGGGGTCCTTCCAGTCGGACCAACCTTCATCGACCAGATAATATTCGAATCCGAGCGCCTTGGTGCGGTCGATCCACTGGTGCTGATCGTCAAATTTGGGCGCGCCGACCGCCATCCACTGCCATGCGGACCGCCCGGGCTTGATCCAGGCCGCATGGGCGAGCGACGGATCAGCCGGCGGGTTGAGATTCTGGATAAGCGTCGTGTTGACAAGCGCCGTGAGCGAACGGGCGACGATCGTCACGCGCCATGGCTGGACCACGGCAGCATCGGTCGTCCAGCCCTTGGCATCCAGCGGCAGGAAGCCCGCAAGCGTGTTGCCGTCCCGTTTGAAACCGAGGTCGCTATAATCAACCAGCGCCGCCTCGCTCAGCGTGACATAGGCGTCGCCGACCTTGGCAGTAAATGGCAAGCCATAAGCTTCGGTGCCGAGCGTGCCGAGTGTCGCGGCTTTATAAGGGTGCTCGTATCCGGGGTCGTAGGTGGTAGCCCAGACCTGCGGGTCATTGGGCAGGCGCCAGGTCGACAAGTCCGCCTCGATCTTGCGCCCAGTTTTTGCCGGCAACCGCAGCCTGACGCCCACTCCGTCATCGGCCACATGGACATCGAGAAAGTAATTGGTGCCGCCGCTGCTCAGCGGAATCGTCACCTCCCGCGCCGAATTGACCGCTTCGCGCTTGCTGCCGAAGAAGGGATAGGTCTCATGGACGGTGCGGCTGACAGGCACCCCGAGCGTCGCCTGATTTCCGAAGACCTGTCCGTCGCTTTGCAGTCGCACCTGGGATGGTTCGAGCACGGTCTTGCCATCCACCGAAACGGTGTAGCTCAGGCCGCGGTCGTCATCCGATATACGGGCGACGACCTTCCCATCCGGGCTCGATATCGAGATCGGATCGCTCGCCAGACAGGGCGTCGACAGGCCGATCAACGCTACGGTTCCGACTTCGCGGGCCCATTTCAGGTAGGGATATTTCTTGCTCGATGCGAAGGCTGGGCGTCCGTTGCGGGCCAAAAGCATTTGCGACCTCTCTTCTTCACGGCAATCTCGCGAGAATGCCTGGTTGATTGCTATCGCCCACCTGTTCGGCCGCGTCGAGCCCCGGGCTCACAGCTTGAACCAGCGCTCCGCATTGGTCTGGAAGAACTTCTTCTTGAGCTCCGGACTCATGTCCATCTCGTCCATCGCCCGCACCTCGTCGGGTTCATATTGGTAGGGATAGTCCATGGCGTACATAATGCGATCCTCGCCGACGACGCTTTGCGCGAATTTGATCGCGGGTTCCCAGGCGACGCCGCTGTTGGTGATCAGCACGTTGCTCCGCATATATTCGGCGATCGTCTTCTTGAGCGGTTTCATGCGCTCATAGCGTTTCGAGCGGACGCCTGCCTGGTGCATGAAATCGAGGCGGTACAGCCAATAAGGCAGCGCCTCGCCCATATGGCCGACCGCGATTTGCAGCTCGGGATAGCGATCGAAGATCCCGATCGTGATGAGGCGCAGCAGATGCATGCCGGTTTCGACGCCAAAGCCGAAGATCGCGCCGTCGAGCCCGGCCTCCAGCATCGGATCGATCATGCTGTCCGGCGGGGTCGCCGGGTGGATGTAGAGCAGCCCGCCCGTCTCGACCAGCGCGCGGAAGATCGGGTCATATTTGGGATCGTCGAGATATTCGCCCTGCGTGTGGCTGTTGATCTGGACGCCACGGAAATTGAGCTCGTTGGCGCCGCGCCGTATCTCCGCCGCCGCCCATTCGGGATCCTGCGGCGCCACCGTGCCGAGGCCGATATACCGATCGGGATATTTCTCGCACGCGTTGGCAAGCGTGTCGTTGGCGCGTGTGGCGATCGCCTTTGCCTCGTCGAGGTCGAGGAGGGGTTGAACCCCCGGCGAGGTCAAGGCCAGGATCGCCTTGTCGATGCCGGTCGCGTCCATGTCGGCGATGCGGCGCTCGCCCAGATCGAGCAGCCGATCCAGTATCTGCGTCGCGCGCTCGGAAGGCGACTGGCCGTAAAAGCCCCACAGCGACGTCATGCCCTTGTCGGCCGTGCCCTCGCGTATCATGCGCAGATAGACGTCGATCAGCTCGCGCGTCGCGAAAGCCTCCTCGGTCGCGATGCGCAGATAGCCGCGGTCGCCGCCGGTCTTCAGTTCGTGGCTCATCCTCTCACCTCTTATGCTTCATGTACGGCTTTGGTGACGAGGCAGGCTTCGACGCCTTCGGGCCCGTCCTCAGCGCCATGACCCGACCATTTGACTCCGCCGAAGGGCGAGTCCGCGCCACCGATCATCGTCGTGTTGAGCCCCAGCATGCCCGTTTCGATCTCGCGCGCGAGGCGACGCTGGCGCTTCGCATCACGCGTCCAAGCATAAGCGGCGAGACCATACGGCAGGCGGTTCGCCTCCTCGATCATCGCAGCTTCGTCGCGGTAGGGGTTGATCAGCGCGACCGGGCCGAACGGCTCTTCGTTCATGATCTGCGCGTCGAGCGGTATCTCGGACAGGACGCTCGGTTGATAGAAGAAGCCGCGATTGCCGATGCGGCCACCGCCGGCATTCAGCTTGGCACCCTTTCCTTTGGCGTCGCCAATCAGCCGGTCCATCGCCTCAGGCCGGCGGAGGTTCGCCATCGGACCCATCTGGCTTTTCGGATCGAGTCCGTCGCCGACCACGATCCGCCCCGCCCGTTCGGCAAAGCCGTCGCGGAAGCGTTCGAACACGTCCTGCTGCACGATGAAGCGGGTCGGCGAGACGCAAACCTGGCCGGCGTTGCGATATTTGGAAATGCTCATCATATCGAGCGCCTGGTCGAGATCGGCATCTTCGAACACCAGCACCGGCCCGTGCCCACCCAGCTCCATCGTCGTTCGCTTGCAATCGTCGGCCGCGAGTTTGGCGAGATGCTTGCCCACGACGGTCGAGCCCGTGAAGCTCAGTTTGCGAATGATCGGCGAGGCCAGCAGGTGACGCGACACCTGATCCGGAACGCCGAATATGATCTGCGCCACCTCGGTCGGCAGCCCCGCATCGAGCAGGCATTGCAACACGGCAAGCGCGGAGGCAGGCGTCTCCTCGGCCGGCTTCATGATCACCGAACAGCCCGCCGCGATCGGCGCGCCCAGCTTGCGGCCCGGATTACCGATCGGAAAATTCCACGGCGCAAACGCGGCTACGGGGCCGACCGGTTCCTTCGTGACGGTCGAACGCATGCCCGCCGGGCGCACCAGCGTGCGGCCATACAGACGGAAAACCTCACCCGCATAGAAATTGAACAAGCCGACCGTCATCATCACTTCGACCTTGGCCTCGCCGACGGTCTTGCCCTCCTCGAGCGTCGCGATGCGGGCGATCTCGTCCTGTCGCTCGATCAGCAGCCGCGCGGCGCCCTGAAGCACCGATGCGCGCTCCTGCGGCGTCGAATCACGCCAGCGGCGAAACCCTCGCCACGCTGCCTCCAGCGCGCGGTCGAGATCGGCGACGGACGCGAGCGGCAGCTGCGCCAGCGCCTCGCCGGTCGCGGGGTTGACCACCGTGTGGCAATCGCGGTCGCCGCCGCGAACATGCTCTCCATCGACGATCATGTGCAGGCTGGGATAGGTCATTCGCTTACTCCGGCACGACCACCCAGCCACCGGCAAACGCGGCGGTTCTGCACCGGGCAGTTTGTTGATTCATCATCATAATGTTTCTGCCTCAATTGTGAAGGGGGACCGGCCGAGGAAGGTCGGATCCACGCCGTTCGAGAGCATCGCGGGAAGACCGAGAATCGTTGTGCCTTCGAATGCGCTCGACATTCTTGGGACATTATCTGCAATGTCATCGGGAGGTGCTGGGATGATGAAAATTCGCAAACTCTCCGCCTTCGCGGTCAGCCTCGCGCTGCGTTCCCCGCTGGACAAATTGGCCGTGGCTGCGAACTGACGGCGTGATCGAAGAGGATCTCGCCTTGCTGGCACCGGTAGGGAATTCAGACACGCCGGCACACGGCATCTCGTTCGGCGAGGCCTGTCGCGTGTGGGCGCGGGTGGCGATGCTGAGTTTCGGCGGGCCGGCGGGCCAGATCGCGGTGATGCACCGCATCCTGATCGACGAGAAGAAGTGGATCGGCGAAGAAAGATTTCTCCACGCGCTCAACTTCTGCATGCTGCTGCCCGGACCCGAGGCGCAGCAGCTCGCAATCTATATCGGCTGGCTGCTCCACCGGGTTAAAGGCGGCATCGTCGCGGGCACATTATTCGTGCTGCCCGGCCTGGTGGCGATCATGGGCCTGTCGTGGATCTACGTCCTGTTCGGCAACATTGCGCCGATTGCGGCCTTGTTCTTTGGTCTCAAGGCGGCGGTGATCGCGATCGTGTTCCAGGCAGTGACGCGGATCGGCAGTCGTGCACTCACCAACCGCACCAAGCTCGCATTGGCAGTTGCCGCCTTTCTCGCGCTTTTCCTTTTCCACATTCCGTTTCCGATCGTGATCCTGCTTGCCGGCCTGATCGGCTGGATCGGCGGGCGCGCCGGCATCTCGGCGTTCGCGGGCGCGGGGCACGGCGTCGCCAAGGCCGACGCGCTTCGCGACGAGGACAGCGCGCTTGGGGCCGCGCTTCCCGACTATGGCCGAACCAACGTTGGCCGAAGCGCAAAGCTCGCCGCCCTGATCCTGTTTCTATGGGCCGCGCCGACTTTGCTGCTCTTCCTGTTCGCGCCGCACGACGGCGCGTTCGCGTCGATCGCCGGCTTCTTTTCGAAAATGGCCCTACTCACTTTCGGGGGCGCTTATGCGGTGCTCGCCTGGGTCGGGCAGGCGGCGGTCGAGCATTATCATTGGCTGAGCCCGACCGAGATGCTCGATGGGCTGGGCCTCGCCGAGAGCACGCCCGGGCCACTGATCATGGTGACGCAATATGTCGGATTCATCGCTGCCTTCCGCCACCCCGGCGGTCTGCCCCCATTGCTCGCGGCGACGTTGGGAGGATTGCTCACGACCTGGGTCACCTTCGTGCCCTGCTTCCTGTGGGTCCTGACCGGAGCCCCTTACGTCGAAAAGCTGCGGTCCAACCGGGCGCTTTCGGCGGCGCTATCGGCCATCACGGCAGCGGTGGTCGGCGTGATATTGAACCTCGCTTTCTGGTTCGCACTCCATTTCTGGTTCGGCGCCGTCGGCGAGTGGCGAGCGGGGCCTTTGCGACTTGCCCTCCCTTCATGGTCCTCGGCCGATTGGTTCGCGATTTTGCTCTCGATGGGCGCGCTTGTCGCAGTCTTGCGCTTTCGCGTCGGCACATTCGCGATCCTTGGCGGCTGCGCGGCGGCCGGTCTTTTACGGCTAGCCTTGGTTTGATCAGTTGGTGTGCGTGGCAACGCAGGCGCTACCACGCACGCCTCTTCGGATCAGGCGAGCAGAATCCGGCGCACCGCGCCTTCCGGATCGTCGACCATCCGCGTCTGATTGTCGAAGACCATCGTCTGGCACCGCACCGGATCGCTCGGCGTCCAGGTCAGGCCCGGCTGGCTCGGATTGCCGGTCCGCGCGAAATTGGCCCAGGCGCGCGCCATCTTGTGCGCGAGCGCCTGCGCCTCCGGGGTGTTGCCGGTGCCCTGCTCGCACCGTGCGGTATTGTCGAAGCAGAAAGCGAGTTCGGCAGTGTGCCACGCTCCGGCCACGCCATCGAGCATCGGCGACTGCCATTGAAACAGATATTGATAGACCGGCGCCGCATGCTGTTCATATTTCAGCTTCACCATGCGCTGCACATTGTTGCGCGCCGAAAGCCCGCTCACGCCATAGGACAAGGTGCGAATCGACTTTTCGGGATGCGCCGCCTTCATCGCGTCGACCAGCCGGTTAGCCTTGTCCGCGCCCATGGCCTCGGTCAGTTGCGCACGCCATTCAGCCTCGGTGGGCCGGCGGCTCATGCTCGTGCCTTCTTCGCTGACATTGCCGATCATCATCGGCACATTCTTCGAAATGTCGGGCGCGACGTCGTTGAACGAGCGCAGATTGATAAGCCGGCCGTCCACAGTCGGGCCCGGACCCACGCGCGGCGTTGCCGATGGCGACGAACCCGGCCCTGTCAGCCCGCGGATCGGCCCGTTGATCTTGGCGGCGACGCGGCCCGCGGCCTCGTTGAGCTTTGCCCATTCCATCTTCTGGAGCGCGCTCATGTCGCTGCCGACGCCGAGCTCCTTGATCAGGGCCCGGGAATATTCACGCGTCTGCTCGGCGCTCGGGCTGTTGCCGCCGCCGCCCGACTGCACCGCCGCGCGGTGGATCAGGCCCGATGCTGAGGGCATGCCCAGCAATGTGGTGACCTTCGATCCGCCGCCGGACTGGCCATAGATCATGACCTTGTTCGGATCGCCGCCGAAATTGGCGATATTCTCACGCACCCAACGCAGTGCGGCGACGCAGTCCATCATGCTGCAATTGACCGAATCCTCATATGCCGACCCGCCGACTTCGGCGAGGTCGAAGAAGCCCAGGATGTTGAGCCGATGGTTGACCGACACCTGCACGACGTCATGGTTGCGCGCCATGTTCGCGCCATGGTGCGAGGCCAGCTCGTAAGACGATCCGAAGCTGAAGCCGCCGCCGTGGAAATAGACCATCACCGGGCGGCCACCGCTCAGCGATGGCGTCCAGACGTTGAGCTTGAGCATGTCCTCGCCGAGGAAGCCGTCGTCCCACTGCTGCAGGAAAGTATGCTCGATCGCGCGATAATTATGCAGGTTCTGCGGGCAATTGGCACCATAGGTGAGCGCCATATATTCATCCGTCCAAGGCTTGGGCGGCTTGGCGGGAAGCCAGCGATTGGCACCGGCGGTATCGTCGCCATAGGGAATGCCCTTGAACTGGAACACGTCGTTCGCGACGAACCCGCGCACCTTGCCATATTGCGTTTTGGCCACCGCCGATCGCGGCGTCGAGCAACTTCCCGACGCGTTTGGTGCAGCGCCCCGGGCCCGGCCGGCGGCGCCGGCTTCGCCCGAAAAGGCCAGCGCCATGCCCAGCGAAGCGGATCCAATAAGCGCCCGCCGATTAAGCCCTGCGTCGCCCGCGCGTCCCGTTCCCATAATCCGCTCCCTGCTCTTTTTCGAAATTATAGCGCGGATAAGATCATATATGATTTGGAAACGCAATTTGGCATTCGGCGGACGCGCGTGGCTAGTGCATATTGTCGCGCCAGACCGGAATTGCTACGCGACTTGTCTGAGTATTCGCGATAGTCGGTCCGGCGCTTCTGCCGCGCCGTTGAGGGAGAAATAAGTGAGCCTTTCGCTCGTTCAGTTCCGCGGTGCGGATGCCGCCCGTCATGTCGCCGCGATCGGCGCGGACGGCACCGCGCGGATCGTGCCCGGGGTTGAAACCGTGGTCGCGCTTGCCCAGGCGGCGCTGGCGAACGGCTTGACGTTCGAAACCGCGGTTGCGGCGCAGGGCCAGGGCGATGTGGTCGATCTCACCACGGTCGAGCTACTCGCGCCGATCGACCATCCCGATTGCGCCCATCTGCTGCTGACCGGCACCGGTCTGACTCATCTCGGCTCGGCCGAGGGGCGCGACAAGATGCACCGCGCGGCCAAGGAGAATCCCGAACCGACGGATTCGATGAAGATGTTTCTGATGGGAGTCGAAGGCGGCAAGCCGGCCGATGGCGGTCCCGGCGTCCAGCCCGAATGGTTCTACAAAGGCGACGGCAGCCATCTGGTTGCGCCCGGCCAGCCCATCCCCTCCCCCGCTTTCGCGTTGGACGCGGGCGAGGAGCCGGAAATCGCGGGCATCTACCTGATCGACAAAGACGGCACACCGGTGCGGCTCGGCTTCGCGCTTGCCAATGAATTTTCGGACCATGTGACCGAACGCGGCAATTATCTGTGGCTCGCCCATTCCAAGCTGCGCAAGGCGGCGTTGGGGCCCGAACTGCTGGTGGGCAATCTGCCCGCCGACATACGGGGTACCAGCCGGATCCTGCGCGATGGCAAGCCGATCTGGGAAAAACCATTCCTGTCGGGCGAGGCCAACATGTCCCACAGCATCGCCAATCTCGAACATCATCATTTCAAATATGAGCTGTGCCGTCGGCCGGGCGACATCCACGTCCATTTCTTCGGAACTGCGACCCTTTCGTTCAGCGAAGGAATTTGCACCCAGGTGGGCGACGTGTTCGAGATCGAGGCGAACCCTTTCCATCTACCGGTCCGCAATCCGCTGGCGATCGCGGACGAAGTGCGGGTTTCGATTAAAACGCTCTGATGGCGCGCGTCTCGACAAGCACCCAACCTAACCGCATAACCCCCAACGGGGAGAGGGGGAGTTCAGACCTGCTGATGTCGAGCCAGCCCAAGTTCATGCGCCCCGGCGAGAGTGCCGGCCGACGCATCCACGGCTCGATCGCGCATGATCTCGGCGTCGCGATCGTGACCGGTCGATACCAGCCCGGCGAAACCCTTTCCGGCGAGATTGAATTCGCCGAGCAATTGAAGGTTTCGCGCAGCGCCTATCGCGAGGCGGTACGCATGCTCGCGGCGAAGGGCCTCGTGGAAAGCCGGCCGAAGACAGGCACGCGGGTCAGTGATCGCAGCCGTTGGCATTTGCTCGATCCTGACGTGCTTGCTTGGGCGTTCGAGGCAGAACCGAGTGAGGATTTCATCCGTGATCTGTTCGAACTGCGCATGATCCTGGAACCCGCGGCGGCTGAGCTGGCGGCGCGGCGGCGCGATGGCGCCGATCTGGCACGCATGGGCCATGCGCTTGAAGAGATGGCGAGCCACGGTCTCGCCACCAGTGCCGGCCAAGCCGCCGACCAGCTGTTCCATCACACCATCCTGCTATCGACGCGCAACGCGCCGCTCATCTCACTGTCGAGCTCGATCGAGGCAGCGGTCGGCTGGACCACCATTTTCAAGCAGCGCAAGCGCAAGCTGCCGCGTGATCCGCTGCCTGATCATCGAACGCTCTATCATGCGATCGCCAATGCCGATCCTGACGCGGCGCGCGTCGCTATGACCGAACTGGTGCGCCTGGCGTTGCAGGATACGGAATTGTCGCTCCAGGATTGAGCGCAAGCGGCTTCCGGCGTCCCGTTGACGGAGCGCTGGTCGCCATATAGTCCGACAAAAGAAACATAACCCTGCGGGGTCAGAGGGAAGAGGGAAAATATGGCCGGCCCGATTAGCAGCAAAGGCGTCGCTACCAGCGGAAATCGGGATGGAACCTCCTACGGACCGGCGCTCACATTGCTCGCCAGCCTGTTCTTCATGTGGGGCTTCATCACGGTCATCAACAACACGTTGCTGCCGCATCTCAAGAGCGTGTTCCAGCTCAATTACACGCAAACGACCTTGATCGAGAGCGTGTGGTTCATCGCTTACTTCATCGCCTCTATCCCCTCGGCGAAGCTGATCGAGCGGATCGGCTATCAGAAGTCGCTCGTGATCGGCTTGCTGATCATGGCCGCCGGCGCGCTCGGAATGGTGCTCGCCGCCAGCCTTCCCTCTTACGGCGTGACGCTGGTCATGCTGTTCGTAATCGCGAGCGGCATCACTTTGCTGCAGGTGGCCGCCAACCCCTATGTCGCGGTTGTCGGACCGGAGGCGACCGCGTCTTCGCGTCTCAACCTGGTGCAGGCGCTCAACTCGGCTGGCACGATGCTCGCGCCGCTTTTCGGCGCCTATCTGATCCTCGGTCGCTCTGTCGGCGGCACCACTAAGGAAGGGACCGTCCTGACCCCCGCGCAGCGGCTTGCCGATGCGCATTCGGTCGTGCTGCCTTATGTGCTGGTGGCGGTCGTGCTGGTCGTACTTGCTGTGGTGATTGCGCGTTTCCCGCTTCCTGCGATGGGTAGCGCGACAAGCCGGGCAGCCAAGGAGGAACGCAAGAACCATTCGCTGTGGCGGCATCGCAATCTCGTATTCGGCATCCCCGCGATCTTCATTTATCTGATCGCCGAAATCGGCGTCGCCAATCTGTTCGTCAATTTCGTAAGCCAGCCGTCGATCGCGAACCTCACGCACGAGCACGCAGGCCGATATCTCACCTTCCTGTGGGGCGGAATGATGGTCGGGCGGTTTGTCGGTTCGGCGATCATGCAGAAGATCCGCGCCGAAACCGTGCTCGCCGCTTTCTCGATCGGCGCCTTCGTGGTGATGATGATTACCGTGTTCGCGCACGGGCCGGTGGCGATGTGGTCGCTGATCCTGGTCGGCCTTTTCCACTCGATCATGTTCCCGACGATCTTCACGCTCGGCATCAAGGGCCTTGGCCCGCTGACCGAGGAAGGTTCCGGCCTGCTGATCATGGCGATCGCCGGCGGCGCGCTCGTGATCGTCCAGGGCAAGCTCGCCGACGCTTACGGCCTGCAGTGGAGCTTCCTGCTGACTGCGGTGTGCGAGCTCTACGTCTTGTTCTACGCCCTGTGGGGCAGCCGGGTGACCGCGGACGCTGGGAGTGTGCCCGCCGCCGACTGAGGACGGTAAGAGCTACCCGAACGAAAAAGGCGCGCCACCCACCGGGCGGCGCGCCTTTTTCTTATCCGCCTTTGTTGGTCAGCGGCCTTTGGGCAGCGTCGAGAAATGGAAGACCATGTGGTTCTCGTAACGCTGGCCTGGATCCAGCCGCACCGAACCGAAAGCCGGCTGGTTAGGCGTATCCGGGAACATCTGCGGCTCGAGCACGATCGCGTCGCCCTCGCGATAGATATGGCCCGATTTGCCGGTGATCGTGCCATCCAGGAAATTGCCCGAATAGAATTGGATGCCAGGCTGACGCGAGAGGATCTCCATCACGCGGCCTGACACCGGCTCCTCGACCCGCACGATCACGCGGGGTGCGGCAGCCGCCGTGCGGCTCACCACCCAATTATGATCGTAGCCGCGACCATAGGCGATTTGCGGATCATGGGCGTCGCGCACGCGATCGTTGATTACCGTCGGTTTGCGGAAATCGAAGACCGTGCCCGCCACCTTGCGGAATTCGCCGGTCGGAATCAGCGTCGCATCGACTGGCGTATATTCCGCCGCCGGGATCATCAGCCGCGCGGAAAGCGCGCTGCGGCCCGATCCCTCGCCCGCCAAATTCCAGTAAGTGTGGTTGGAAATGTTGACGACGGTCGGCTTGTCGGTAGTCGCGCTGTAATCGACCGTCAGGTCGCCTTTGGCGTCGATCGAATAGACCGCCGTCGTGGTCAACGTACCCGGATAGCCCTGGTCTCCCGCCGGGCTGACATAGCGCAGCGTGACGCTGGCCTCGGGGCCGCGCTTCACCGACACGACTTCCCACACCACCTTGTCAAAGCCCTTGGTGCCGCCATGAAGCGAATTGGGGCCATCGTTGATCGGCAGCTGATAGTCTTTGCCGTCGAGCGTGAAGCGGCCCCTGGCGATGCGATTGGCGACCCGCCCGACCGTCGCGCCGAAGAAATTGGGCTTGTCGATATAGCCCTTGAGGTCGGCATAGCCGAGCGCGATGTCGGCCAACTTCCCGTCGCGGTCCTTGACCATCATTGACTGGACGCTCGCGCCAAGCGTGATGATCGTCGCCTTATTGCCTTGCGGGCTGGTGAGCGTGATCGCCTCGACCGCCGTGCCGTCGGGCATCGTCCCGAAGGAGCGGCGCGCATAATCCGCCGCATTTGCCGCGCCTGCTGTTGCCGCCAAAACCAAACCGATCGCCAATCTACTTGCCTGCATAACCCTCATCCCTCTCATTTGGTTCGAACGATTAGCGCGTGGTGCGAATTAGCCAAGCCTTTTGTCGGACATAATCAGCGTCGCCCCGGCGGAGGCCGCAGGAAGTGAGGACCAAACCGCCAGCGGCCCCGGCCTCCGCCGGGGCGACGCTATAGGCGGTCTTTGAAACCGCAAGCCCGGCCTCTATAAGGCGGTGCATGTCTTCTGTTCGTCCTTGGCGCGACATAGCGCGCCGTCCGTCTCGTCAGATCATGGTCGGCAATGTGCCTGTGGGCGGCGATGCGCCGATCACGGTGCAGACGATGACCAACACGCCGACCGAGGATGTGCGCGCGACGGTCGACCAGATCCGGCGCTGCGAGGAAGCGGGTGCGGACATCATCCGTGTGTCGTGCCCGGACGAGGCATCGACCGCGGCGTTGAAGCAGATCGTGCGCGCCTCGCACGTGCCGATCGTGGCGGAT
>Ga0207705_10000505_pt1 | contig 33150 bp, 23 predicted proteins | sample KBSC13metaG_FD_184314 | JGI IMG/M metagenome (GOLD analysis project Ga0207705, IMG submission 184314) | Corn rhizosphere microbial communities from Kellogg Biological Station, Michigan, USA - KBS C1-3 metaG (SPAdes) (version 2) | ecosystem: Host-associated > Plants > Roots > Rhizosphere > Soil ... | reverse complement strand
GTGAGGTTTTTCGCAAGACTGAAATCAAGATTCCATTGGCCTGGCAACCGCCATCCACCAGGCGTCGCATTGCCTGGCCGGATCGCGGCGCCACCAGTTGGGGAAAGAGGAACACGTGCAAAAGCAGCTGGATTGAGGTATTGGAGGGTGGTCTGGTAGTTCGAAAGTATAGGCGCCCCTCCAATATAGTCTGGACGCTGCCCATTGTTAGATGCCGGCTGAGAGAGGTAGATGGGCTGGCCAGTGTTTGCCGAAAAGACACCAGAAATCTGCCACGCACCAATGGTTTGGCGCATTAGAGAGTTGCTCATACTGGAGAAATCAGGCAATTGGTAGATTGCGTCCGCGACAAAGTTGTGGGTCATGTCTCCAGCTGAAGGGCCGCGATCAGCTCTCAAATCAAAGAAATCCTGATTTCTGTTATCGACTCCATTTTGGTAGTAGGCCCCCACGTCTCCACCTTCGGTCGCGAGTGACTTCGAATACGTGTAATTGATATCGAAGCTCACATTATGCGAAAAACGCTTCTTGAGGGAGTTCTGCCAGCCATAGTAGGTCAGCGTTTGTGAATTATCAACGTAGTAAGACCGGCTTAAGTCGGGATTGGGAATCGTACCATCCGGCCGAACCTGGTTCGCCCACCGGTAAGCAAGAAGCTTGACTCCTCGCGTTCCAACAAATGAAGTGGAGAACATCGTGCTTGGAGTCAACTGATGTTCAATATCCAATAAATATTGCATGGTGTAAGGGTTTTGCAGATTAGGGTCGATGATTGTGAAGGCAGCCACTCTTTTGTTACCGCTTTGCAAGGCGAGGCTCCGCTCCAAGTCGGCCATGTCGGTTGCGTAGATTGGGTACTTCAGTCCAGCTTTCGCGAGTTGCTCAGAGGTGAAGAAATCTCGGAAAGGAATGTTCCGATCCGTTTGGGCTCCAGCCCACATCGCGCCCGGCATCTGACTAGTAAACATCAGACTGAACCCGCCACGAATGGCTGTCTTCCCCAGACCATCTGGGTTGTAAGCGAAGCCGAACCGTGGACCGAAGTTGTTGTTGTCGTTGTTGTAGATATTGCTTAAGGGGCGTATGGGGCCCACGTTAAAGTTGCCATCCATGCTGAGAGGGCTCGGGTTATATATACCTGCGGTAGGGTCTTGCAGGGTACCGTCGACTCTCAGAGCATAATAAAAATCGTATCGAAGCCCCAGGTTAAGTGTCAGCTTTGGGGTAACGCGCCAATCGTCTTGGATAAAAAAGCCGAACTCGCTTAGATGCCCATTGAATACACCCTGTCCAAAGGTAGCCTCCGCCTGGCTGGGCGTGTTGGCCAGCAATTCTTCTAGGCTTGAATAGTTAACATCTGGAACTTGTGGGTTAGTTCGACGGCCATTGGTGTGTTGATAATCACCCCCAAATTTGAGCGAATGGTGGCCTCGTTCAAGTGCGAAGTTCTCCCCAAGCTCATAGTTGTAACCAGTTTCATCCCATAACTCGCCTCCAGGTCCGCTGAACCCAAGGGTAGTATTGAGATCAGGAAGACGTCGGCCGAAAGGGAGACTTGACTCATCCGGATTACTGGGGTCCTTTTGACTAAAATATCCGTCTAAACGACTCTGTTCAGGTCTATTGAAGCCAAACCTTGTCTGAGACGTCCACCGGCCTCCTCCTGTTATGAAGCTGACGTTGCCGCGATACACTGGATTGAGCGAAACTCGATCGTCATCGACATAGATTCTTGGAGTCAGCTGATAGGGGTTGCCTCGAGTGAAGCTAATAGATAGGCGGTCAGCGGTTGCCAGCATGATGTCTATCTTTGTGTCAAAGTGGTTATCTGACTGCAAGTTCCTTTTGGTGGTGCTATAGTCTCCCGCGTATGAACCCGCTATAGCAGGGCCATTGGGCAGAGGAAATTCTTTCAACGCGAGATTGTAGGCCGGGACCGCGTTCAACAACAGTTGGCGAGTTGCAGCGGTGGGAACGTTGCCCTCAATAAATTGGTTTTGGCTCATACGGTAGCCTTCATAGTCTCCGAAGATGAAGACCCTATTTTTTATGATCGCCCCGCCGAGAGATCCGCCGAATTGGTTAAAAGTGAGGCGAGGTTTACTGTTCGCGCGTTGAAACCGGGCATTGAGAGCGCTAACTTGGTTATTTTCAAAGACGCTGCCATGCCATTGGTTAGTGCCGGATTTCATTATGATGTTTACTTGGCCGCCTATGGCGTCTGCGTATTGGGCAGGAACAACGCCCTTGATGGTACTAACCTCTTGAACGCCTTCAAGGCTCATGACATCGATCAGATTGGGCGCACCCCATGCCGAAATAGAACTTCCTTCGAGGTTCCCACTGGCGTTGGTTCCATCAACGGTGTACCGCGTTCCTTGGATTCCGACCCCATTCATTTGGACCCCTCCTTGGGCAGCCGAGTAGTGGCTAACTCCGGATCCGACTGCCAAGAGGTTGCTAATATTCCGGTTGAGTAAAGGCAACTCCCGGATTTCTGTTTGTTCGAAGGTGTGAAGCTGCTGTGCAGAAACTGTGTTAATCAGCGGAACGCTCTCCGTAACAGTAACGGTTTGGGTGGCCGTCCCGAGTTGCAGATTGTAAGTCTGCCTTGCCTGTTGGCCTGCCACCAGCGTAATTCCGGTCGCAACATATGTCGCAAAGCTCTTGGCCTCGATTCTCAGCGTATACGTACCGATAGGAACAAACGTAAAAGTAAAATCGCCGCTGCTGTTCGTGGTTTTAGTTATCGTCGCTTGGGTATCCTGCTTGGTGAGCGTCACGCTTGCCCCCGGAATCACTCCACCTGTCGGATCGGTTACATTTCCGTACAATGTGGCGGAGTTCTCCTGTGACCACCCTACCTTCGGCGTGAGGAGCAATGCGCTCGTTCCTAGGAAAACAGTGGCCACTGTCCACCGGAGTCCTCGCTGAGAAAGAAATCTGCGTGTCATATATTCTCCTTTGCTGTGCACGAAGGCTGGCATCGATTGCACGTACGGAGCTCAATGGGCGAATCACTTGGCCTGGGCCCTGTAAATCGGTTATGGAAATCCTGCATTTCGCAGGCCGCTTATGACTGAAGGATTCTACGGTTGCGCCCCACCATAAAAGTTGATCGGCGGAAGATCAGAGAAGCTCTTTCATCACCGCTCGCGTCAGGACGAATTGGAGGACGTGATCAGATCATGGGTCTGAGAGCCTACACGCAAAGAACCATATCAAGGGAAAGAGAGCAGGTACTGCGAGGCCCAGCATGATCTGGAATGCGGCCATGGGCGTCTGGTGGCGGTTGTGGCAAACACAATCTCATCAAGATAGGTCCGGAGCATCATCTGATCTCCCTTCTCAACGCCGAGGATGTTAGTCAGCTAATCAGACCAATGTCAACTTAAAAGCCGAGATTCTTAATAATTTTTCTTACTGATGTGGATGGTGAGCGTTGTTTTGCTAATTAAGCGATGCATTCTTGCGAATTACGTGGCCTACAGGGTGGGGCTTGATTCAGGTCTTATCAGCGTGGCCAATACCAGATTGTCTCCAGCCGTTTTCGACGACGTCCACCGCCAAAGTCTCGAGCCCATTGATTGCAAGTACGCGTTCCATTTGGGTGGTCAAGCGAACGAGCAGGCGAAAGTTACCACAGGTGAGTCGAATCACTGCGGCAATGACCTCCGATGCAGGACATGAGGCAGATAGATGTATGCCGACCGGCGCCCATCGTTTCTCTAGCAGCACGTGAATGTCAGCGTCAGTCTGCGCTCTAAACTCGGGAACAAAGCCAATTCACGAGAAGAGCTGCGGGTACCGAGCGACAGGTTCCTCGATGCCGGGCATGCCGATGAGGAATATGCAGAGGCCGCTTTGATCGAAAATTGAAGCACAATTGCCCCAAACTGTTCATGGCCAGACGATCCGCTTCATTGACGACGATTCGTATCGTGGGAACCGGGACCGCTTCAAGCCCTGCCTAGTATTCGTCGAGCGTGTCGTAATACGTTGGCTTGAGTGGAATACCAGGGCCGATCAATTTCTAATCTTGACTGATCTGGTATGGCCATTATACCTTTAGCGGTCGGGATTGCGCAGGAGACTTTGGGCTAAGACATACTCGATACGGGAGAATAAGCAAATATGAATGCGCCGCATCCTTTTCTGTTGCTACGCACATCTATGTCGAAACGTTTGACGCCTCGGGTCCTTGCCAGGAAGCGAGTGGCTCTTCTCGCGATTGCGGCGAGCCTTTGCTTGTCAGCCTGGAGCGTCCGGGGTTACTCGCAAGATAGGGGTGCCTCCACGTACTCCAGAAAGGAACTTGTCGATCTTGCAGCCCAAATGCGCGAGAAACCAGGCAGTAGCGAGAACGCCAAAAATGGTCTATTGGAGCGTCACCTCGATCCCATAAACATACTTGCCGTTCGCACTAAGAGCGGACAAGCAGAACTTCATTCGGCGTCAGCAGATACATTCTTCGTAATACAGGGGCACGCCACGCTAGTTACTGGTGGCACAATCATCAATCCACACGGTAAGGAAGAGGTCCGGGGCGACTCTGTGCTGCACGGCGTAAGCGTGGAACTGAGAACGGGAGATGTTGTTCATATCCCGGTAGATACGCCTCATCAATTACTGCTCGATGGCAGCGCTTCGTTTGTCTATGTTCTTGTTAAAACTCTAGTGAAATGAAGGAGGCTCGATCTTCTGTATCTAGAGCTATAGCAGTGGAGAGCTGATTTTCCTCTTGCAATGGTTCTCCGGCATCCACACCAGCGTTGATGCCCTTTCGCGAGCTGCTGGAGATCGGTAGATAGCGTTCCGGGTTGATGCCGTTGAGCTTGGTTGCACCGAGCAGAGAGTAGATCGCTGCGGCGCGTTCTCTGCCGCAGTTAGATCAGGCCATAAGATAGTTCTTCACTTCCGAGCGTACTACGTTTTCGAAACGTTGCCTTCTGAACGCCCACCATGATGGCAAGCGTTCCATCGATCGCCTTCGCTCCCCTAAAGGACCCCATCGTCTTGCAGGATCAACGAGGCCGCTCTCTGTGTATAACCTTGTCAGAGGTTATACACAGAGAGCAGAAAGGTTAAAAGTAGAGTTTTGCTGCGAATTGAAGCTGCCTTCCAGTTGCAGAACCATTCACCAATTTGCCGAAGTTAGGATTTCCTGAATTGCAGATGGCGCCTGGGGCGCCCACACACGTAAGGGTTGTATTGCTCGCGCTCGGAAGCGAGAACGTCGGTGTATTCGTGGTATTGAATGCTTCGGCTCGGAATTGCATATAGACGCGGTGCGACTCTGAAAAGTAGAAATTTTTGAAGAGAGACGAATCAAGGTTCTTTGATCCGGGACCGGTAACTGGGAAATGCCCACAGTTGCCGAACTCTGTTATCTGAGCACCTGTGATGCTTGTTTGAGTCAAAGGAACGGTAAATGCAGCAGGATTGAAGTAGCCATCGACCCCCGCGTTGGGAAGCTTCTTGGGAACACCAGCAACGCAGCTTGCGACGTTATAAGTCTGGAAAGTAGGAGGAATCACATTCGTGTTGATATCGGATGGAAAACCGGTTCGCAGAGAGAGGATACCGTTCACCACCCATCCGCCAAGCACATGGTCGAGTAGGCCGGTCACATTGAGGAATCGCTGTCCCGAACCGAACGGAAGGTGATAAAGCGCACTGACACTGACCGTGTGGCTAATGTTCAACGGAGCGACGCCTTTCTCCCTTGATAGATCGTAGGTGTCGAGGGCTACAGACGTGGCGGTCTGGCTGTAGGAGTCAGGGCCGTCTCCATTCGTCTCAATGTTCTTTTGCCACGAATAGTTGGCAAGGAACTGCAACCCATGCGCAAACTGCTGCTGTACCTTGAGGTTGAGCGCGTTATAGTTCTGGGACGAAATGTCCTTCACTGCGAGCACGCTTGAACCCATGTAGGGGAATGGGCGGTTGGCCTGGGTATTCATCCCATTCAATGCGTAGGAAAAGGGCTCCTGGTTCTCATCGATGAAGAATGAGGCAAAGTGGGATCCGCGAGCGCCGCTGTACGATGCCTCAAAAATCAGCGTTGGGTTCAGTTGATACTGCAAATCGAGGTTGTACTGCATTAACCTGGGCATCAGCGCGTCTTGCAGGCTTTGAGTTTTGATTGTGCCTGAATATGGTTTCGCTGCCGTAAAGCCGTCAAGCGAGTCCGTCGCGGGGATCGTGTTGATTGGCGTGTTCATGGTGTATGGCGGCGCTACGGTATGGGCGGCTGTAATGGTCGGCACCACGATGGTGGGAATATTGGGAGTGTTTCCGGAGAATTGAGTCGTTTGCTGGTTCTGGTCGCGCATGGCGTAGTACACGCCGTACCCACCGCGCACCACCCATTTGGAAAAAGCCTGATAGGCAAAGCCGAAGCGCGGGCCCCAGTCGTTATGGTCTCCCTGTACCATTGCGCGGCTATAGGGGGTTCGACCTGGGATTGCGAACTGGCCTGTCGTTATGTCGAACAGAGAACCCAGGTTATTTTGATCGATAGGCTGCGTGTAAAGCTCGTAGCGCATACCCAAATTGAACGTCAATTTGCTGGATGTCTTCCAGTCGTCCTGAATATAGCCGCCGAAATAGGTAGTGTGCTGACGCCCCTTACCGATCATTGGGATACCATTCGTGTTGGCTGGAAATCCCATTAGAAAGTCGGCGAGGGGAAGACCGGAATTCGGCACGTCGGAACTGGAAGAGAAAATGGAGCCATAGACAGATCCTGGCCCTCCCTTTAGCACGTTGAAGATCGAGTTGCGAATATCCACGCCCCACTTTACCGAGTGACGGCCGTGCGTCCAGCTCATGTTGTCGGCTAACTGCCGGGTTTCTAGAACGTTCAGATTAACGCTCGCGCCACCAAACCCGGTAAATTCTTCAGTCCCATTCACGGACGAACCAGAATACTTGAGACTGATACCGGGAAACTGCAAGGGCGTTATAGGTAAGAGGGCGAGACCGATTCCTGTACCGAAGGCCGCGCCTTCCGGTCCGCCGCCTGGCTGCGTGGTGTTGGTGTAGAGGTAGCCCACTCTCAACTCGTTTATCAAGGTTGGAGCGAAGATGTGGACGTCGGATACAGTAACCTGATCGTTATTGTTCAACGTGGCAGAGCCACCTCCTATCCATCCCGGGAAGGAGCCTACAGCCGGTTGAAAGCTATTGCTAATGGAATAAGTCCCAAAGAGACGATTCTTATCAGTCACCGTTGCATCGATCCGGACATCACCTTGGTCCGTATTCGAACGGCGCGTGGGTGCATAAAAGTAATTGTTAGCAATGGCGTTAGCTGGCCCGTAATTTGGAGCTGGGATCAGGCCCAGGATTGCCGTGGCAGTCGGATTAATTTTGTTAGCGGGGATTTTGTTTTCCCCTGTTTCAGCCAGGAAGGAAGTTGCAATAACATTTCCGTTCGGTCCGATGTGGCGTGTTGCCGGATCATAGAGGACCGTTGGACTCGTAGAAAAATCCCCGGTTCGCCAAGCCATCGGAGGTACGCTTTCGACCGAACTCCCAGACTTGGTGCTCTGTCGCGTCCCCTGGTAATCGGCAAAGAAAAAGATGCGGTTGCGCAGAATTGGTCCGCCTATGCCTGCGCCAAACTGGTTTTGGTGGAAAGGTGTCCTGGGCAGTCCGGCACGATTGGTGAAAAAGTTATTAGCATCGAAGATGTCGTTGCGTATGAATTCAAAAAGCGCGCCGTGATATTGATTGGTGCCAGCCTTGAGAGTTGCGGAGACAATCGTGCCGGCGGCATGACCGTATTCCGCGGCAAAGTTGTGTGTCATTACCTTGAATTCCTGAACAGCGTCGACTGAGGGCACAATGGCATAACCATTACGCCCCAGTGACCCACCCGTTGCAAAAGTGTTGTCGTCGATTCCGCTCAGTAAGACGTCTCCACTGCTGAATCGCCCGCTTCCGCCGACGAAAGGAAGATTGGTCCCGATACCCTGCACGGGAGCGGTGTTTCCAACTAGAAGTCCGAGCGCGAACGCATTTCGTCCGTTCAGTGGCATGCTCAGGATTTCGTGGTTGTCGATCACCTGACCTAAAGAAGATGTTGTCGTATCGACGAGCGGCGCCGCACTGGTGACCTCGACCGATTGACTTACCGAGCCGTTCGCCAACACGATGTTCAGATTTGCCGTCTGGTCAATTTGCAGAGTGATCCCTGAGAGCGTTTGGGTTCGAAAGCCCGTGGCGCTCACCGTTACTGCGTATGTTCCAAGCGCCATGAACTGCGCATTGAACGTACCCTGATCAGAAGTGCGAGTCTGCCGCGTCACGCCAGTAGCGACTTGCGTGAGTGCCACTGCAGCATTCGGAACGACACTACCGGCGCTATCTCTTACGACCCCGACAATGGTACCCGTGGAGATTTGCGCCTGAGCAATGCTCAGGGTTAGAACGGCGAACAGAACCATGCATGCTGCTTTGGATACGAACGACATAATTATGCTCCTCGGAAGTCGGTGTTGCACTGGCATCAAAAGAATTGGGTTCCAGCCAGCCATTCAGATGGATTGGGTTCCATCTAGCGGTGACGGTGGATATTGGAAACCCCGAGCTTTACAGAGCGGAAAGGTATGCCGGTCTGACCATTGATGTCAAGAATATTTTTTAGGCATGCTTTTTGGGAGGAGTGGTGTCCTATGAGAGGAATCTTAGGAGAAAGCTCTCCCTACTGCACGTAAGGGAGGTTGTTTGGCTTGCACCCAGCCTGATGTCGATTGCTTCGGGGCTGCCGGCTCGCCGTGCGCCACTTGACCGTGACCAAGCCAGTTTTGGGCTTTGTCTCCGTTTCGTTTCATATCGCGATGATGGTTCAATGCCCTCGGTTCGCGAAGTTACGCAACCGGAGTGTTGGCTTCAGAGAAACTGCCCGTGATGGCATTCGCGACTCGCGGCCAATAGCTTCATTGGTTGTGTGAGAGGGCATAGGATAGCGATCGAGGCTTCGGTGCTCACCGGCAGCACACGGAGGCGCCTAGTTCCTTGGTAGTTGCTCTCGCTCGGCACGAGCATGGAGAGAACCCATTGCGCGACCATCCTCTATCTGGACTGGAAAAAGTCGGAGATGCCGAGCGGGAACTTGCTATGATCCGTTGGCGGGAGGAATGTGCTTGACAGAGTTTGGCACAAGCCCTACACTTTCTGCGTTTCGATAAAGGTCAGTCCAATGTACCTTTACCGTTCGCCATTGCCCTCTGCCGCAGCCTCATATGCAGCAGTCTTAAGGATGTTCCGATGATCGCGTGTCCTGAAGCTGATGCTTCTTTCATCATTCTTTGTTTCGTGCATTTCGCTGCAACGCAGATCCAATTCTCGCTAAAGCTGTACTACTAGGTAGCAGTCGAACCATAAAATTTGCAGGCGTAGACGCGGCATCATATTGCGGTTTGCGTCCTTCAGGGAGCGATCAACGTGAGCTATACCAACGATGTAACCCGCAGAGATTTTTTAATTTCGACCGCGATGGTGACAGCGGCCTCGGCTGCGGGGCAAGCGCAACCTTTGCTGGACGCCTTCGCAGGCCAAGCGCCTTCGACGGTGGTAATGCCTACAGTCGAGGTGAATATGGGCTCGGTTTTCCCTGCCGGGGCTGTCTACTTCCGCAAGTCGAACCCTCCAATGGGCGAGTGGGCATCCGATCACAAGACGGCGGCGCAGCTTGGCATGAACACCTTCCGGCACTGGTTCATGTGGTCGGCGCTGGAGGTGGCTCCGGGCAAGTGGGACTGGTCGGATTACGATCGCATGATGGATCTGGCGGCTCAGAACAACATCAAGGTAATCATCGCGACGCTCGATAACGCCGCGCCGGAGTGGGCCTTCCGCAAATTTCCCCACGCACGGTATAAGGCGAGCGACGATTCCATCACGCACAGCAGCGTTTCAGCCAGCAGTGGCATCGGAGGCTTTCCCGGCCTCTGCCTCGACAACGACGAAATCAAGGCGCTCGCAGCCAACTTCCATACCACGCTCATCGAGCACTATCGCGGGCATCCCGCTTTGCTTGGCTATGACCTCTGGAATGAGACCACCTATGACAGCGGCCGTCCTGGCAAGATGAACTGCTTCTGCGAGGGGAGCAAGACGAAGCTGCAGCAGTGGCTGCAAACAAAGTACGGCTCACTCGACGCCGTCTGCAAGACCTGGCATCGTCCCAGCTATGCGGAGTGGGGAGATATTGAGCCCCCGCACAACTTCAGCGGCTATCCTGAAAGTCTCGACTGGCTGCAGCATCGCATCGATAAGGCGTATGAGTTGTTCGACTGGCGCATCGCCTTCTATCGCAAGTTGGATCCGAAGCACCTGGTGACCTGCCACGGGGTTGCGGGGACGCTTGATAGCTACGCCTCGGGACATAACGAGTGGTTGGCCGCCAAGCGGGTAGATGTATACGGGCTTACGTGGGTGCAGTCCCGTCACGGCACAGAGCCCTGGCGGCAGTGGCAGTCCTTCGATCTGACGCGGGCAGGGGCGCGCGGCAAGCCCTTCTGGCACGCAGAGGCGCAGGGCGGCCCGCTGTGGATGCAGCCGCAACTGTTAGGCAAGCCGCGCGAGGATGGCCGGGTGACGGAGCCGGAGGACGTTCGCATCTGGAACATGATGTCATTTGCCGGTGGGGCGCGCGGGCTGCTGTACTGCCGGTACCGGCCACTGCTCGACGGGCCGCTGTTCGGAGCCTTTGGGCCGGTCGGGATGGATGGTTCGGTGACGCCGCGCGCGGCAATGGCAGGCAAGACCCTGACCTGGGCGAACGCGCATCCTGCGATATGGCGATCGCGGCCGATCCGTGGCGATGTGGGTTTGCTGTTCGTGCCGGAGGCAGAGCTGTTCAATTATGTGCAGCAGCTTTCGACGGGATTCTATGCCACATCCATGCGCGGCGCCTATCAGGCCTTCTTCGACCAAAACCTGCAGCCCGACTTTGTGGCGCTGGACAACATCGACGAATACAAGTTGATCTACCTCGCTTACCCCGTAATGATGAAGCCCGAGACGGTGTCGAAGCTGAAGCAATATGTCAGCAATGGCGGCACGCTGATCTGCGAAGGACTGCCGGCGTACTTCGGCGAGCATGGGCACGTGGGCGAGATACAGCCCAATTACGGCCTCGATGAAGTCTTCGGGGCGCGCGAGAGCTATGTGGAGTTCCTGGCGGATATTCACGACGACCTCCGGATGGAGGTGCACGGCAACAATATCTATGGCCGGTACTTCTTTCAACAGTACGAGGTGAAGGGCGGCAAGGCCGTCGGGCATTACCCGAATGGCTCTGTCGCAGCAGTTGAGAACCGGATGGGCAAGGGCAAGACTTTACTCATGGGCTCCTTCCCGGCCGGCGGCTACGAGCTTCATCACGGCAAAGAGACGCGGGCATTGTTTGCGAGCTTCCTCAGCATGGCCGGTATTACACCAAGGCTTCGCGTGGATGACAACGAGGTGCAGACGCGCATCCATGAAGGGGAGGGAGGAAGCTATCTATGGGTGACTAATCCTACCCGACAGGCACGGCCGGTTACGATCTCGCTGAATCCGGAGCTTGGGAGATTCGTGACGGGTGAGGATAAGTGGGGCAAGCTTCCGGTGAAGGTCTCCGGGAGCACGGTGGCGGTAACGGTGCCCGCACGCGATGCCGCGGTCATTGCACTTCACTGAGCTGGAAATATTTGCGCTGAAAAACGAAAGACGGGGCCATTCTTGCGGACGGGCATGAGGAGCGAGGACATGGGTATTTGCCGGAGAACATTTCTGGAATAAACGGAAGCGACAATCGCAACAGTACTCTTCGGGGCGCGCATCAAATCTACCTGCGGTGCACCTCGCCTCGATGCACCGCAGGTAGATTTGGTGCGACCGACCCATGCGCTGGGCGCCGATCGGCTTTGTCGAGTACGATCCCGTTAACTACGATCCGCAATTTTTGGCTGGAGCGTGCCTGAATCTGACGAGGCTTCGTCCATCTGCTTGACAGGTAAAGAAACCATGAACATCGTCCCACTTCGCCCTTGGCCCGGGAACCGCGGTACTGAATAGCTCATCTGTGCTTTTGGACGATATTTCGAGACAGCTACAATCCCAGACCATTTCATTTAGGCTTGGTTGTGAGATGCGGCTTGAAGTCAAAGTCATCCGATCTCAGCTTGACCACTTCCAAGCTTCTCAAGCCGTAAATCGAACAGAGGAAGAGCATCGCAGATGCGCGGAGATCTGCTGGTCTGTTCGGAGTCTCGCTGGTGAGCAACGCGTCCAAATTACTAGCCTTGGCGACGGTCGGTCATATGGAACGAAATTTTCTTCCCCGATGTCTATCGAGATTGTTGTCCTATTTAGTGCAGCTTCCTGCCTGGTAGAACTCAAGCGTACCGTCGCATATCAGCGAAAATTCGGAGTGAATGTGCTGGTAGGGTGGATGCGGTATCTGTCCTGGCGGCAGAATGGTCTCGTCTATGTCTTCGGCCTCTCCGGTAGAGAGTACGCCATGTATGATTACCCGCATCTCTGCTCCGCCTAGCTGGTGCGTCACTGGCAGCGCATCGAGGGAATAGCCTTTGGAATGCGTCAGTAGCGGTTCCGGCACACCCCTCTGGAGGTCTGCGCCGGAAGTGGAAGGCTGTTGAGGGCGGCAAAAGCTGAGAGTGCTGCGCACAGGTCACGACGGTTCTTATTTTTACTTGCTCATCCTCTGTGATGATTATTTTTAGTGAATCAAGCACGGCGCACAACAAAGTATGGCTGTTTGGTGAGGGTCTCGGAGAGGCCGGGGTAGAGAACGACACTCTTCGCGTTGTGCGTTATCTCGAAGTAATACTCGAGAGGATATTCGGAGGCTGTGTATGCTCCCGGAATCTCTGCGTTGTAACGATGCTGACGGGCTTCCATTGGCGCCGTACTGTATCGTTCAGCCTGATCTACATGGCGATAGTAGAGACGGACAGCCTCAGCCTGGTCCGACAGGGTCAACACAAGCTTCAGTGGCTTGCCTGGCTGAAATGTTGCAGGGGCATCATGGCTAGCTGACGACGCGGCTCTGTGTGGACGTCCGAGCACCTCCTGGATCGCAGCACTGACATTGGGATGTGGTGTCCCTGCAGGCGTTGCTTCGAGCTTCAGTGCCACTGCCGCGATGTCGCGGTCCATTGCGGGCAGACGATCAAGCCAGTGGCCGCGCTGCTGTGGCTGTTCGCCGACTGTGATGTCCGGCAAATAGACACCTTTTGCGAGATCAGCAAACTGAGCCCAGATCGCGCGCGATTTACGGTAGAGACTAAGGGAATTCTCGAGAGCGGTGCGGTCGTTAGTCTTCTGATAAATGGCGAAGAGCACACCGCTGCGGAATCTTGTCCCGAAGAATTGCCCCAGTCCGGCCTGAATGGTGATGTCGATTGCCAAGCGGCGGTATTCCGGCGAGCCGTTTTTGCTGAGTTTGCCGTTCGCCAAGTCCAAGTGTTTTGTGGCAGCGGCCGCGTAATCTTCGATCCACTGGGAGACTTCGATGGGGGAATATTTGCCGCTGGGTTTGCCGTCAAGCAGTTCGTCGGCGAACTCGGTCATGCGCGAGAAGAGCTGCGGGTCGAATGTACTTGCGGTGGAGAAGACTGTCGGTACAGGGCTGTCTTTGTATGGACCGGGATGCTCTGCATCGACATAGGACTCGTTGAAATAGATCTCCGGCCAATAGCTGTTGTTGCCCGCCGAAGGTGCGTAGGCAGTGGTGACAATGGGAAGAATGCGGCTAGCGTTGGCGAGCGCTGTCTCGACATTTATAGAGCTGTCACCGAATTGATGGCTCAGAGAGCGCTGCCAGGTGTCCGGTTCGGCGTCCGGATTATAGAGAAGCCGGCCCCAGACGCGCGTCCCATAGGCATATTTCTGCCAATCCCAGCGGGGCACCAGCGTTTTATCGGCATAGGCGGTGCGGTTGCCCGCTATGCCTGAACCGCGCCTGCCCTTGAAGGAGAGGGGCTCGCAAATTTCGACTCCATTGCTGCCACAAAAGCTGACGACGCGGGAGTAGGCGGCAGCAGCGACGGGATCGCCCCAGAGCAGCAAGCGCTGGGTGCCGGGCCAGATGCGATAGACGATGGTCCATTGTCGATCCTCACGTAAAAGATCGCCAAATCCGTATCGCAGGAAACTTCGTGTGCCGGAGCTCAGCTTCATCAGGCCGGTCTTATTTTCATTCCCGGGCTTCGGCTGTTCCATCTTGCGGATATCCGCCTGGTGATAGGTCATCCCAAGATGCTCGCCCCAGAACTTGGGAGACATGCTGACAGGCTGTTTTGTGCCCAGCGCCGTGTCGGCCATGGTTTGGTCCATGCCCTTTGTGTGCATGTCCAGCCTGACTTTACGGCCACAGGTCGCGACACCATCGAAGACCGTCTTCCAGAAACCGTAGCTGCCTTCGCTCACGCCGCTTTCTCCGTGAATGCGGAAAGTGACACCGCTGATGGCAGGGCAGGCCTTCAGCAACATGCGCACGGCGTCCCTGCAGTAGACAGCATGATTTTCTTTGGTAATGCCTTCAATCGTGTAGTTCGGGTTGGGGCTGTCGATCCACTCGTAACCGTGCATCCACAGGCCGATGTGGAACTCCATGCCGCGCGCGACAGTCTGCTCGCTGATGTAGCGAAGCATCTCAAGATTGTGATCACGCTCTGCATCTGGCAATTGAGGCACGCGGACGTTATAGCCAGGCACTGAAAGAAGGAAAGGATACGTAAACAGGAAATAGGCATCTGTTACGTGTCGGATAAAGTCATATCCGATGCCAAAAGCCAGATTGAACCGGTTGAAGCGCTGAGTCGCGAGCATACTAAGATAGCGCGGCCACATCTCACGATCGTTGTACCAGGGCTTGTCCTCGACATCGCTGGTGAACAGCCGCGTCATACTGCGAACTTGATTCGCGGGACGTTCAGCGATTGTCTCAATATTTTCCAGCGTTTCGATTGGGTGCGCTGCGTTCTGAATACGGTCTGTGAGATCGAGGAGAGCGTACGTCAGCCCACGGGCGTCGTAGCCACAGACCAAGGTAATTTTCCGCTTTTCAATGTGGCCTCCGATAATTCCGAGGGCTTCCGGCACCGAGGGCACATCGATTCGGGAGGCCTTCAGGACCCGAATGGCGAGGGGAGATTGGGAACCGGATGCGACGATGCAGAGATCGTTCGCTTTCGCCTGCTCAATTCGTTCGCAACGCAGGACGGCAACGCCGCGCTCGGTGAGGGACTGCTCTAGTTCCTTTGCCGCCCACAGAACCTCTGGTGTTGCCGCTATCGGATCGGAAGTCATCAGGACAAGAGAGACTCCTTGAGAGCTGCTGGCTGCGATTATTTTGCCGGTTGTTCCGGCCAGCGCGACCAGAGCGCCTGTTCTGATAAGTTGCCGACGGGTAAAATTGCTGGCAGATTTCATAGATCCCCATTCAGGTCAATTGTGAAATGTCGATGAATACCACAGAACACGTGAGCGACAGCCGCGAATTCTAAGAGACGCAATTTCAGCTACTGATTCCGCAAGCACGGATATTAGTCAGAATGACAGACCAACGTCAACTTTTACTCACCTGATGATCAGACCAAATGTCTCTGTTTACAGTATCGCTGTCGTTTGGTAATTATTTGGCACACTTTGCACGTGGACGAGCTTTCCGCCATGTCGCAAGCGTCGCGTGAGCTTGCCTGAATTACTTCTGCGTTCTGTCTCGCCTCCAGGAGACACACCGGATTCGTGACCGGCTTGTGTCCCGGCGTACGGCAATCATCAACCAGATAAGAGCCTTCCTCTTGGAACGCGGCACGGTGTTTGCGGAAAAACCGGCGAAGCTCAAGGTCGCGATGGCTGATGTCCTTGAGAACGCAGACAACGCGCTGACGCCGATGATGGGTAACCTGATCGACATTCTCTGGAATGAGTGGAGTACCGTCGAAGAGCAGATCGACGAACTGACCGACAGGCTCGAACAGATCGCCGCCAACGATGCAGGTTGCTGCCGCATACGGCAGATCCCAGGCACTCCCTCATCGCCTTCGGCGCTATCCTGCCCGACCAGAAGCACACTTCGTCGATCCTGTTCTTCATATGGCCAGAGCCTTCTACTCACGCTTCGGCATCTCTGTCCGCCGTGAGTTTCCCGACAACGGCTCCTGCTACAAAGACTGGCGCTCCGCAAAACCCTGCGCCTGGCTCATCTCAAACACCGCTTCACCCAGCCTTACACCCCGCGCACCAACGGAAAGGCAGAGTGCTTCATCCAGAGAATAGGCCTATGCTCGCTCCTACCAGAACTCAACCAAACGCGAACAGGAACTCCAATCATGGCTCCATGACTACAACTCCACCGCCCTCAGGCTAGCCTCAACCTCAACACCCCAGTCAGCCGATCTGGCCTGAAGCGGAACAACCTCTTGATCCTCCACATCTAAACGACTGGTACCCCACCTCGGCATCTGTTGACGCGAACACCGCACTCCTAAATTATCAATAGACGATATCAGGGCGATGTACTCATTGAGGAACGACACGCCAAGTCGGATTGGTGACGATGAACGCCGTTATCGTAGGAACGGCCTAGCCAGTTCGAAATCTCGCGAACAGACCTCTGCCCAGCAGACTTAGCCACTTTCTCCACTCTCAACGCTCTGCAAGTGGATGACAGTACCCTGCGCCCTTTTACCAGGATCTATTTTGGCTTGCTAGTTCAAAGCTGCCCAATAATCAGCCGTTAGTGGAAGATGGGCGGAGTTACAGCCAACTGCTTGTGTCGAGCCTGTCCGTTTGCTAGTTTGACATGCATGCTGCCGAATGCGCCCGAAGATCTGAGTAGAATCATAGAGACTCTTTACCGGTCGGAATCGGGCAGAATTCTGGCTACGCTGGTGCGCCTGCTCGGCGATCTCGATCTCGCCGAAGAGGCCATGCACGAGGCTTTCGCTGCCGCCCTGGAGACGTGGCCGCAGACCGGCCTTCCGGACAAGCTGCGCCCCTGGCTCATATCGGCTGGCCGATTCAAGGCCATCGACGTAATGCGCCGACGGAGACGCTTTGACGACGCACAGAGTGACCTGGCACTCCGACTCGAAGCGCGCATTAACGAAGCGCCTCAGGAAGAGGAGATCGAGGACGATCGCCTTCGTCTCATCTTCACCTGCTGCCATCCCGCTCTGCCACCGGAGGGACAGGTTGCGCTCACGCTGCGTGAGGTCTGCGGCCTGACGACAGAGGAGATTGCTCGGGCATTTCTCGTTACGCCGGCGACGCTTGCGCAACGCATCGTTCGCGCGAAAGCCATCATCCGCGATAAAGCGATCCCATACCAGGTGCCCGCGTTGCTCGAGTTATCGGCGAGGTTGGGGGCCGTACTTCAGGTTGTGTACCTGGTCTTCAACGCAGGTTATTCAACGGAAGCAACAGGAGCTGTATTGAGCCGAGAGGCGATCCGTCTGGGTAGACTGCTCCTGGATGTTCCGGGGGCGGACCTTCTTCGGGAACCTGAGGTGATGGGCCTGTTGGGGCTCATGCTGTTGCAGGAATCGCGCCGCGCCGCTCGAAGCTCTGCAGAAGGAGAGCTGATCCTGCTGGACCGGCAGGATCGCTCCCTGTGGAATCGAGATCAGATCGCCGAGGGCATCGCGCTCACCGAGAACGCTCTTCGATCACGCCGTTTCGGTGCTTACACACTGCAGGCCGCCATCGCGGCAATTCACGCCGAGGCTTCCTCGGCGGTGTCCACGGACTGGCGCCAGATCACGCTACTCTACGACCGACTGATTCGGATTCAGCCATCTCCGGTCGTGGAACTCAACCGCGCAGTTGCCATCGCCATGTACGAAGGTCCGGAGCAGGGGCTTAGTCTCATCGATGACCTTCTGGCGCGCGAGGAACTCGCCGGTTATCACCTCGCCCACTCCGCCCGCGCGGATTTGTGCCGCAGGCTGGGACGGTTTTCGGAGGCCCGTGCGTCGTATGAGAAGGCGCTGTCCCTGGCTCGGCAGGACGCCCGGCATGAACCGGAGCGTCGTTTTCTTTTGGGGCGGATCGAGGAATTGAAATAAAAAACTGGCTCTGCTGTCGATTTTCCCTCCGCCTGACGACTATAGAGTGAACAATCCAGTGCATGGGTTGCACTGCTGGCAAACATAAGGAGAGACATATGAAATACATCTGTTTGGGATACTACGAGCCCGCAAAACACGCGGGCATGACCGAGGACGAGCGAAACGCAATGTTCGACGAATGCTTTGAGTACGACGACCATTTGCGCGCTAACGGACACTGGGGTGGCGGAGAGGCCCTTCAGCCTTCTGAAACCGCGCTGACTTTGTATTGGAAGAACGGCAAAGTAGCGACAACTGACGGGCCATATACGGAGACCAAGGAACAACTTGGAGGGATCCTCGTGCTTGAGGCCCGAGACATGAATCATGCCATTCAGCTTATGGCGCAGCACCCGGCTGTGAAGTACGGGTCGATATTCGAGATACGGCCATCGGGCGACTTGAATGAAATGATGAAGGCAAGCCAGGAGCGGCGGCGCAAGCTCACCGCGCGCTGAAGTACCGGCGGAGAGGAGAGTGATGAAGATCACTGCTGGGATCTATGGGCGGTGCGCCAAAGCTACAAAGAGTCAGCACAACCATATTGAGGGAGAGGTCTGGAATGTCAAAGGTTCGAGTAGCGGGATTTAGTGTTTCGTTGGACGGTTTCGGCGCTGGTATCGAACAGACCCTGGATGATCCGCTGGGTAAGCGGGGCACGGAGCTTTTTCAGTGGTTCTTTCACACGAAGAGCTTTTGCTCCATGCACGGCGGGGAGGGGGGAACCACAGGTGATGTGGACGATGAGTTCGCTCACCGGTCGATGGAGAACTTCGGTGCCTTCATCCTTGGTCGCAACATGTTCGGTCCGGTGCGCGGCCCATGGCAAGACGGCTCATGGAAGGGCTGGTGGGGTGACAACCCGCCGTATCACGCACCTACCTTCGTTCTCACCCATTACGAGCGTGAACCTCTGGTAATGGAAGGGGGAACCACCTTCCACTTTGTGACAGGCGGATTCGAGGAGGCGCTGGTCCTTGCGAAGAAGGCTGCCGGTGGCAAGGACATCAAGATCGGCGGCGGCGTGGCCACAGTGCGGCGGTACCTAAGAGTTGGCCTGATCGACTCTCTCCACATCGCATTGGTACCCGTTCTTCTCGGTCAAGGAGAACCGCTGTTCGATGGTCTGGATCTTTATGCGTTGGGGTTTTCCGTAACCGAACGCAAGACTTCGGAATACGCGACCCATCTTGTGCTCGAGAAAGCGTAGAGACAGGGCTTCCGGCAAGGGCCTCATCGCGCGGGAGCAAGGCGCGATGAGGATGCGCGCCACAAACATGAGTGGCCGCCTTCGTTGGTGATAACTCGCCAAGTCACTCACCGACGCTTGCAGATACGCGAGAGGCGACTACTAGGCAATCATCTTCCTGCTCTGGCAGTTGATCATATCCCTCGAAGCACGTGGACCTGGGTTCGCTCGGCTCCGGCTTTTCAACGCGCGGCACACCCATCGCAGACTTGAACCAGTCCAACCCAAGGCGGAAGCGCCATTCCCAAGTTGAACCGGCTGATGGCCAGTCAGTAGCCGAAACTCCGTCGCTGGAATTACATATTGCGTTTGCCTGGAGAGAAGGCCGTTCTCTGTCCCGATCCCGGAGCGGATCGTTTGTACCGATCTCGGTGAGCGCATTGCCTGATATTGCAATTCCAGAATTACCCCCGAAGGGTTCCCTGCCGCTGGCTCCACGCATCGTGAGCATAGCGCGCGGTAATCGTATCGCTCTGCGTCAGCGTTGCATCGACGCGGATCAACTCTTCGCGTCAGCTCGTTTGGCCCTTCGGGTGATGGCGTAGTTCGAAGAGTTGGGGTTGTTAGGCAGCGGGAAGTACGTGTTCAAAAGGAGCGCGGCATTAGGATCGATATTCGTAATCTGGTTGCCCGCTTAAGCTGGTATCAGGGTTCTTGATAGGCGCAGAGCCGGCAAAGTCTGCGGTCCTTTGCAGAGCAGTGGGTGTCGTCGCGGTAAAAGTGCTCATCATAAGCCGACATACCAGGACTGATGAGACGTCTGCCCACGTGCGGCAGAGGTATTGGCCAAATATTACGGACTTTCTCCGATCCTGGGTGTTCAAGAGGGTGCTGAAAAGTCACCGATTGATCAAATATAAGCGGGTTTATGAGGACTTATCGTGTCGGACACTTCATGGCAACGGAGTTGTAATGCGTGATGCAAGGTCCGTGGAGTCGGTTTGAAGAGATTGTGGACCGCAGCCGACACGCTTTCCTGTAACTGGATTGCCGTTAGAGGATGACGCGTAATCTTCTTCTGGGAGTGACAGCCTTCATTCATGAGCTTTACCCCTCACTCTCCCAGGAGCTAACTCAAGGCACTTTTATTTGCTCGTATGAACCCTTCGAGAGTCATGAGTGGCTGACCGATGATCTCAGTGCCTATGCTGTCGGTTCCAGCCAGAAGTCCTTCCTGCTGATCTATTCTGACTGCTTCGAAGTGAGCCTGTTTTGCCTTATCGCCCTCCATACCCAACAGCTTAAGGAACTCCGGTACTGTTGCCTGTTCGAAGAGAATTGGTTTGTTAAGCGTCTTTGACAGAACACCGGCAATCTCCTGATGACTGTATTCAACAGGGCCATGTAGCTGATACGTGGCGCCGGCATACTTCTTAGGATTTTCAAGTGTTCCGACGATCACACTCGGCGAATGGCCTGGGTGGCGGCATCGACAATGCCGGCACGCTCGCTCTGACCAACAGCATTGTGGTGGGGAATACGGAGGCGGGAAGCCCGAACGACGATTGCGGTCTGTCTCGCTGCTGAACTTCTTCAAGAGACCAAGATCATGGAATGCGGCACAGATGAAAAGCAGTTCCACGTCGAAAGGTTCTCCTGCCCGACGGCCCTGTTCATTGGCCCAGAAGAAGACTCGATGGGAGTGGTTGAAAAGAAGAGGAGTACTAAACTCACGAAGAAGCCCGGTGGCCTCTCGCGTCAGCTTACTGTCCGGAACTCCGGCCTGAATCTTCTGGTATTGTTCAGCTGGCGTTGGTATCGGGATGACGACCTTTGGCTTGCGGAAGGTGGCAGGCGTTTGGGAACCACCCTGCGCGAGACCTACGTCGGTTAAACCGGCAGCGGATGCGATGGGGGCGCTTTTGAGAGAAGGGCGGCGTGTGAGTACCATAATCGATCTCCTTGGTATCGGTTTTAGTTGGTGACCAGATACTGTTATTTGTCGACGAGTCAAAATCATGAAAGCTCGGCTCCTGCTTAGACCCAGCTTAGAAGCCGACTCCTAATGCAACAACGACGTAGATACGGCACTTTCTGACATGTGCCCACCTGCCACAATTTTAAAGTCACTATGTCTGAATCTGCTCTATCTATGTAGTGGCTTTCACGCCTAAAAGTGGCAAAAGGCTCCTTGATCTGATACTCCGTGGGTCTATTGGGCAACGGGCCGAGGATATCTACCTGATACTTAGCGCACAGAACGACGAGGGAGAAGAGGAGTTTGACATATCTTTCCTGGAGCTTCCTTTAGTGGCTGATGAAAGCAAGCAAATCGGCATTAATTGTTTCTGCATGCGTCGTCGGCATGCCATGAGGAAAGCCCTTGTAGTCTTCAGTGTTCCATTCTTTAGCAGCTTCGCAGACAAAGGGCCAGCATCAGCATAGGGAACAACCTGATCATCCTCGCTGTGCATGACCAGGACTGGCACAGTGATCTTCTTGAGGTCTTCCGTAAAATCGGTCTGCGAAAAGGCGACGATGCCGTCGTAATGCGCCTTTGCTCCGCCCATCATTCCCTGCCGCCACCAGTTCGCGATGGTCGCCTCGGAGGATTTAGCATCCGGGCGATTGAAGCCGTAGAATGGACCCGAAGCGACGTCGGGATAAAATTGCGAACGATTCGCTGCGAGTTGTGTCTGAAATCCATCAAAGACCTCCTTCGGGAGCCCACCAGGATTGGCAGCCGTCTTTACCATCAACGGTGGCACTGCGGCGATGAGTTACAGCTTTTGCCACGCGGCTCTCTCCTTGCCGTGCCAAATAGTGCACTACAATGATCCATGTCATGTCCCTCGCGCGCGAGGCAAGCCTGCGAGTTGGTCAACCGGGGCCAGGAGTGGAAAAGCATGGGACTCCTTCCGCTTGCTGCTGGCGTGAACTTCAGGCCGATGGCACCCGCCCACAACGCAAAAAGACAATCGGCGACGTTAAGCGGTTCCCCACAAAATCAGATGTACAACGTGAGGTTGAGAATCTCCGCTCCGAGATAAATGCCCGGCAGGAGTTGATCGGGAAGTTGACGATCCGGGAGCTTTGGGGTGACTTTCAGGTGCATGAACTCCGGAGCCCTCACGCGGATCGGTCCCTACAACCATCGAGTGCTACCTGGAAAACTTCAAGCGGTACATCATTCCGCAATGGGGCGACCACTACCTCGATCAGGTCAAGACCGTTGGCGTGGAGCGGTGGCTGCATTCTCTCCCATATGCGCCCGCAACCAAGGCAAAGCTGCGCAATCAATTGTCGTGCCTCTACCGCCACGCGATCCGGCATGAGCATTGGAAAGAGGCCAATCCGATCGAAACTGTGCGTCAGAGTTCCAAGCGGTATCGATTCCCGACATCCTCACCCTTGAAGAAATGCAAGCGATCCTGGCCCAACTATCCGATGCTATGCACCGGATCGCCCTGCTCGTAGCCGCCGTTACCAGCCTACGCAGGTCAGAGATTCGGGGACTCAAGTGGTCAGACTTGATTTCGAACGTCTATGGCTCCGATTGGAAAGAGGCATTGTCAAGCGGATGCAGACGCGCCTGAAGACCGAGGGCAGCCGCAAGGGTGTTCCGATCCCGCAGGAGTTGGCCGATGCCTTGCTGGATTGGAGGGGGAAAGTCTCTATACCGAGTCGACGATGATTGGATCTTCGCGTCCGTCGCCAAGGAAGGGAAAGCGCCCGTTTGGCTGAGTACTATGCTGGAGGATTACATCCAACCTGCAGCCAAGGCCGCAGGAATCAGCAAGCGAGTCGGGTGGCACACCTTTCGCCGCAGCCTTGCATCGATTCTTGGCGAGCGCGGCGAGAACGTTAAAGTGGTGCAGGAGCTCCTCAGACACTCTAACGTGTCAATCACATTAGAGCTCTATCAGCAGGCCGGGGCGGAAGCCAAACGAGCAGCGCAAGGGCACGTCGGCGGACTGTTTGTAGTTCCAAAAGCCAGCTAACGTTCAGCCAAACTCACAAAGGCCCACCGTCTGGGGTGGGCTTTCTTTCTGCTGGACTGCAGATGCATGTCGACGTTATTCTTCCTTCAGTGCCTTTTTAGTGCCCTTATTTTCTTCGAACTTCACTCTCTGTTCACTCAATAAGTTCATGCATTTCATTAACTTAGAACTGGTGGGCACAGCAGGATTCGAACCTACGACTTCCACCGTGTGAAGGTGGCACTCTACCGCTGAGTTATGCGCCCCAAATCGCAGCAGAAGAAAACTGAAGCCTTCCGGCGAATCTGTTCGTCAAGAATATCATCTGTCTTCGTCCCCAGCTAGGCCGTTTAGCACAGAAGCCCTCCCTGGCCCGCACCCTCCTGAACTGCCCTTCCGGCGGTACAATAGCCCAGCGCATGTCCGCTATCCCTCCCCACCGCGACTCTTCCGATTCCCTGAACTCTCCTTCAACGGGGAGAGCGGAAGAGAGTTTGCCGGAATTTGATCCGGAAGCGCAACCTGCGGACGAAGACGGGGTTAAGGATGACATGGCTACCTTGGCAATCAATCCGAGGCTTCTCGAAGGGCTCCAGGCCACCGAGGCTCATCGTTTCTCCGGCAATTTCAGTCAGATGGACGATGCCGCCACCATGCTTGCGCTACGCGACGGCAACATGGCCAGCTTCGACTTCCTTATCCAGAAGTATCGCAAGCCGATCATTCATTTCATGTACCGCATGGTGCATAACCAAGCTGTCGCCGAAGAGCTTGCCCAGGAGGTCTTCCTCCGCGTCTACCGCTCCCGTGCGACCTACCGGGCTGAAGCGCGATTCAGCACATGGCTTTATCGCATCGCCACCAACCTGGGCGTCAACCATGCCCGGGACACCCGGCATGAGCGGGCAGCCTCCATGGTGTATCTGGACGAGACCGATTCAGAGACCGGCATGACGCCCGATGTGGCAGACATGACGCCCAGCGCTGAAGCTAACCTCCTGCGCCGCGAACGCCTCAACGCTATCCGGCAGCACGTTCTCGCGCTACCGGAACGACAACGCATGGCCGTCCTCATGCACAAGTACGAGGGCATGGACTACAAACAGATCGGCGATGTGCTCAAGCTGAGCGAGTCTGCCACGAAATCTCTACTCTTCCGCGCATACCAAACCTTGCGCGACAAACTGAAGTCCTTTATTTAGATATTAGGAATACAAAAGCGCGCATTGCATTAATTCGACGCGCTCAACAAAAGAAACATCGGAAAACAATGGAACCATTGGAAAGGGTCATCATGATCTGCCACGACTACAAATCCGCTCTTCCGGAACTCCTGCTCAATCCGGCTGCGCCGTCCAATGCTACCGTCTGCGAGCATTTGAAGTCCTGCCCTGCCTGCAACGAAGAGTTCCAGTCGCTCGAAGCTACCTTTGCCCTGCTCGATAACTGGCAGGCGCCGGAGCCATCGCCTTATTTTGACCAGAAGCTGGCAGTCCGCCTGCGCGAAGAGCAGGCCCTCCCTCCTGCCGGATGGTTCGAGCGTATGAGGAGCCGCCTCCTCTTCAATACTGGCAGGCAGTTCCGTCCGGCAGTCGCGGGCGCGCTTGCCCTGGTCCTTCTGGTAGCCGGGGGAACCTTCGCAGACCTCTCCGGATTTCCTTATCCGGACAAGGCGCCTGTCTCCGCCACGGTGAACGACCTGCAGATTCTCGATAAAAATGACCAGGCGCTCCAAACGATGAGCCTGCTCCTTCAGGATGACGGTTCGGTCACAGATAGCGTTGCCGCGCCTCCCCAGAGCTAACTACACGCAATTTCCCGTGTTTATGATGGAGGGGAGTATAGAGTGCAGTCATCTTGCCTAGGCGATGAGTTCGCCGACGCACGAATCTTTTGCCCTCGACCTGACAGCCATGCTCTTTTCAGTAAAATCCCGAAGCCTCTTTCAATCGGCACTGGCGCTGTCTCTTATGATAGCCATGCCGTCTCTCGCGGCACCTCCTGGGCGCGGCCCTGAAGGCGGGCGCGGTTCGCAGCGCGAGCAGCGGCAGGTACAAAGGCCCATGAGGGATCAGGCGCAACCCCGTTCCAACCCGGGACAGCGGATGCCGAACGAGGGACGCCGCGGACCGGGACAGCAGGAGCATCTTGAGCAGTGGATGAGCCGCCACGGCAACCTCCCGCTCGACCAGCAGCAGCGAGCTCTGGGTAACGAACCCGGGTTTCGCCAGCTTCCGCCCCAAACTCAGCAACATCTACGCAACCGGCTGACCCAGCTCAACAACATGCCTCCGGAACAACGTCGGAGGCTAATTGAACGCAACGAAGCGATCGAGCGCCTTAGTCCGCCGCAACGGCAGCAATGGCGTGGTGCCATGCATCAACTCGGCATCCTGCCGGATGACCGCCGCCGCGCCGTGGCGCAAGCCTTCCGCGAGCTTCGCTCAGTGCCTCTGTCGCAGCAACAGTCCGTCCTCAATTCGAATCGTTTTCGCGGGCAGTTCTCCGATCAGGAGCGCAGAACTCTATCCGATCTGCTCACCATCGAACCCTACCTGCCTGCTCCGCGTCAGGGCGAAGGCGCCCCGCCCAACAGGTAAGCCACTTTAGTTTAGCGACCTCTGAATAAGTGCGGTTTCGTTAAGGGCACGGCTTGAGCCTGTCCTGAGCAAAGTCGAAGGATGCCGCGGGTGGCTTGCCTGCAATGCGGCTTTAACCGCTGAGGGAATGGTCGGAGCTTAATCAGCCATCCTTATAGAGAATAGAGATCTGCGGCTCCAGCCCGCGAACCGTCGCCTGATACTCTTATCCCGTGAAGCTCCTCACCCGAGTTCTCTTTTACCTCTTCGCGGTTGTCTTCGCCATCGCGCTGCTCACGGCGGGTGTCTATCTCACCATCCCCACGCACAATACCGCCGCAGCCCATTTCGATGCGATCATCGCCCTCGGCTATCCCGCCAACTCCGACGGCACCCCCACGCCTGAGCAGCGCGAACGCGTCCTCGAAGGTGTCCGCGAGTACAAAGCCGGCGTCGCCCCATACCTCATCCTGTCCGGCGCCGCCGCCCATAATCAATACGTTGAAGCCGATGTCATGGCGCAACTGGCTCGAAGCCAGGGCGTGCCGGCATCGGCAATCCTCGAAGACGTTCAGGCCCAGGACACTATCCAGAACATCTACTACTCCGCCCGCATCATGCACCAGCACGGCTGGAACTCCGCGGAAATCGTCAGTTCCCCCAGCCATCTCCCCCGCGCCGCGCTCATCGTCAACACCCTTAACGTCGACCAGCCCAGCCTCTACATTAACTGGCGTACTCACGCCGCGCGCTGGCCCCCTGAATATAATATCTTCCGCGTGGCCGCGCTCTACATCGGCGAGGCCCGGAACTGCCTCGTCCTCCGCTTCAACGGCTTTCCCTCCTCTCGCTTCCTTCCCCGGGATCCGGCCATCAACTAAGCGATTAATCTTCTTGCAAACATCTTCGAGCCAAAAGCCTCGATCTTCGGTTAGCATCGTTGTGCACCAAAAAGTAAACGTTCTCTCACCGTCTATTTACGAAGGAATCATCCATGCGATTCGAAAAACTTGCTGCCGTCTTCCTCGCCGGCCTGCCGCTTGCCCTCCTGGCTCAGCAGCCAGCTATGCTCACCATCGACACTGCCAAGCCCATCGCTGCCGTCAGCCCCACCCTCTACGGCCTTATGACGGAAGAGATCAACTACTCCTATGATGGCGGACTTTATGCCGAACTCGTCAGCAACCGCACCTTCCAGACCAATCGCGGTCCCAGCACCGCTGGCTGGACCATCCTGCAGAATGGCAATGCACGCGCCGCCATGGCGATCGACAAGACCACCGGCCCCAGCGACGCACTGCCTCTCAGCCTCAAGCTAACGGTCGAGAACGCCGCGCCGAAGTCCGAAGCCGGAATCGTTAACGGCGGCTTCTGGGGTATCGCCGTCCGGCCCTCCACGCAATATAAGGGCTCCTTCTACGCCAAGGCCGACAGCACAGGCATCGGCGCCGTGACCATCCGCCTCATCAACGACAACACCGGAGCCGTCGCCGCCACGGCCACCGTTCCAGCCCTCAGCAGTGAATGGAAGCGCTACGAGTACACACTCAAGACCGGCTCCGTCATCGCCTCGGCCGCCAACCACCTCACCCTCTCGGTCGACCGCCCCGGCACAGCGTGGTTCTCGCTCGTCTCCCTCTTTCCCCCCACCTATAAGAACCGTACCAATGGCAACCGCGTCGACCTGATGGAGAAGCTCGCCGCCATGCGCCCGGCTTTCCTGCGTTTCCCCGGCGGCAACTACCTCGAAGGCGACCACATCAACGAGCGCTACGAGTGGAAGAAGACCATCGGCTCGCAGGTCGACCGCCCCACGCATCCCAGCCCCTGGAACTATCACTCTTCCGACGGCCTCGGCCTGCTTGAGTTCTTCAACTGGTGTGAAGACCTGCACATGCAGCCTCTGCTAGCCGTGTATGCCGGCTACTCTATGCGCCAGGAGCACGTCGATCCCGGCCCCGCCCTCGAACCCTATGTACAGGACGCTCTCGACGAGATCGAGTACGCCACCGGCAGCACCTCCACCAAGTGGGGAGCCATGCGCGCCAAGGACGGCCATCCTGAACCCTTCAAGCTCAACTACATCGAAGTCGGCAACGAGGATTGGTTCGATCGATCCGGCAGCTACAGCGGCCGTTATGCGCAGTTCTACAAAGCCATCAAGGCTGCCTATCCCGACCTGCAGATCATCGCCACCGCGCCGGTCACCGGCATCCGCCCCGACATCATCGACGATCACTTCTACCGTTCCGCCCAGCAGTTCTTCGACGACGTCCACCACTACGATAAGACCGACCGCAGCGGCCCCAAGGTCATGGTCGGCGAGTGGGCCACCCGTGAAGGCTCTCCCACCACCAACATGGGCGCGGCTCTCGGCGACGCGGCATGGATGACGGGCATGGAGCGCAACAGCGATATCATCGTCCTCGCCAGCTACGCTCCTCTATTTGTCAACGTCAACCCCGGAGGGATGCAGTGGCCCAGCGACCTGATCGGCTACGACGCACTCCACAGCTACGGCTCGCCTAGCTACTACGCTCAGGTCATGTTCAACGAACATCTCGGCGACCATATCCTCGACGCGAAGCTCGACACTGCCAATCCGCGCCTCTTCGAATCGGCGACTCTCGATTCGAAGCGCCACCGCGTCATCGTCAAGCTGGTCAACGGCTCGTCTCATCCGCAGGCTGTCAAAATTGATCTCTCCGGAGCCAAGGGCGTCCACGGCAAGGCCGCTCTCACCACGCTGAGCGCACGGACGCCGGAGGCAACCAACTCCATCACCGACCGCACACGGATCGTTCCTGTCGTCAGTTCGATCTCCAATGCGGCCTCCACCTTCACCCATACCGTCCCGGCCTACGCCATCCAAATCCTCGATATTGATCTGGATTAAAGGGCCAAAGCCAAAGCTAAACGAAAAATGGCTGGCCATCCTCTGTGCATAGGGAGGATGGCCAGTCGTTTTTTTCTCTCCCGCATCTCTTGCGACCGTGGACCGGGTCTTATCCAGATCTTGATAGTGCCGAAAAAGTCTGCATCCTTTCCACTGATAAATTCATCGCGTTGCCTCGCCTGAAGTAAACTTTGCATCAAAACACCGTGTTCGCGCCTCTAAGTATGTGTGCTTAAAACAGAGCCCTCTCCCACAACTGAGCGCTGCTTGCGCCAACCACTGCCGAAGGATGTAGATTAGCGAATGGCCGCATCCGCCACAGCGCCGCCTGACCAGTCATTCGAGCTCACCCATGGAGTCAATCCCTGGCTCATTGCCACAGCGGTCATGCTGGCTACTTTCATGGAGGTTCTTGATACCTCCATCGCCGCCGTCGCCCTCCCTTACATCGGCGGCTCGCTCTCGGCCACCACCGACGAAGCCACCTGGGTGCTCACCAGCTACCTCGTCGCCAATGCCATCGTCCTGCCCGCCAGCCACTGGTGCTCACTTAAATTTGGACGCAAGAACTTTCTTATGGCCTGCGTCCTTATCTTCACCATTGCCAGCTTTGCCTGCGGAGCGGCTCCCACCCTCGCCTTCATGTTGATCGCCCGCATCATCCAGGGCGCCGGCGGCGGAGCGCTGCAGCCGCTCTCGCAGGCCATACTACTCGAATCGTTCCCGCCCAAAAAACGTGGAGCCGCGATGGCCGTCTTCGCCTTTGGAGTGGTCGTCGCCCCTGTGCTCGGCCCCACCCTCGGCGGCTGGCTCACCGACACCTATTCCTGGCGCTATGCCTTCTATATCAATATTCCCATCGGCATCCTCGCCCTCTACATGATCAACCGCTTCGTCCACGATCCGTCCTACATCAAGGACAGGAAGGCGCCCTTCTTCGACCGCTACGGATTCGCAGCGCTCGTCATCTGGACCGGAGCCCTCCAGATCATCCTCGACAAGGGACAGGAAGTCGACTGGTTCGCCGCCACCTGGGTTCGCTGGGCCTCGCTCGCACTCGTCGTCTCGTTCCTCTACTTTGTCTGGCACTCCTGGTCGCACAAGGATACGCTGGTCGATCTTAAAGTTCTCAAGGACCGCAACTTCGCTATCGGAGCCACGCTGATCTTCTTGTTCGGCATCGCCATCTACTCCACCGTGGTCGTGCTTCCGCTCTTCTATCAGGAACTGCTTGGCTATACCGCCTTCACTGCGGGATTGGTCGTCGCACCGCGCGGCATCGGAGCCATCTGCGGCATGCCTATCATCGGATATCTGTCTAACCGGGCTGACCCGCGCTACCTACTCACCTTTGGTTTCTTCACCTTCGGACTCACCACGCTCTACTTCGGCTCCATCACGCTCGACATCTCGCCAACGACCCTGCTGCTGCCCATTCTCATCACCGGATTCGGTCTCAGCTTTGTCTTCGTGCCCATCAACACCGCTGCCTACGGCACATTGAGCAACGAGCAGATCGGCAACGCCAGCGGTCTCTTCAATCTCATGCGCAACGTCGGCGGCTCCATCGGCATCTCTCTCGCCTCCACGCTGCTGGTTCGACGCGCGGATGTCCATCAGAACTTCATCACCAACGCAGTTCCGCAAACCGGCCAGAACTTCCAGAACAGCCTCGCCGCGGCCACTCATGCCCTTACCGGCTACTTCGGCCACGCCAATGCCGCCCATCCGGCAAAGGCGATGCTCTACCGCGAGCTCCAGCGCCAGGCACTAAGCTGGGCCTTCGTCGATATCTTCCGCTGGCTCTCACTGCTCAGCTTCGGCTGCATCATCATCGTCTGGCTCTTCAAAAAGGTAAAGCCAGGCCGCGGCCCCGCCGGCGCACACTAACCATTCCCTCGCAGCTTGTTTTGTCATTCCGTAGCGCAACGGAGGAATCTGCAGTTGCAGTTCTTCGTTTTAGATCGTCATCCTGAACGCAGTGAAGAACCCCACATTGCACTTTTGCCGTTACTTGTTCTCTCAATCTCTCCCCACAAACAAAATTCCCCAAAAAATAAAGGCCTGCATTCCCAACTTTCATCTAACCGAGTGGGCTGCGCGGCAGCCGTACTCGGTCCCTCATCCAAAATCCAAAAAGGAGCTCTCCCCCATGGCAAATCCCTTCGTTCACCTCGAACTCACTACTCCCGATCCCTCCAAGGCCAAGGAGTTCTATGGCAAGCTCTTCAACTGGACCTTCACAGACAACGATATGGGCGGCGGCATGATCTACAGCACCTTCAAGCCCGACGACGGCCCCGGCGGCGGCTTGATGAGCATGCCCGGAGCACCAACCCAGTGGCTCGCCTACGTCGGTGTCAACGACATCCACGCCGCCACTGAAAAAGCCCGCTCCCTTGGCGCCACCGTCATCCGCGACGTCCAGGAAGTCCCCAACGTGGGCTGGTTCACCATCCTCAGCGATCCCACAGGAGCCATGGTGGCCATCTGGCAACCCAAGACCAAATAGTTACTCCCATTCCAACCGCTGGTCGCCCCATGTCCGGATTCTCGAGCATGGGACACCCGTGTAGCAATAAAGTACTTACTGGGGAGTATTCGTTCCTGGGCTGGGAACTGGAGTCGGGGCCGGGCTGGGACTCGATCCGGAATTGAAGCCCCCGAAATCGGATTTCGAGCTCGAAGCCGACCCCAGACTCGAAGCGCTGGTCGATGCCGGTCCGCCGCCAAATATATTTGCCTTCGCCTTCATCTGCTCGATGCGCGGGTCGTAGAGGAACTCCCAGGTTGCGTAGGTCGTCTGCTCGTTCAGCACCGTAATCGAGCTCCCATTCTTTACAAGCCCTACGCCGATAAAGGGCCCTCCGTTACCCGTCAGGCTATCCGGCCCATTCGACGATTGGCCTGCGCTTCGGCTCGAATTGGAAGAGGTGGGACTATTGCTGCTACCCAATCCGCCACTCAGGCCGCTGCTACCCAGACCAGAGCTTCCCAGCGGAGAGCCAATCGACGAGCCCGCGCCGCTCGATGGACTTCCAAAAGCCGGAGTCGAGCTGCCGACCGGCGTTCCCGTTCCTCCCGGCGAAGCCATTCCCGCCGCACTGCCCAGCCCGGAACTCGCAATACCGGAGAGCGGTTGCCCAAAGAACCCCTTTACCGTCGTCTTCGCCTCACCCAGATGGATCAGCCGCCAGTCGTCTTTTCCGGTCATCGGGTCGATATATCGCCGACGCAGGAAGCGCTGGTTGTTGGTCTTCTCCAACTGCTCCATGGAGCCTGGATAACTCCCGATCTTCTTGTGATACATCTGGATCGCCCGCACGTACTGGTTGCCACGGTGGATCGTCTCCACCTCCTGCTCCCGCCGCAGTTCATGCGCTACTCGTGGCGCCGCTACGCTGAGCGCCAGCAGGATCAGGAAGATCGCAACCACCAGCCCGAGGAGCATGACGCCCTGCTCGCCTGTCCTGTCCGGATCCTGTTCTGAGCACACAACAGCATCGTCACGGACTATGCTGTTGGGAAAGCGGTATGGAGCAAAGTTGGACATCTGGCGCAGGTGACTTAGTTCACGATCAAGGGCAGGGTCTGTGTATTGTTGTCCGTCATGTCTTTGATCACAATAGAGTTAGCCGAAATTGTCCCAACCTGATACCGGCGCTGCACGACGTCCCCCGGCGAGGCCAGGAATACATCTTCCCCGTGCAGCAGAAACGCCCTGCGCACTCCATCGGCCGATGTCGCCGTGCCAAAGAACTTCAAATCAATGGGCGGTAACGGCGGCGGGCCGACTGGCCCGGTCAGCACGGGAGCGACTGGCCGCTTTGGGCGCGCTGCCGCAATCGCCGTAGGAATGACCACAGGAGCCGAACTGGCGGAGAATATATTTCGCCCACTCCCCGAATAGACCAGCGACTCGGTCACCAGCATCGCCGCCATGTGCAACGTGGGGTCGAGATGCGTCGCCGACGTCCCAACATTCTTCGCCACTCCGCTCTTCGCGGGAGTCCGAGCCGGAACCGTAACCGCCGTCGCAGCCGCCGGACTCGGAATATCCGGCGACGAAAGTTCGCTGTACATATAGAACGCCGCGCCCAGAGCCAACACCCCGACGACGGCGAGGATCCCCAGTTTTTTCTTATCTTCGGTTCCGATCTTCATCGCGAGTCACCTCCACCGACAGGCGAACCGCTCGCAAAGGTTCCATTCTGCAAAGGCACCACCACGGCCTTCTCGGTCGCAACCGGTGCCCGCAGATACGTCGCCAGCCCCAACCGCAGGCCAACGGTGCCGCCCTGCTCGCCGGTCAGCGTCACCCCGCGCACCAGGAAGAACATCTTGTCCCGCTCCAGCCCATTGATGAACAGCA
>Ga0207705_10000504_pt1 | contig 33176 bp, 30 predicted proteins | sample KBSC13metaG_FD_184314 | JGI IMG/M metagenome (GOLD analysis project Ga0207705, IMG submission 184314) | Corn rhizosphere microbial communities from Kellogg Biological Station, Michigan, USA - KBS C1-3 metaG (SPAdes) (version 2) | ecosystem: Host-associated > Plants > Roots > Rhizosphere > Soil ... | reverse complement strand
GATGTAGGCACCGACCTCGCGCTCGAACGCCTCGACCACAGGCGGCGCGATCGGTGCCCCCCCGCTGTAGACCTTCGTCAGCGAGCTGAGGTCGCGGCCGGCCGCCGACGGGTCGTTCATCAGGGCGATGAACACGGTGATCGAGCCGACCGTGAACGTCGTCCGGTAGCGCTCGATGAGGTCGAGCACCGTGGCCGCGTCGAAGCGGTAGCCGAGCACCATCGGCATCGGCACCAGCAGGCACACCGCGACGTGCGCGATGAGTCCGGTGATGTGGAACAGCGGGGCGACCGCGAGCACGACGTCGTGCTCGTCGAGCTGCATCCAGTCGCGGTAGGCCTGCGCGTTGAACACCACGTTGCCGTGGGTGTTCATGGCGCCCTTCGGCGTACCGGTCGTGCCGGAGGTGTAGGTGAGGAACGCGACGTCGTCGGCGTGGAGGTCGACCTCCGCCGGCCGCTGCCCGTCGTAGCGCGCGAGCAGCTCGACGAAGTCGAGGGTGCCGGCCGGCCGGTGCCGTTGCACACCGGCGAGCACGGTCGGCCGCTCGTCGCCGAGCAGGTCGATCTCCGAGGTGGTGACCACGGTCCGCACGCCGGTGCCGGGCACCACCCCGGCGGCGACGTCGGTCCAGAGCGACTCCAGCGTGATGAGTCCCGTCGCGCCGGAGTCCTCGAGGACGTAGCCGAGCTCGCGCTCCTTGAGCATCGGGTTGACCGACACCATCACGGCGCCGGCCTTCCAGATGGCGAGCATCGCCAGCACGAACTGCGGCACGTTCTGGAGGTAGACGGCTACCCGGTCGCCGCGCGCCACTCCCGCATCGACGAGCCCGGCCGCGAGCGCGTCGGACATCCGGTCGGTCTCGTGCACGGACAGCGTGCGGCCGAAGTAGTGCAACAGCGGCGTCTCCCCCGAGCGGTCGACGGCCCCGCGGAACATGTCGAGTGCGTTGTCGTACTCGACCTCGATGTCCGCCGGCAGACCGTCGCCGTAGCGGCCGAGCCACGGCCGCTGCTCGTAGGGACTCGCGCTCATCGCCGCTGCGACCTACCGGATCGCGATCGGGTTGACCGGCGCACCGGTGCCGTTGACGACCTTGAGGGGGGCCGCGGCGTAGAGGAAGTCGTAGCGACCGTCCTCGGCGCACGCAGCTGCCAGGTCGTCGAGCCAGGCGATCTCGGTGAACGTCACGCCGAGCCAGCTCATCAGCGCGACGTGCAGCGGCAGCGTCACGCCGGACTCGGGGTCGACGGTCACCTCGTTGGCGATCGTGTCGGTGACGAGATTGGGCACCTCCTGCTCCTGGAACCACTTCACGAGGTCGAGGCTGTAGGTCAGCCCGGGCTCGACGAAGTTGCCGTAGAACTCCTCCCGGCTGATCTTGTAGAAGCGGGCGATCCAGCCGGTGCGGATGACGAGCACGTCGCGCTTGCGCAGCTCGACGCCCTGGCGCTCGGCGCAGGCCAGCAGGTCTTTGTGGGTGAACGTCTCACCCGGGTCGAGGCACTCCTTGCCGCGGTGGCGGGCCATGTCGAGCAGCACGCCGCGGCCGACCACACCCCGTTCGGCGATCGGCAGCACGCCCGCCTTGCTCATGCCGTCGACGGTGAGCTTGGCGTCGTAGCCGTTCCAGATCTGCTCGCCGAACCACACGTGGCCGAGGGCGTCGTACTGCGTCGAGCCCTGCAGGAAGCAGACCATCATGTCGTCGGCGTACTCCAGGCCCCCCGGGAACTCCGGCCCCTTGCCGGCGAGCCACACGCCCTTGTCGATGACGTTGTAGCGCTGCGCGCCGCTGCGGCCCGGCCAGACCGGATCTCCCTCCGGGTTGGCCATCTTCACCTGCAGGGTGAAGACCTCGCCGGACTTGATGCACCCGGCTGCTTTGACCACCATTTCGGGGGTCAGGTAGTTCAGCGAGCCGACCTCGTCGTCGGGGCCCCACTTGCCCCAGTTCTTCGGCGCGCCCTTGAGCAGCACGTCGGCGGTCGGGACCTGCTTGGGAATCGCTTCCGTCATCGGCGTGCGCTCCTCCGGGCAATGGTGACGGGTGCCTGCAGACGTACACGTACAGCGTGGATCGGAGCGTTCACTGGGTTGACGTCGATGTCAAGGTCAGGCTTCACTTTCGTCGCTGAACCGTGATCCGCGGCGCGCCGGATGCGTCGGGAGTCGGTTTCCCGGTCGGTCCGCTATCGCATGTCAACCTGGTGTAAGACACACCGAGGGAGGCCCCGATGGGCAGCGCAGCGCAGCGAAACCGGACACCGCGGCGGCCGGAGCCCTGGCGATGACGGATTCGTCCGCATCGCCGGTCCGCAACCGCGGGGAGAAGACCCGGGCGAAGCTGCTGCGCGCGGCGCGCACGGTGTTCGAGCGCGACGGCTTCATCGAGGCGCGGATCAGTGACATCGCCAAGTCGGCCGGAGTGTCGCACGGGACCTTCTACACGTACTTCTCGTCGAAGGAGGAGATCTTCCGCGAGCTCGTGACCGAGCTGCAGTCCGAGCTGGCCCGACCGCACGAGCCTCCCGCCGAAAGCCGTCCGTCCGACCCGGTGAGCCGCATCGACGCCGGTAACCGGGCCTACCTGGAGGGCTACCGCCGCAACGCCAAGCTGATGGCCACGCTGGAGCAGGTGTCGACCTTCAACGACGAGATGCGTGAGCTGCGCAAGTCGACGCGCGGCCTGTTCGTCGAGCGCAGCGCGCGGTCGATCCGCCGGTGGCAGGAGCAGGGGGTGGCCGACCCGCAGCTCGACCCGCGAGTGGCGTCGAGCGCCTTGTGCAACATGGTCGACCGCTTCGCCTACGTGTGGCTGGTGCTGGGCGAGGAGTTCGACTTCGACGTGGCCGCGACGACGCTCACGAGACTGTGGTGCCAGGCCCTCGGCATGTCGGTGGGCGACGCCGAGGTGCGGCCGCTACCGAAGGGCAGGGCCCGGGTGGGCGGCCGCACACCGCGGACGCGGCGGGTCGGCGCCGAGAGCAGCGGCTGACCGCAGGGGGCTCAGCGGCGTAGCTGCTCGCCCCACTGCGTGCTCTCGCGCAGGGTGGGCTTAAGGATCTTCCCGCCGGGGTTGCGCGGCAGCGGGTCGGGGCGGATGACCACGTACTGCGGCACCTTGAAGTCGGCGAGCTTCTCGCGAGCGAAGGCGACCAGCTCTCCCGGGTCGACGGTCGCGCCCGGCTTCGGTACGACGACCGCGCCCACCTTCTCGCCCATCATCTGGTCGGGCACGCCGACGACCGCGACCTCGTAGACCGCGGGGTGCGTCGCCAGGGCGTTCTCGACCTCGACCGAGTAGACGTTCTCGCCGCCGCGGTTGATCATGTCCTTGATCCGGTCGACGATGTAGGTGAGACCCAGCTCGTCGACGCGGGCCAGGTCGCCCGTGTGCAGCCAGCCGTCGACGAACGTCGCGGCAGTCGCCTCCGGCTTGTTCCAGTAGCCCGCGACGATGTTCTGGCCGCGGATGAGCAGCTCGCCCACGCCGGTCTGCGGGTCGGGGTCAGCGACCTCGAGGTCGATCACGGGTGCCGCGAAGCCGACGCTGTCGGCGTGGTCGCGGGCGAACTCGTCGGGCAGGAACGTCGAGACCGACGACGTCTCGGTCAGTCCGAAACCGTTGCCCACGCGGGCGTTCGGGAACGACTGCTTGATCTTGCCGACCAGGTCGGGAGCGATCGGCGCCCCGCCGTAGGTGCAGAACTGCACGGCCGACACGTCGAACTCGCCGAAGTTGGGCTGGTTGATCGCCAGCCAGTAGATGGCCGGCACGGTGATGACGAGGTTGACCTTCTCGTCCTGCACCGCGCGCAGGAACTCCTGCACCTCGAACGCCGGCATGATGACGGTCGAGCCACCGATGGCCGCCATGACCAGCAGCTGGCTGTTGCAGCCGGTGACGTGGAACAGCGGCACCGAAACCAGGGTCTTCTGGTCCTCGCCCCGCCGCGGGATGCGCAGGCAGCGCAGGCAGGTCTCGACGTTTGCCAGGAAGTTCTCGTGGCTCGTCATCGCGCCCTTGGGGAAACCCGTCGTGCCGCTCGTGTAGAAGATCGCGGCCAGGTCACCCTGCTGCGCGCTGTCGTCGACGTACGGCGTGCCGCTCGGCATCGACTCGTCCTCGCGGAAGACGTACGACGCGCCGGAGTCCTCGAGCACGTAGTCGACCTCGGGATCGGTGAACCGCGTGTTCACCGGCACGACGACCGCGCCGCTCAGCACGGCGCCGTAGAAGGCCTCGACCCATCGGATGCCGTTGGGCAGCCGGATCGCCACCCGGTCGCCGCGGTTGATGCCCTTGTCGCGCAGCCCGCCGGCCACCGCGGCCGCGCGGTCCCAGATCTCCCGGTAGGTCACCCTCTCGCCGCCGAGCTCGTAGAGCGCCTCGTGGTCAGGCACCCGTTCGACGGTCGCCCGCAGCATCGCGACCAGCGACCGCGGTAGGTCGACGTAGCGCTGGATGCCCTGCGCGTCGCGCTCGACGCCGGAGTACTCGAACGGCCTGATTGGCTGGGCGGACATGCGAAGTCTCCCTTCGTGCCGCGGTGCGCAAAGCCTCGGCCTCGGTTGACGCCGATGTCAAGGTCACCGCCTCTTGACCTTGACATCGATGTCAATTCGGCTGAGGCTCAGGGGCATCCGCGGCCGGCACGGCGGACGTGCCGACCCCCGCCGTCGAAAGGCGCGAGAGGCATGACGAACGACGCCGAGCTGGCCGGTCTGCGCACTGCCCGTCGCATGTCGCACGGCGAGCAGCTGGCGCGCATGGCACGGCGGCGGCCGGACCACGTCGCCTTCCGGTTCGAAGGGATCGATCGCACCTTCGGCGAGCTCGACGAGCGGGTCACCAGACTGGCCAACGCACTCGCGGACCGCGGCGCGCAACCCGGCGACCGGGTCGCCGTGCTGATGACGAACCGCCTCGAGGTGGTCGAGTCGTATCTCGCCTGTGCGCGGCTGGGCGCCGTCTGCGTGCCGGTCAACTTCCGGCTGGTCGCCGACGAGGTCGCCTACATCCTCGAGGACAGCGGCTCGGTCGCGCTCATCGTCGACGCGGGCCTCGCCGAGCTGGCCGCGAAGGTACGGCCGCCGCTCAAAGCGCTGCGGGCGACCATCGTCACCGGCGGGGCCGCGGACGCCGCCGGGGCGGGCGCCGAGGACTACGAGACCGTGCTCGCCGCGGCCTCGGCCGAACCGCCGATGATCGACGTCGAGGAGCACGCGCCGGCGTTCATCATGTACACCTCGGGCACGACCGGACGTCCCAAGGGCGCCGTCCTGTCGCACTTCAACCTCTACATGAACACCTACAACCTCATGGTCACCGAAGGCATCTTCGGCGAGGACGAGGTGTGGTTGTCGGGCCTGCCGTTGTTCCACATCGGTGGCCTCAACGGCATCCTCCCCTACCTGCTGCTGGGCGGGACCTCGGTGATCTTGCCGTCCGGGCAGTTCGACGCGGCCGAGGTCGTCGACATCTTCGAGCGTGAGAAGATCACCGGCTGCTACTTCGTCCCGACCCAGTGGCAGCAGATCTGCGCGGTCCCCGGCATCGGCGACCGGCAGCTGCACCTGCGTCGCATCTCGTGGGGCGCCTCGGTCGCGCCCCCCTCGGTGCTGCAGGCGATGGCCGACACGTTCCCCGGCGTGCCCAACTACAACGCGTTCGGGCAGACCGAGATGAGCTCGGTCACCTGCGTGCTGCTGGGCGAGGACGCCGTCCGCAAGATGGGCTCCGTCGGCACGCCCGTGATGAACGTCGAGGTACGCATCGTCGACGACGAGATGAAGGACTGCGGGGTCGACGAGATCGGCGAGATCGTCTACCGCGGCCCCACCGTGATGCAGGGCTACTGGAACAAGCCGGAGGCGACCGAGGAGGCGTTCCGCGGCGGCTGGTTCCACTCCGGCGACCTGGTACGCCGCGACGCCGAGGGCTACATCTACGTCGTCGACCGCAAGAAGGACATGATCATCTCCGGTGGCGAGAACATCTACTCCGCCGAGGTCGAAGCGGCGATCGACGCCCACCCGGGCGTGCGGGAGGTGGCCGTCATCGGCATCGCGCACGAGCGCTGGGTGGAGACACCGTGCGCGATCATCGTGCCCGTCGACCCGGCCAACCCACCCTCGCAGCAGGACATCATCGACTGGTGCAAGGACCGGCTGGCGTCGTACAAGAAGCCGACCAAAGTGGTCGTCACCGAGGTGCTGCCGCGCAACGCCAGCGGCAAGGTGCTCAAGACGCGGCTGCGGGAGTCGTACGCCGCGTCCTGAAGCCCGCCGTCGGCGAGCCGGCCGGCCGCCGGCCTTGTTGAGGGTTCCGACCGAGGCCTACGACGGTGTTGGTGGCCGGCGTACCGTGCCCATGGATGTCCGCCTTTCAGCTACTTGAAGGCGAGCGGGTTGATCGGTGACCCGACCCCGTTGGTGAACTTCAACGGCGGCGCGCAGAAGAAGAACTCGTAGACGCCGTCCTGCGCGCAGTCGGCCGCCAGCTCCTCGAAGTCGAGGATCTCGCCGAGCGTCATGCCCATGTCGCGGATGAGGACCATGTGCACGTTGAGCACCTCGCCCTCGATCTCGCCGGGCAGCACCTCGATGGCCCAGTTGTCCGAGCAGACCGCGGCCACGCCGTGCGCGTGCAGCCACTCGACACACGCCATGCCGAGCCCGGGCTCGCCGGCCATGAACTCGACCGCGTTGGCGTCGGTGCGGAACTTCTTCCGCCAGCCGGTGCGGAACAGCAGGATGTCGCCTTCCCGGACCTCGACTCCGTGCTGCTGCGCCGCCCGGTCGAGGTCGTCGGGGGTGATGACGTGACCCGCCTCCAGCCAGTCGACGCCGGCGAGCCGGGCGATGTCGAGCAGCACGCCGCGCCCCGCGATTCCCTTCGCCTGCTTGTCGATGGAGCATCGCTTGGCGCCGTGCACGGACACGTTGTCGACGTCGTAGCCGTTGTAGAGCTTGCCGTCGTAGAAGACGTGCCCGAGCGCGTCCCACTGCGAGCCCGCCTGCAGGGGCATGAACACGTAGTCGTCGGCGTAGCGGAACGCGCCGGGGAACACCTGGTCGGCACCGGTCTCCGACATCAGCCGCACCGGGTTGATGCGCCCGCCGCCGGGCTGCGGGCCGGCCGCGTCGAGCGGGATGCCGAGGTCGAAGGTCACGCCGCGGCGCACCAGGCCGGCCGCGGTGACGAGCCGTTCGGGAGTGATGAGGTTGACGGTGCCTCGCTCGTCGTCGGCGCCCCAGCGGCCCCAGTTGCTGACGCGCTGCCCGATGGTCCGAAAGTCGTCCATGTGCTCCTGCTCCAGTCAGCGTGATGGTTGGTCGGCGAAACGCTCGCGCAGCTCGCGCTTGAGCACCTTGCCGGACGCATTGCGCGGCAGCTCGTCGACGAAGAAGACGCGACGCGGCTTCTTGTAGCCGGCGAGGTATTCCTTGCAGTGCGCGATGATGCCGTCCTCGCTCGCCTGCACGTCGACGCGCAGCTGCACGACGGCGACCACGTTCTCGCCCCACATGTCGTCGGGCAGCCCGATGACGGCGGCTTCCGCGACGGCCGGGTGCTGGTAGAGCACCTCCTCGACCTCGCGCGAGTAGACGTTCTCCCCGCCGGTCAGGATCATGTCCTTCTTGCGGTCGACGATGTAAAAGTTGCCTTCCTCGTCGATCTTGGCGAGGTCGCCGCTGTGGAACCAGCCGCCGGCAAACGCCTCCGCCGTCGCCCCGGGGTTGTTCCAGTAACCCTGGGTCACCTGCGGCCCGCGGATGACCAGCTCGCCGACCTCCCCGGTTCCGACGTCGTTCATCGCGTCGTCGACGACGCGCACCATGCCCAGCGGCATCGGCTTGCCAACCGACACGAGCAGGTCCGGCTTCTCCTCCAGCCCACGCAGGTGCTGGTCGTACGGGTGGTACAGCACGTTGCCCGCGAGCTCGGTCATGCCGAACCCGGTGGCGAACTGCGCGTTGGGGAAGCGCTTCATGCCCTGGCGCAGCACCTCCGCGGGCATTGCCGCGGCACCGTAGCCGATGCGCCGGATGGTGCTGACGTCGTGCTCGTCGAACGCCGGGTGGCGCAGCAGCATGCTGAACATCGTCGGCGCGACCGTGGTCTCCTCCACGGCGTACCTCTCGATGTGCTGCAGCAGTGCAAGCGGCTCGTAGGCCCGCATCAGCACGAGCGTGCGCGCGCGCAGGTGCAGCATGAGGATGCCGTAGCCGGCGACGTGGCACAGCGGCCACGGGAACAGCGACGGGCCGGTGATGTCCGACGGCCACTGGATCGCGGAGTTCGACACCGCCGCCACGAGGTTGGCGTGCGAGAGCATCGCGCCCTTCGGCAGCCCGGTCGTGCCGCTGGTGTAGATAAGCCAGGCCAGGTCGTCGGTGTCGACGTCGTCCGGCGGCTCCTCGGGTGACGCCTGCTGCACGAGCGGCTCGAGGGCGGTGGTGCCGTCGGGCGCGCCGGTCGGCTCGCAGCCGATGCACAGGACACGGCGTACGCCGGTCGCGCCGGCGACCTTCGTCGAGACCTCGGCGTACTTCGGCTCAGTGATCATCAAGGTCGAGCCGGAGTCGCGGACGATGTGCTCGATCTCCCGCGGCGCCAGCCGGTAGTTGACGAAGACCAGACACATGCCGGCGCGGGGGATCGCGTAGTAAGCCTCGACGTACTCCGGCAGGTTCTCGGCGAGGATCGCCACCCGCTCGCCCTTCGCGCCCAGCGTCAGCATCGCGTTGGCGGTGCGGTTGATGCGGTCGAGGAACTCGCGGTAGGTCCAGCGGTCGTCACCGAACATCATCGCGGTCGCGTCGGGTGCCCGGCGGGCCGAGAACGCGACGATGTCGCTCAGCAGCATGCGGTTGACGGTCATCGAAATCTCCCCTCAGCGTCCGACGTAGTGGGGCTCGCGCTTCTCGAGGAACGACCGCACACCCTCGCGGTGGTCCTCGGTCTGGAACAGCTCGCCGAGCGTCGCGCTGACCCATCGGCCCAGGTCGGTCCAGTCGGGGTCGAGCGCGGCGCGCAGCCCTCGCTTGATGGCGGCCGCGGCCAGCGGCGGGTTCGCAGCGATCGTGTCGGCCAGCACGAGTGCTTCGTCGAGCAGCAGGTGGTGCGCCGTGACCTGCTGTATCAGACCGATCTGCCGCGCCTCCTGCGCCTCGATCACCCGGCCGGTGAACAGCAGCTCGGCGGCACGGGCGCGGCCGACCGCCTGGGCCAGCAGCCCCAGACCGGGCACGTCGCAACACAGGCCGCGCTTGATGAACAGCTCGCCGAACTTCGCCCGCTCGGACGCAATGCGGATGTCGGCCATCAGCGCCAGCTCCATGCCCCAGCCGACGGCCGCCCCGTTGACCGCTGCCACGACCGGCACGTCAGTGTGCAGCAGGGCGTCGGCGGCGGGGGTGAGGCGTGGGGTGCGGACGAGGTCGGTCGGCGGTGCCTCACCACCGCCCATGATCTCCCGCACGTCGTCGCCGGAGCAGAACGCCGGGTCGGCACCGGTGATGACCAGGCAGCGCTCCTTCGTCTCCCGCACCGCCTGCTCGAGCTCGGCGTAAGTCTGCCGGCGCAGCGCGTTGCGCACGTCGGGCCGGCGGATCGTGAGGATGCCGACGTGGCCGCGCACCTCGTAGTCGATGTCGTCGTACACAGCTGCTCCTGGTCGGTTGCGGTCAGGCGGGGTGGTCGAGGTAGGCCGGGTTGCTGACCAGCAACCGAGCCCGTACGTCGTCGCGCAGCGCCTCGACGAGCTGCGGCAGCCGGTCGTCGCCGATCTCCCGGCTGCGCACGAGCCGGGCCAGCTCGGCGTCGTCGGCCACCCCGAGCTCGGCGAGGCGTCGCTCGTGTCGCGGCTGCTCCTCGGGCGACTGCTCGAGCTCGCGTTCGACGGTCTTCAGGACGTTGACGGCGACCCTGGCGTGGAACTGCACGTTGCCCTGGGTCGCGGCCATGACCTCGCCCTCGAGGAACTCGCGGACCGCCTCGACCAGCTCGGCCAGCGTCGGCCGCCCGTAGAGCGAGGCGTTCACAGCCGGTCTCCGATCAGCAGCAGGACGTCGTGCTCCTGCTCGGCGACCCGCCGGCCGATCGCGGCGAGCTCGACCGAGCGGACCGCGCCGGAGGTGTGCCGCTGCGCCTGGCGCATGCAGCCGATGCCCCAGCGCACCGTGCCGGCGACCTGCCACCAGAACACCGCGTCGGGGTCGACCGGGCGGCCACTCTCCGCTTCGTACGCCGCGAAGAGGTCCGCATAGTCACCGAAGCCGCCGACCGGCTTGCCGGCACCGAAACGCCAGGCCTTGACGCAGAGCCAGCCGAGGTCCTCGTAGGGGTCGCCGACGTGCACGATCTCCCAGTCGAGCACCGCCCGGATGCCGGTCTCGTCGACGATGAGGTTGCCGTGGCGGAAGTCCCCGTGGACGACGGCGCGACCGGAGGGCGCCGGGCGGTGGTCCGCGAGCCAGCGCAGGCCCAGCTCCAGCACCGGGCTCGCCCAGCCGGCGTCGTCGAGGGCGGCGACCGACGCCGCCACCGGGTCGCCGGGGTCGTCGAGCGAGGGCACGTCGGACAGCGGGATCCCGTGGATGCGCGCCAGGATCCGGCCGCACTCGGCGGCGAGCCGGGGCCGGACGGCGGCGAACCGCTCGTCGCGCAGGATGCGACGCGCGATGGTCTCGCCGTCGACGTGCTCCATGAGGATGAACGGCGCGCCCAGCGCGTCGCCGTCACCCGCGTGCGCGATCAGCCGCGGCTCGGGGACGCCCGCGGCCGCGGCAGCCGCGATCGCCTGCGCCTCGCGCACCATGCCGTCGGGCCGCGGCTGACCCGGGGTGTCGCGTCTCAGCACCAGCCGGCGACGGGTCCTGTCGTCCACGGCTTCGAACGACCAGGTCTCCCGGCTCGCCCCGCCGGAGAACCGGCGCAGGTCACGCACCTGCACACCGGCGCAGCCGAGCGCGTCGGGGAGGAATGCCTCGAGCTGCGCGAGCAGCGTGGCTGCTGCGTCTGCACCCGGCATGCGCCTTCCCGTCCAGCTGCTAGTTCGTGACGACGCCCTTGGGGGCTTCCTGCTTCATGAAGCCGAACATGTAGCCGGCGACGCGGCGCATCTGGATCTCCTCCGCACCCTCGGTGATGCGGTAACGGCGGTGGTGCCGGTAGATGTGCTCGAAGGGCTTGTGGCGCGAGTAGCCGAGTCCGCCGTGGACCTGCATCGCGCGGTCGGCGGCCTCGCAGCACAGCCGGTTGGCCCAGTAGTTGCACATCGAGACCTGCTTGCTGGCCGAGAACGGGCCGTAGCTGTCCATCTGCCAGGCGGTCTTGTGGATCAGCGCGCGCAGCATCTCGCACTGCGTCTGCAGCTCGACCAGGGGGAACTGGATCGCCTGGTTGGCGGCGAGCGGCTTGCCGAAAGGCTTGCGCTCCTGGGCGTAGGCCACCGACTCGTTGATGCAGTACTGCGCCGCCCCGAGGCTGGAGGCGGCCTGGCGGATGCGGTTCTCGTTGAAGAAGTGCTGCACCACCTGCAGGCCGCGCCCCTCGCCGCCGAAGATGGCGTCGTTGGGCACGCGGATGTCGGTGAACGACACGTGGGCATGGTCGGTCGGCATGTTGAAGGTCCAGAGGAACTCCTCGACCTTGAAACCCGGGCTGTTCGTCGGCGTGAGGAACGCCGTGATGCCCTGGGCGTCGCCCGGCTTGCCGCTGGTACGGGCGAAGATCAGGTCGTACTGCGCGGCGTGGATCCCGGTGTTCCAGGTCTTCTCGCCGTTGATGACCCACTCGTCGCCATCGCGCTCGGCGTGGGTCTCCATGAACGTCGCGTCCGAGCCGTGGTCGGGCTCGGTGATGCCGAAGGCAAACCCGCGCCGCCCCTCGGCCAGGTCGTCGATCCACTCCTTCTTCTGCGCCTCGGTGCCGTAGTTGACCATGAGCAGCAGGCCGACGTTGTTGCCGACGATGGCGTGCTCGTTCTGCAGGTCGCAGTGCAGGCCGAGGCCCTTGCTGGCGAGGTGCTCGCGGATCACCGCCATGCCGAGGTTGGTGCCGTCCTTGCCGCCGTACTCCTTCGGGAAGGGGTAGCGGTAGTGACCGGCGGCGTCCGCCCGCCGGCGCGCCTCGTGCAGCAACAGCTCCCACTCGCGGTTGGGCAGGCCTCCACGGTCCCAGTCGGTGCGGGCGTCCTCGCGCCGATGATCGAAGAAGCGGATGTTGTCGTCCTGCTGCTCCAGCGGCTTGATCTCGCGCTCGATGAAGTCATCGAGCTCCTGGAGGTAGGCGGCGAGGTCTGCCGGCAGCTCAAAGTCCATGGCGCGCGTTCTCCGCCCCGTGAGATGTAGACGTCCGGCCACTCAAGTTGATTCCGACGTCAATGTCAAGCGGGGGGTTCCGGCAACGCCGCCGGCGGGCCTACACGTCGCGGAGTGCGCGCCGCATGATCTTGCCGGTGGTCGTGCGCGGCAGGTCGTCGATGAACACGATCTCGCGAGGCATCTCGTGCGGCGCGAGCCGGCTGCGGACGTGCGCGCGCAACGTGTCGGCGAGGTCGTCGTTCGGCTCGAAGCCGGGACGGAGCACGACGAAGGCCTTGGGCACCTGGCCGCGTCGCTCGTCGGGGACGCCGATGACGGCGGACATCGCCACCGCCTCGTGGGCGCCCAGGCAGTTCTCGATCTCGCCGGGGCCGATCCGGTAGCCCGCGGAGTTGATGACGTCGTCCTTGCGCGACTCGAACCAGACGTAGCCGTCCTCGTCCATCACGCCGAGGTCGCCGCTGAGCAGCCAGTCGCCGAGGAACTTCTCCTCCGTCGCCTGCGGGTTGCGCCAGTACTCCAGCATCGTCAGCGGGTGGTGGCGGTCGACGGCGATCTCCCCGCTCTGCCCGATGACCGGCTTGCCCTCGTCGTCGAGGACGGCGACGATCGTGCCGGGCAGCCCGCGCCCGAGCGAGCCCGGCTTGACCGGGAAGACCTTCGCACTGTTGCCGCACATGCCGTTGAGCTCGGTCTGGCCGTAGGCCTCGTTGACGGCCGCGCCGAAGAACTCCTCGCTCCAGGCAAGCAGGTCGGCACCGAGCGCCTCACCCCCGGAACAGATCGACCGGAAGTAGAAGTCTCCGCCCGGCAGCCCGGCGGCACGGATCATCCGCAGCGCCGTGGCCGGCAGCAGGGTCAGCGTGATGCGGTGCTCCCGCATCAGCCACACGGCGCGCTCGGCGTTGAACGCCGGCTCGAGGTCGACGACCACCGGCAACCCGTAGAACCACGCGGGCACCAGGATGTCCATGATCCCGGCGATCCAGGCCCAGTCGGCCGGTGACCACAGCACGTCCTCGGGCTGCGGGTAGAAGTCGTAGACCGCCTCGAACGCCGGCACCTCGCCGAAGACGATGCGGTGCGCGTGCAGGGCGCCCTTCGGATCACCGGTGGTGCCGGAGGTGTAGATCAGGAAGGCGGGGTCCTCAGCCGCCGTGTCGACCGGCGTGAAGTCGGCGGATGCCCCGTCGAGCAACTGCTGCAGCCCGTACTCGCCCTCCTGCGACTCACCGATGACGATGATCGTGACCCCGGTGCCGGCCACCGCCTCACGCACCTTGTCGGCATTCGCCTGCGAGGTGATGACGGCCTTGGCCTCCCCGTTGCGCAGCCGGTAGGACAGCGCGTCGGGCCCGAACAGCGACGACAGCGGCAGCGCGATGGCGCCCATCCGCCACAGCCCGACGTAGCAGAACCCGGTCTCGAACGACGCCGGGTTGACGACCGCGACGACGTCGCCGCGCCCGATACCGAGCCCCAGCAACGCGTTGGCGAGCCGGTTGGCCCTGTCGCGGACGTCGCCGAAGGTGTAGTCCTTCGAGCTCCGGTCACGGGCGATGATCGTCAAGGCCCGAGCGTCCATGTCGTGGTCGTCGAGGCAGGCGACGCCCAGATTGAAACGCTGCGGAATGTCCAGAGTGCGGTAGTCGATCTGTGACCACAGCTCGTCGTAACCGGTGACCCGCTTCAACATGGGCTGACGCATAGGGGCTCCCTCCCGGACGCGCGGCGGACGATGCAGCCCGCAGGCTCGCCAGCGAAGCCGCGTTGCGAGGTGATGTCAACCTCTGCGTTTCGCACGTACGATGACCGCATGCTGCTCGCCGTGATCGCGCTGCTGCTCGTGGTCTTCGTCGTCCTGCCGCTCGTCGGCATGGCCCTGTGGTTCGTCATCAGCACTGCCGTGGTGGGCCTCGTGATCGGCGCGCTCGGACGCCTCATCGTCCCGGGCAAGCAGTCGATCAGCATCCTCGCGACGATCGCGATCGGCATCGCCGGCTCGCTGATCGGTAGCGCGATCGGCCACATCGTCGGGGTCGGCGGGTTCGGCACCGTGCTCCTCGAGCTCGGCGTGGCGGCAGCCGGCGTGGTGGTCGTGAGCAAGCGCAACCCGGCCCTCGGTACCGGCGGGCGCACGCCGCTGTCGCGCTGACGGCGCGCGCATGGCCGTAGAGACCCCGGATCAGCTGCTCGACCTGATGCCGTTCGCCCGCACCGTGGGCATCGACCTCGTCGAGGTCGGCGCCGACCGGGTCGTCGGCCGCCTCGAGTGGGCGCCCGAACGCTGCACCAGCGCGGAGGTGATGCACGGCGGCGCGCTGATGGTGCTGGCCGACACCTGCGGGGCCGTGTGCGCCGTACAGCACCTGCCCGAAGGCGCGGGCACGTCGACGATCGAGTCGAAGACCAACTTCTTCCGCGGTCTGCACGGCGGCAGCGTGACCGCGACCAGCGTCCCGCTGCACGCGGGGCGCAGCACGATCGTCGTCCAGACCGAGATGCGCGACGGCGACGGCAAGCTGATCGCGATGACCACGCAGACGCAGGCGGTGCTTCAGCGCTAGGGCCGCAGCGGCCGCGGTGTTGGTCAGGCCGGCAGGTCGACGAGCTGCCCCAGGGTCGCCCGGTGCGCGTCGGCGGTGCCGAGGGCGATCGAGGTGCTCTTGGCCCGCTTGAGGTACAGGTGCGCCGGGTGCTCCCAGGTGAACCCGATGCCGCCGTGCATCTGCACGCACTCCTCGGCCGCGCGCACGGCGAGCGGCGAGACGAACGCCCCCGCGACGGCCACGGCCACCGGGATGTCGTCGTCGGCACGGGCGCAGCAGTCGGCGGCGTAGCGGGCGACCGCGCGAGCCTGGACCAGGCCGGCCCAGAGGTCGGCCATCCGGTGCTTGAGCGCCTGGTAGGAGCCGATCGGGCGGGCGAACTGGTAGCGGCTCTTGGTGTAGTCCAGCGACATCTCGAGGCAACGCTCAGCCAGGCCGAGCTGCTCTGAGGCGAGCATCGCGGCACCGGCGTACAGCGCCGCGTGGAATGCGCGTTCGGCCTGCTCGCCGGTGGCGATCTCCCGGCCGGCAACGCCGTCGAAGCGCAGGTCGCAGAGCGGCCGGGTCAGGTCCAGCGAGACGACCGGGGTGCGCTGCAGGTCGGCAGCATCCACGACGTAGAGCGAAGGCTTCCCGGCGGCGAGGGCCGGCACGACGACCAGGTCGGCCGGCAGCGCGTCGACGACGCTCGTGACCGATCCGGTCAGGCGACCGCCGTCGGCGCTGACGACAGCCGGGAAGGCCGCTCCTGGCGCCGTCGCGAAGCTCACCCCAAGGGTGCCGGTGCGCGCGCCGGAAGCCAGCGCGGTGAGCTCGTCGTGCGCGCCTGCGACGGAGAGCGCGACGGTGGCGAGCACGGCGCTGCCGAGGAAGGGCACCGGAGCGACGGCGCGACCCAGCTCCTCCATGACGACGGCGGTCTCCCGCAGCGAGGCTCCCGCGCCCCCGTCGTCCTCCGTCACCGGCAGGCCGGCCAGCCCCATCTCGTCGGACAGCGTCCGCCACAGCGCGAGGTCGTAGCGCTCGTCGGTCTCGACCCGGGCGAGCACCTTGGTCCAGTCGGCGCGGTCGGCCAGCACGCCGCGCACGCTGCGCCGCAGCTCCTCCTCGACGTCGCTGTAGAGAAGGTCGGCGGGGGCGCTCATCGGGGCAGGTCCTTCCAGGCGACGTCCTTGTCGATGCGGATCTCACCGGGCAGCCCGAGCACGCGCTCGGAGATGATGTTGCGCAGGATCTCCGACGTACCGCCCTCGATGGAGTTGCCCTTCGACCGCAGGTAGGCGAACCCGGGCGACCGGCCGTAGAAGTCCACCTTCGTCGGGCGGCGCATGGTCCAGTCGTCGTAGCGCAGGCCCTCCTCGCCGAGCAGCTCCAGCAGCAGCCCGGACATCTGCTGGTTGAGCGTCGCGAAGACGAGCTTGTTGGCCGAACCCTCCGGCCCGGGTTCGCCCGCGCGCAGTTGCTGACGCAACCGCTCCCCGGCGAGCCGCGCGACCTCTGCGTCGACCCACAACCGCAGCAGCGCGTCGTGCATGCCCGGCGTGCGCAGCTCCGGACGGTCCCGCCAGGCCTGTGTGAGCAGCGAGATCATGCCGCCCTCGCGCGGAGCGGACCCGCCGCCGATCGCGACCCGCTCGTTCATGAGGGTCGTCTGCGCCACCCGCCAGCCGTCGTTGACCTCGCCGAGCCGCTGGGCGTCGGGGATGCGTACGTCGGTGAGAAACACCTCGTTGAACTCCGCCTCCCCGGTGATCTGCCGCAGCGGGCGGACCTCGACGCCGGGGTCGGTCATGTTGCAGACGAAGTAGGTGAGGCCGCGGTGCTTGGGTACGTCGGGGTCGGTGCGGGTGACGAGGATCGCCCACCGCGCCTCGTGCGCCATCGACGTCCACACCTTCTGGCCGTTGACGATCCAGTCGTCGCCGTCACGCACCGCACGCGTGGCGAGCGCCGCCAGGTCGGAGCCGGCGCCGGGCTCGCTGAACAGCTGGCACCACACCTCCTCGCCGGTCCAGAGCGGGCGCAGGTAACGCGACTTCTGCTCGTCGGTGCCGAACGCGAGGATCGTCGGGGCGGCCATGCCGAGCCCGATACCGATGCGCCGGGGGTCGTTGTCGGGCGCGTGTACGGCGGCGAGCTCGGCGTCGACGACGCCCTGCCAGGCGCGCGGCAGTCCGAGGCCGCCGAGGCCGACCGGGAACTGCACCCAGGCCAGACCGGCGTCGAACCGGGCGCGCAGGAACTCCAGCCGGTCGGTGGCGGCCGGGTCGTGCTCGGCCAGGAAGCCGCGCACGCGGTCGCGCAGCTCGTCGGTGTTCGCGGGGGTCATGGGGCCAGCGTAGGGCGGCCCGCGGCGGTCACCCGGTGACACCTGCCAGCGCGAAGAACTCGGCCCGGGTCCGGGCGTCGTCGCGCAGCCGGCCGCGCAGCGCGGAGGTCACGGTCGTGGCGCCGACGGCCCGCACGCCGCGGATCGACATGCACAGGTGCTCGGCCTCGATGACGACGCCGACGCCGCGGGGGTGCAGCTGGTCGTCGAGCCAGCCGGCGACCTGCTGGGTGACGCGCTCCTGCACCTGCGGGGCGCGGGAGAACAGCTCGACGACGCGGGCCAGCTTGGACAGACCGAGGATGCGGTCGCCCGGCAGGTAGCCGACGTGCGCGACGCCGACGAACGGCAGCAGGTGGTGCTCGCAGACGCTGCGGAACGGGATGCTGCGGGCGAGGACGAGCTCGTCGTAGCCCTCGTCGTTGGGAAACGTCGTCGGCGCGAAGTCCGGCGGGTCGAACAGCTCGGCGTACATCCGCGCGACCCGGGCCGGGGTGTCCGCGAGGCTCTCGTCGGTGCGGTCGAGCCCGAGGGCGTCGAGCAGGTCGGCGACTGCACGCTCTGCGGCCACCTGATCGACCGGGCCGCGGCCGCGGACGGCGCGCAGCGGCGGGCGGCCTGCGGGGTCGACCAGTCGGGCTTGCTCGAGGACCGTCACCGCTTCGTGCAGCTCGCTCATGCCGTTCCCTCTCGCCGCGTCTACATCTAAAGTTAGCGCAGACTATCTTTAGGAGCCAGCGGCGTCCACCCCGGTATGTCGAAGCCTCAGCCCCGGCTGACCGGCGCGTCGAACGGCGCCACCGTCGGCATCGGCCCCGAGGGCGCCTGCTGCGCGGGGCAGCCGGTCAGGATCCGGGCCATGGCGTCACGCTCGGGCGGCGTGACCCAGAGACCGTACTTCGCCTTGACGGCGACCTGACGGGCCACGTAGGCGCATCGGTAGGCCTTGTTCGGCGGCAACCAGCTCGCCGCGTCGGCGTCGCTCTTCTGCTCGTTCAGCACGCCGTCGACCGCGAGCAGCTCGAGCGGGTCGTTGGCGAAGGCGAGCAGCTTGCGGGAGATCCAGGCGAAGGCGCCGGTCTGCCACGCGTCGGACAGCGCGACCACGTGGTCGATCTGCACCTCGATCGACGTGCTCGGCCCGCGCCGGAAAGACATCGTCGTGCCGCTGTAAGGATCGGCGAGGATGCCGGAGAGTACGACGCAGCCGTGGGTGCCGGGCCTGACGGTCACGTCCCTCAGGTCCCTGCGCAGGATGTCGTTGCGGGTGTCGCAGCCGTTGCGGTCGGTGTCGGCCCACGCCTGCCCGAACCTGTCACGGCTGTAGCCGGTCTTCGGTGCGCGGCCCTTCACCGGCAGGCGCGACAGCAGCGCGGCGGCACTGCCCGCCGAGGTTCCGTTCGGGGCAGGCGTGGCGGGGGGAGCGATGACGGAAGCGCTCGCCGGCGCGGGTGCGACTCCGTCCCCGGACTCGGACATCGATCCGGCGCAGCCGGCGAGGACGGCGGCGGCGACCAGCGCTGCCGGCAGGCCGAGGAACCTCAACGGCGACGGCCCCTCAGCACGCCCTCGGCGCGCAGCCGCTCGATGTCCTCCCGCGCCATGCCCAGCTCCTGCAGCACCTCGTCGTTGTGCTCTCCCGGCAGCGGCGCGGGCCGGCGCACGGTGGGAGCGGTGCGCGACATGCGCACCGGCGACGGGATGACCTTGTAGTCACCCGCGACCGGGTGCACGCCGTCGGGCAACGCATCGACGATGTCGTCGAGGCTCGTCACAGCCGTGGCGGGGATGCCTAGCTCGCGGCACAGGGTCAGCCACTCCTGCGTGGTGCGGGTGGCGAGAATTCCTCGCACCTCGCGGTAGAGGAAATCGGAGTTGAGGATGCGTGCGCGGCCGTCTGCATATCTCGGATCGTCGATGAGGTCGTCCCGACCACCGATGCGGAACAACGTCTCGTAGTGCTCCTTGGAGTAGGGCAGCACGTTTATCCAGCCGTCGGCCGTCTGCTGCGGCCGGCGCTCCGGCGTGAGGATGCGCGGGTAGCCCGCCTCGCGCAGCCGCGGCCGCGGGATCGCGCCGCTACCGTGCTCGACCAGCATGAACGCCGAGACGGCATCGACCATCGGGATCTCGATCCGCTGCCCCTCGCCGGTGCGTTGCCGGTGGAAGAGCGCCGCGAGAATGGCGTAGACGATCGTGAGGCCGGCGACCTTGTCGGCGAAGATGGTCGGGAGCAGGGCAGGCACACCCGTCACTCGTCGAGCGGTGTCGGCGACCCCGCTGGCCGACTGCACGATGTCGTCGTACGCCGGCTCCTCCGCCCGCGCGCTGTCGGAGGGAAATCCGTGCGCCTGGCAGTAGACGACGTCGGGCCGCACCGCGGAAATCGCGTCGTAGTCAGCGCCGAGCCGGCGCAGCGGCCCCGGCCGAAGGTTCGTGACGAAAACATCACACCTGGCCGCCAACCGCAGAAGAATGTCGCGACCCGACTCGCTTTTGAGGTCGAGCGCGATATTGCGCTTGTTGCGCAAGAGGTTCAGCGAGATGCCGGACAATTGCGGGTGCGGGCCGGGGCCCATCACGCGGTTGGTGTCGCCGTTGGCACTCTCGACCGTGACCACGTCGGCACCCAGATCGCCCAGAATCTGCGTGGCCATCGGTCCCATGACCACCGACGTGAGATCGAGGACGCGGATGCCGGAAAGTGCGCCGGGCAGGGAGTCGGCAGTGCCGGAGCCAGAGGTCATCCGCGCAGTCTCTCAGGGAAAAAGTATCCGACCCGACGTTCTCATTCGCCGCGGGAGTGTCTAGGCTTGTCGATCACACACTTCCCCGCTGCGAAAAAGGCCCCCATGAAAATCAGCATCGATTCCTCTGACTCTCTCGACGACGCGCTGCGACTTGTCGGAGCTCTCTACGGCGTGACCCTGCAGGTCGGCGGCGCGGCTGAGAGTGCCAACGGTTCCGCCGACGGAGCCGCTCGCAGCAGGAGCAGCCGAAGCCAGAACGGCCGAGCAACCCCACGGGCCGGTCGCGCCCGCCGGAGCACCGGTGGTCGCCGTACCAGCCGGCGCCGCACCCCCACCGCGACCGACGTGCGCCAGTGGGCCCGTGACAACGGAATGGCCGTCAACGACCGCGGCCGCATTCCCACCGCCGTGCAGGCAGCCTTCCGCGAGGCCAACAGCCGCTGACGTCAGGCGTGCGAGCAGGGTGCCGGGGGACGCGCCGGTAAGAGGTCGGCCGGACGTGTGCTCACTTGGAAGTGCACCCGTCACGTGGCCGGATCTACTGCCACGCCGCCCCCGGGCCGCTGACCCGGGACGAACACGGGCCGGGCAGGCAGCTGTCCTGGCCGTCCGATGTGGTAGCCCTGCGCGTAGTCGACACCGAGGTGCCGAAGCAGCTCCACGGTCTCCTCGTCCTCGACGTACTCCGCGATCGTGGACTTGCCGAGGCCGTGCGCAGCGCTCACCATCGACGTCACGATCAGCTGATCCGCCCGGTCTGCTGCCAGATTCCGGATGAACTCTCCGTCGATCTTCAGGTAGTCGAACGGTAGGTACTTCAGGTAGTAGAAGGAGCCGTAGCCGGCGCCGAAGTCGTCGAGCGCGAACGCGCAACCCAGCGCGGTGATCCGGTCGACGAAACGCCGGGCGAGATCCATGTTGGTGATGGCCGCCGTCTCGGTCACCTCGAAGACGAGCCGTTTCGCATCGATGCCGCTGTCGGCGATCTCGCGGGCAACGAAGTGCGGAAGATCCGGGTCCGCAAGCGATTCCGCCGAAAGGTTGAGCTCCAACTTCGGCGACGTGGCGGGGAGCGTGCGCGCGATCCGGAAGGTCTCGTGGATGACCCACCGGTCGATCGAGGGGGCCAGGCCGTGCCGCTCCGCGATGTTGAGGAACAACCCCGGTGGGAGCAGCCGGTTGCCTTCGCGCATGCGCAGCAACATCTCGACGTGACTGACCTGATTCGCGGCGAGATCGAGAATGGGTTGCGCCACCAGGACGAACTTGTCGTGTTCCAGCGCGTCGCGAACCCGGTCGAGCCACCGGAACCGGGCCTGCGCCCGCGCCAGGTGCTCGCCGGCCGGATCGAACACCTCGACGCGGTCACGCCCTTGTTCCTTCGCTGCGTACATCGCGAGGTCGGCAGCTGCCAGCACGTCCTCCGCCGACCGGGTCACATCACCCGTCAAAGGCATGATGCCGACGCTCGCCGTGGTGTACGCGATCCCGTCTCGGTCGGCTCGAACGCCGTCCAGGCGAATTCCCTCGAGCAGCGCAGCGGCGACACGTCGAGCCTGGGCGACGTCCACCGTCGGGAGGAGGACGACGAACTCGTCGCCGCCGAACCGCGCGATGACGTCGCTGTCACGCAGACGGTGTCGGAGCACACCCGCGACCCTGCGGATCAGCGTGTCGCCCGCCGAGTGGCCCAGGGTGTCGTTGACGTACTTGAAGTGGTCGAGGTCGAGCATCAGAACCGCGCCGGCACCGCCGTAGCGCGCGTGTTCGGCGAGATGACGGTGCAACTCCTCGCCAAGCCGCCTCCGGTTGAACAACCCGGTCAGCGGGTCGTGGTCCGCGAAGTACTGCAGCTGTCCCTCGTAGTGCTTCCGGTCGGACAGGTCCTGGATATGCATGATCAAGTACGCGTGGTCCACCCCGTCGGTCCGAACGAGCGACGTGGACAGCTGGACCCACTTGGGTTGCCCATCCGCGTCGAGCAGGCGCAGTTCTCGAGCGTAGGAACGAAGGGCGCCGGTCACGAGCTGGTCGAACTGCGGCGCGTCGTCAGCCGAATCCCGAGGATCGGTCAGTGCGGTCAACGCGGTGCCCACGAGCTCGTCGACGCGATAGCCGAGCATGCGAGCCAGCGCCTGGTTCACCTGGACAAACCGACCATCCAGCTGCACCAGCGCCATCCCGACCGGTGCGTCGACGAAGGCCGCGGTGAACCGTTGCACCGCCTCGTGCAGCCGAGCCTCGGTACGGCGCATCTCACTCACGTCACGCACCGTCGCGAGAACCAGGATCTCCTCGCCGGAGCGCATCGGCGCAAGGCTGACCTCGACCGGGAACTCGGCGCCGTCCCGGCGCCGGGCGTTGAGCTCGCGCCCCCGGCCCATAGGGCGAAGGGTCGGCTGCCGAGCGTAGTGAGCTCGATGCATGGCGTGGGTCGTCCGCAGACGATCCGGCAACAACCGCTCCACCGGACCGTCCACGAGCTCGTCGGCCTGATACCCGAACATCTCCGTCGTGTGCGTGTTGACAGCCGTGATCGTCCCGTCGAGCCGGGCTGTGACGATCGCGTCAGGAGCTGTAGCCACCAGCGTCTGCACCTGGTCCGCCAGCTGGGCGTTGAGACGGGCGAGCGCCGAAGCTGCCCGCTGCTGGTCAGCCTCCGCCTCGGCACGCCGTAGCGCCTGCGCCCCGAGGCAAGCGACGGTGACCAAGAGCTCGCGCTCCAGCGCAGTGAAGGGCGTCATCTGGCGTCCCAGCACGACGAGGACGCCGACTTTGGCCTCCCCGTAGGCAAGCGGGAGCACGGCAACGCTGCCGGCAAGATCGGCGAAGCGGGGGTGCAGCCGGGCAACCTTCTCCCGGCCGCTCGCGAACTCCGCGCGCCCCGCGCGCAGTCCCACGCTCGCCTCATCGCCGTCGATCTCCTCCTGCAACGCTGCGAGCACCTTCGGAGGAAACATGCCGGGATCGCCTAGCAGCTGCAGGCGGCCGTCGCCACTGTCCGCGAGAACCGCTGCGTCGCTGTCCGGACGGATCCGGCTGCTGACGAGCGCGAGTGCATGGGCCACACCGTCGGGACTCGTCGCGTCTGCCAGCAGCCGCGCGGTCGCGACGAGCCGCTCGGTCGCACCGGTCCAGGTGAGCACCTCTCCGTCCAGCGCCGACAGCCTGCTCACTACGGCCTGCTCCGCAGCACTCAGCTGGCGAGCGGTCACCCAGAGCAACCCCGCGACCAGCACGCCGTAGGTCGCCTCGCGCAGCCCGACGCTGGCCCACCACTGCCCGCTGTAACGGCGGTGGGCGACGCTGTTGATGAACAACTCGTACGTCGACAGCGCGATCGCCACGAGCACCCAGGCCCGCGTCGCCGACGGGCGCGCTCCATTACGCCGGATCCAGAGCACCGCGACCCCAGCCGTCAACACGCCCAAGACAGCGCGCAGCACCGTGCCGACAAGCGTGAAATCACCGGCCGGAGTCATCAGCAGAGACTCCCGCGCCAGCGCCGCCGGCAGCGCCGCGAGCATCAGGAGCACGGCCAGCCCGGTGGCTGCAGGCAACAGCAGGTCCCGTCGGACCCGAAGGGCAGCTGCGAGGACCCCGGCAGCCGTTGTCACATGGAAGCCCAGGTAGAGCAGCGCGCTGCCCTGGCCGGTGGCGCCGGGCGAACCCGTGCTGGACGCAAACGCGACCAAGCCCAGCATCTCGGTCAAGGCCAGGCCCGAAAGCCCGACCCCGAGGGCCACCCAATACAGCGCAGGATCCGCCTCGCTGCGCGCCCGGATGACGAGCAGGTATGCGGCCAGCCAGGCTGCCGCAGCCGTCAGGGTCAGCGGCACCACGGCAAAGTCTCCGGGCGGCAGCAGCCGCCACCACAACCCTCCGACGAACACGAGCGTCGCGGCGGTGGTCACGGTCAGCAACGGGAGAACCGTCAGCCGGACGATCGGCTGCCAAAGCGCGGGGGCCGTCCGCGATTCCGCACGCCGCCCGTGCAAGACGTTGTCGGACATGCACAACTCCCATGCCGTCCGGGACTACCCGCGGCGGTCTCGCCGCTGAGGACCTCAACCAAAGCGTCGAGCGTAGGGCGACGCGGCCCGTCGCCCGGCCGGCCAAGCGTGAATATGTATCCGATCAGCCCACGAAGGGCTCTCACTGCACGACGACGTGCACGATCCACTCGCGCTGGGGCGGCAGGCACCGCGGGCTGGTGTGCAGGCACGCGAAGTCGTCGTACGCCGTCAGGTCGGCGGTCCCGGCCCGCGTCGCCACGAAGCTGGCACGAGCGGGTTGGTCGGTGGGGTAGCCGCCACTCGCCGCTGTCCGGTTCATGACGTCGCTGGAGCTCGCCGGCTGGTGGTAGCCACCCCCGGAGCCACCGGGCAGCTCTACGTTCACCTGCTCGCCGACCCGGACGCGGATCGTCTGGCCGGAGTCGGCCTCGGTCAGGTGCGCCGGGTCCGCCGGCGGCACGGGGGTCGGGCTCGCCGGCGAGGGCGGCACGGTGACGCGTACCGGCGACGCGGTCGCGCTGCCGGCGGCAGTCGCCGTCCCGGTGCCCGCGGTGGCGACAGGAGTCGGGCTCGGCACGGGCAGCCGGCTGGCGGTGGCCGGCAGCGAGGAGAGCGGCCCGGCACTGCTCGGAGACGGGGAAAGGTCTGCCCCCGTGGCGGCGTTCTGCGTCGCTAGGCGGTCGGTGCCGCCGCCGCAGCCGGCGGCGAGCAGGGCGAGAGCGACCGCGCTCAGCGCCAACGTCGTACGCATGCGTATAGGACGCCACAACAGACGCGCGCGTTCCATACGTCCCGTGCACAACCCGGGGGCAGCGGGCGGCCGCCTGAGGCAGAGCCATGCGGCTTGTCCGGCACGAGCGTGGGGCGACGCCCGCGTGCAGCAACCGGTGGGGAGCTCCTCGGTGACCTTCGACCCTGTCGAACGGCCGTCACGCCAGGTTGGCTCGACGTGTGCGGTGGTGCGGTCCAGCCTCGTTGCGTGAGCTCGCCCTCGTCGGCGGGACCTACGGGGTCTACACGCTCACCCGGAACACCCTGCCCTCGCATGTGGCCCGCGCCCGCTCCAACGCCCTGGATCTCTACCACGTCGAGCAACAGCTGCACGTCGACGTGGAGCACGCGACCAACGGCCTCTTCGCCGCTCAGGTGCCGCGCCTGATCGCCGTCGTCGCCAACTACGCCTACTCCGTGCCGCACCTGGCCGTGACCGTCGCCGTGCTCGCCTGGCTCTACGTCGCGCGGCCGGCCGTCTACCGCCGGGCGCGCAGCGTGCTGGTGACGACGACCCTGCTGGCCCTGGTCGGGTTCTGGCTCTTTCCGGTCGCACCACCGCGGTTCTTCCCGAACCTCGGATTCGTTGACACCGTCGTCCGCGACCGCACCTGGGGCTCGTGGGGCAACGGGACCATGAACGAGATCTCCAACCAGTACGCCGCCATGCCGTCCCTGCACGTCTCGTGGAGCATCTGGGTCGCGGCTCTCGTCATCCTCTGCAGCCACCACTGGTGGGTGCGGGTGCTGGCCGCCGGCTACCCGCTGCTGGTGACCGCGGTCGTTCTAGGCACTGCGAACCACTGGATCCTCGACGCCGTCGCCGGCGTGGCCGCCGTGGCACTTGCGGTCGCGATATGCGCCATGTTGTCCGGGATCCGACGGCTGTGGCGCGAACAAGCCCTGCCGCAGCCTGCCGGACATTGACGGGGTCAAGCTCGAAGTCATCGGCGTCGAGACGACCGGCCCTCTGCTCATCGTCCACGCGAGGCTCGTCGATCCTTGAGCGATCACGAAAAGGTCGGATAGCCGGCTGTCAGCTCAGCGGCGTCAGCCGCGATCGCGTCGAGTTCGGAGTCGCTCTGCTTCGCGACGGCTTCGACGGTTCGACTGATGAGACGGGCGATGGTCCGCATGTCCTCTTCCGTCATCCCGCGTGTGGTGACGGCGGGGGTGCCGATGCGGATGCCGGACGGGTTGAACGGCGGTCGCGGGTCCTCGGGGACGGCGTTGTAGTTGACCACGATGCCGGCACGGTCGAGAGCCTTCGCGACCGGCTTGCCGGTCACGTGCTTGTTGCTCAGGTCGATCAGGATGAGGTGGTTGTCGGTGCCACCCGAGACCAGGTCGAAACCGTCCGCCGCGAGCTCGTCGGCGAGCACTTTGGCGTTCGCGACGACCGCGTGCGCGTAGTCGCGGAACTTGGTTTGGCTGGCCTCGTGCAGCGCGACGGCGATCGCGGCGGTGACGTGGTTGTGCGGGCCGCCCTGAAGGCCGGGGAACACGGCTTTGTCGAGCGCGCCCGCGTGAGCCGCGGTGCTGAGAATCATCGCGCCACGTGGACCGCGCAGCGTCTTGTGCGTCGTGGTGGTGATGACCGGCGCGTAGCCGACGGGTGACGGATGCGCGCCGCCGGCTATGAGCCCAGCGATGTGGGCGATGTCGGCGACCAGGATGGCGCCGACCTCGTCTGCGATCTCGGCGAACGCTGGGAAGTCGATCGTGCGGGGAATGGCAGTGCCGCCGCAAATGACGAGTTTCGGTCGCTCACGTCGGGCGAGGTCGCGGACCTGATCCATGTCGACGCGGCCGGTGTCACGGCGCACCCCGTACCGGACGGGCCTGAACCACTTGCCCGTCACTGAGACACCCCAGCCGTGAGTGAGGTGCCCGCCGTCGGGTAGCGCCATGCCCATGACCGTGTCGCCGGGCCGGCAGAACGCCGCGTAGACGGCGAGGTTCGCCGGCGAGCCGGAGTAGGGCTGCACGTTGGCGTGCTCGACGCCGAACAGCGCCTTGGCGCGCTCGACTGCGGCCGCTTCGACCTGGTCGACGATCTGCTGGCCTTCGTAGTAGCGCTTCCCGACGTAGCCTTCCGAGTACTTGTTGGTGAGCTCGCTGCCGGTCGCTTCGAGCACCGCTTGCGAGACATAGTTCTCGCTCGGTATCAGACGGATCTTGCGGCGCTGACGGTCGGTTTCCTCAGCGATGAGACGAGCGATCTCGGGGTCGGTTTGGGCGAGCGACACGGGGCCTCCACGCGCCGCGGCGCCCAGGCGTTCGGCGCCGTGACCTTCGCTCCCCGGTGGTCAGCCCACCCACTGCACGCCAGTCGCGACCCTTGAACGATACGCCCGGTAGTGGTCGCCACGAACGAGCAGCGTCGCGGCCGTCGACGAACGCGCGGTGTCGGGCAAGGGAGTACACGAGCACAAGGCGACGGGACGCCGGCTCGAGTACGGAGGTCCCGGGCACGTTGGGAACACGGTGGGCCGCCTGGGGATCGAACCCAGAACCCGCGGATTAAAAGACGCGTCGGAGCATGTGTGCAGGAGTGTGTTTCCCTTTGCTGACAAGGCAAACTGGTCCGACGCTGTCCGTCAGCGAGTGCCTGTTTGTGGCCACGTTGCTGTCACGGTTGCTGTCAGCCGGACCGACGTCAGACGGCGTGATGGAGCCGGCGGCGCCGGGCCTCGAACTCGGCCACGCTGCCTTCCACGAAACGCAAGTGGACGATCTTGTCGGTCGGCCCGTCGACGATGTCCACGACCTCGACGAGCGTCCGCGCACCACTGTTGCCGGCGATCACAGTCTCGCCCGGCTTGATCATCGAGGGGTCCACTGCGCGTCGCAAGAAGACCCAGACGTATCCGGTCTCATCCTCGGCATGCAGGTCGACGCGAATGTCGACCGGACGCGGAGTGGACGACGCCGCGTTGTTACTCCTCGGGGACATACTGCGGATTGTCCCTGATCGGCCCGAAGACAGCAAGACAGCGGCGGACCTCCGCTGCAGACGCAGCGGCGAGTTGGACGTCGTAGTGGCGCGGGTTGCGGAAGGTTGCCCAGACCGGAAAGCCCGCTGCCCTCAGGGCGCCCGCGGTCATGCGGTGGTACTGCGGATGCCGCCGCATTGGGGCAGCAGCGAGCAAGTCGTCTTCGCTGTCATCAGTCAGAACGGCGATGACCGACAGCCCATAGAACGGCTGCCCGTCGAGGGCGTAGCGCTCACCCGAGTCCGCAGCGGACTCGATCATCTCGTCAACCTCGTTAGGAGCCCCTCGCAGCAGTATCAGCGTGTCAGGAGGCAACTCATCGCTGCGCAGGCGCGGTGTTCCGCGCAGCTCTTGTCGCCGCGGACGGACCGGACTCATGCCTTCGTCCGCGCACTCAGCCACGGGCGGCAAGGTACCCGGCGGGTCACCTCAAGCGCCGAGAACGTCATCCATCTTGGCGGCAGCGTCGCGCTGCAGGACGGGCAGAACGTGCGTGTAGGTGTTCATCGTCAAACTGATGCCGCTATGCCCGAGGGTCTCCATCACGACGCGCGGGGCGACGCCCTGAGCGAGGAGCAGGGTGGCGCAGGTGTGTCGAAGATCGTGTAGCCGGATGTGGCGCAGGCCGGCGACCTTGCACAGCTCGATGAAGCGGCGGCTGACGTTGCGCGGGTCGAGCGGAGTGCCAATGACCGAGGGGAAAACGAGGTTGTGGTCGGTCCATCGGGGCCCGGCGGCGAGGCGTTCTTCGGCCTGGCGGCTGCGGTGTGCGGTGAGCGCGCGGATGCAGACGTCGGGCATGGGGATGCTGCGCCGGGAGCGGGTGGTCTTGGGGTCGACGAAGGCAAGTTGCTTGTCGACGTACTGCAGGGCGCGGCGCACATGCAGGACGCCGGTGTCGAAGTCGATGTCGTCCCAGCGCAGCCCAAGCGCTTCGCCGCGACGCAGGCCCATGGCCAGCGCGACCGCGTAGAAGGCAAAGAGCCGGTCATCCGCCACCGCGCTGAGCAGCTGCTTGCTCTCCTCGACGGTGAGCGGCTGGATCTTCTCGGCACGGCCAACGCCGCCGAGCTGGTCTCCCGAAGATGCACCATCCAAAGACAATCAATTTCTCACGTTTGAGGCGATTGCCCATAAATGTCTCCGTGGACATCCCTCCAGGAGAAGACTACGATCTACCTCGCTTCACGATGTAATGGCGAAAGACGGGCTTGACAGGGCGGACCTTTCTAGGGGGCGAAACATGGGCGTGAGAACGGCTCAGTCTATGGGGAGGCGCGTGCGCCGACTCTTCGTCATAGTTTGCACACTTCCTATGGTCATCGGCCTCTGGGCCCTTCCGGCTATCGCCTCGACGTGCGCATCCCAGTACTACTATTCCGGGTGGTACACCACCAATTCAGCGTACGAGGGCATCTACGGCACCGAGTTTGTCAACGAGATAACCGTTAGCGACGTCGCGCACGAGCACGGACTCATCTACTTGTCGAGCCAAAGTCAGCCCGGATTCCGCGGCTGGGGCTGGCAGTGACTGGGTGCAGGCAGGTTACGGAGTAGGAACCGTCGATACCAGTTCTTCCTCGGTGCTCGCGGTCTACGAAGAGGCGTCAGACCTCAATTCTGGCAGCGGTGCCGTCGCCCATTTCTACGCAGCCGACCCTCTAGGCAACCATCATTTCTACGTGAACTATCAGAATGAAACGGGGTATGGTGGAAGAGGCCTCTATCAAGCCTATGCGAATAGCACCTATCTAGGTGGATCATGGCAGATCCTGCCCGCACAGACCCAATTCTATGCGCAAATAGAGGCAGATAACTTTTCCGGGTCCAACGAAACTTGTCCAAACATTCACGATGGGCAGTTGGGAATGAACGGCGTGGATCCACCCAATTGGGACTCGACTACCGAACTATACATACTTCAACCACCAACCGGCTGGCAGCCATGGAATCTGCCTTCCCTGCAACGTCACACCTGACGAACGCAAGCATCTATACACGCCAGACGTATTCCTTCTACAGTGCGTTCGCGGCCTGGGGGAGCTAAAATGAAGAGGCATGTACCGAGACTCCAATCTACCCGACCACGCTACATATCGCTTCTCACCTTGGGCGCCGCCACCCTTGCGCTCGTGGGCTACACAATCGTGGGTACCACTACACCCGGTTCCATTCGAGCCGCGGATCGGTACCCACCCGGCACCGTGCTAGTCGCCGACCAAAGCCCTTCCTCATCCTGGTCTGTTAGTTATCCATTCACCTTGCCTGCTGGATATCAACCACCTACGGGCATGGCAACAGACCCTCACGATGCCGGCGTATGGCTGTTCGCTCAACGCCTGACGCCCAACCAAACTGTGGCTGAGACGGTCTTTCACTGGGCCGATGGCAAGTTATCAACATACGACATCGACACGTCAAACTCCGCTCTGCTCGCTGGAGCGCAAACGCCTATGGTTGTAGACGCGCACAACATTGTATGGGTGGGCGTCAACCGAAACGTTCTCAGAATCGATCCAGTAGCCATGGAACCGATCCAGACGCTTCCGCTACCCGATGTTCCTACATATGACAACTCCAGCGGCCTCCCCTCTCCTCCGGTGCAGGGCGCAGAGGCGGAGGGATTCACATCCGTCGATTCCATCGCGTTGGTGGACGACACGGTGATGATTGGTCGTCGATTCTCGACGGTACTTCAGTCAATGGATCTCTCGACGCTGCAAGTCACCGACATACCTTTGCCACAGAACACCGAATTGGCCGGATTGGATAGTGACCTTGCCGGCAATAGTCAGGGACCGTTATACGTCGTGTTGTATAACAGGGATGGCTCCCACGAACTCGCGCAATACGGATCCCACAGATGGCTTGACCTTACGGTTAATCCCTGTCCGGCATACGCCGCAAGAGTAAGCGGTGCTCAGGTCATCGTATCCGGCGCAGATTGTGTGGCGCGCGGTGCGGCGACCACTAGCGGGTCCCCCACGCAGCTCGCTACGGTGACTAGCTCGCAGCGCCGTGGGACCGCGATTTCCGCAGACGCTTTCCTAGTCTGGTCCAATACCGAGTCGGACATCGTTGACCAGAATGGTAAGGCTACCGACCGCCCTGCGTTGGGTCAGGTGGTCGTCGTTCAACACGCAGCTCCGATGGCACAAAGAAGCGCCAGTACACCCGTAGATCACACACTGGTGCCCATAACGCCAGGACTTACGGCATCAAACGGCAACGGTTCTCTCTGGTTCATTCCAGCACAAGGCGGATCATCCGTTGGACTTATTTCCGCGGCGTCGGAGCAGCGTAATTGAGAGACCGCAGTAGCCTTTTACAACCGCGGACTGGCCTAATAGGCATAGCAGCAATAGGAGTCCTAACTCTTGGAGTATCCTCGTGTGCCAATCACGCGGCGGGCGGCTACCTGCAAGGTCGCGCGCACCCCTGCAGCGGTCCAGGCCCCACGATTGCCCCGGACCGGTCTTTGACAATCTCGGTCCGACAAGGGGGTCGTCGTATTGCACAAGTGAACGTAAAGACGCCGTTTGAATTCAAATTTGCGCTAAAGCCGGGAAGCTACATCGTCGTAGCGCCTGGAGATGCGGCCGTCGGCGCAACCGTCCGTGCGGGTCGTACTACTCGTATCGTGTTGTACGCGAATTGCGGCTGAGCGTTAAGTTGATCGGCAGTCAGCCTTGTGACCACACCCTTTCGCCTCCAGACCTCAGTCCGCAGGACTCCCGTGGACCCTGGCCATCACGTCATACGTTGCTGTCACGGTTGCTGTCAACCGCCGTCCAGCACCTCGACAACCTTCGCGATCATGCGCCTGACCTGCGCTTTTGGGTGGGCCGCCTGGGGATCGAACCCAGAACCCGCGGATTAAAAGTCCGCTGCTCTGCCAGTTGAGCTAACGGCCCGGCCGGTGCGGGATGCCGCTGCACTTCCAGCGGTCTCCACGACATCGATCCCGAGTATGCCTGAGGCGATTCAGAGCGCCAGGCGACGAGGGTGGCGACCAATCCCTCACCGCGACCGCTGCGACCCGCCTAGACCTGGTGCCGCAAGCCGCGTTCGATATCGAGCGCGTGGTGCACGATCTCGTGCGCATTCCGTCGTACGACGTCATCGCGGTCCATCGGACCGAGTTCGGGGTGCTCAGCCGTCACACCGGCAGGGGTCTCGGCTGCTGCGCGGAGCCATTCGTCGGCGGCCCGCTCCATCGCACGCAGACCGACGACCGCCGACATCGGTGACGCGTCACGCACCGACAACGCCACCCGCTCGTCCCACGGCATCAGCCCGGCTCCGGGGTCCAGCGAGAGAGACCACAGGCGTTCGGCGCCGTAACGGAGCACGTCGACGACGTGCCACAGATATTCGCGCGGACTCCACACGCCGTCGTCCCGCGACCGCGGACCGTCTCCTTCGCCGAACAGGTCGCGATATCGCTGGGGCGACTCGCGCACCACGGCGACGAGCGTCTCCACCGGCTCGGCCCAGTCGTAACCGCACTCGGCACAACGTCCCTGCGGCAGGGTGGCCACGGCGGATCAGCTGCCCGGCGCACGACGCACGCGGACGAGCACGTCGATCGCGTTGCGTTCACCGTCCGCTGTCTGCACCGGCCGCAGGACGCGACCGGCCTTTTCGACAACGAGCCCGGAGACCGCAGCGAGATCGGCGACGACGTCATCGGCCGCGTAGAGCACGGAGGCGTCCTGGGGCCCGCCGACGCCCTCGGTCAGGTTGGTGCTGTCGTGCGCGACGACCAGCATCGTGCCGCCCGGCGCCAACTCCCCAGCGGCGGCTGACAACGCCGCACGCCGCTGCGACGCCACGAGCTGCAGATAGGCGACGACGACCGCGTCATAGGGCCCGGGGGGAAGCGCACCCGCGACGACGTCACCGACGATGAACGAGCTGCGGTCCGCGACGCCCGCTTCCGCGGCGAGGTGGCGAGCCCTCTCGATACCTACCGACGAGAAATCCACGCCGACCACGTCCCAGCCGTGCACCGCAAGCCAGATCGCGTTGCGTCCCTCGCCGCACGCGACGTCCAGGGCCCGGCCCGGTGGCAGCCCCTCGAGCTCGGCGGCCACGAACCGGTTGGGCCCGCTGCCCCAGACGAGATCGCTCGCGGCATAGCGCTCGTCCCACACACCCGCGTCCATGCGACCTCCTCACGACCGCTGACGACAGCCAAGCAGACAGGTAGGACCGCGGACCCGCCACGTCGAAGCATCACCCCCATGAGACGTCTGCTCGTCGCCGGCGTGGCCCTCGCCCTGCTGCCCGCCACCGGCGCCGTGGCTGCGACTGCGACTGCGACTGCGACTGCGACTGCGACGAGCCAAGTTTTGCCGACAACGGCGCGGCTGACCGGGCTGCCCGGCGACGGCCCCCCGGCGCTCTACCGGCCCGAGACGACG